>Ga0209107_10000410_pt1 | contig 25451 bp, 14 predicted proteins | sample LakErihyJuly2011_2_FD_187460 | JGI IMG/M metagenome (GOLD analysis project Ga0209107, IMG submission 187460) | Freshwater microbial communities from dead zone in Lake Erie, Canada - CCB hypolimnion July 2011 (SPAdes) (version 2) | ecosystem: Environmental > Aquatic > Freshwater > Lentic >...
CGTTACAGCACGGTTGTACTTCGTTTTTTGTAACCGACGACTGTTTGCTGATGTGCAATGGAGTCATATACGACCCGTGCTTGTGTGACGGCGCTTTCGACTGCAACGTTTCATTCACAGAGGACAGTTGTGCTTCGGCGAGGATCATGCTGCCGCCGTCCAGCGCGTTCGACTTATCGAGCATGCACTGGCCAGTGACAGTGTGGCCTCCGCGACAATCAACGGCATATCAAGACTTCCTCGACCAAGTCAACGCCAATATGACCGTGTACGGTATAACGTTCTACTTGGACGACGACATGAGTGATTACGTGCTGATGCACACGGATAAGACCGAGGGCAGTCTACAGGACGCATTCTGCGACGATCTCACGGACTACATGGATCCTACCGCACAACACCCCGTCGGCTACCACCCAACCACGTCCTGCTTCAAGAGTGAGACGAACATGCGTGGCTTTACGTCGTGGATGACAACAGGAGGCGATTCGGCGTGGAGCGTCGACCCAGTCCGCGTCAGAAACATGTCCTCATACTCGACTACGCTGGGGTCTGCGCATCTTACTTGTGATGCGACTGTGTACGGAATTCGCGGACACACGCTCAACAACCTCTTTATGGAAAGCAAGTGGTCGACAATGAGCCGGGCGGACGCAGCTGTGCCTGTACCCGCAGACCGTGTGTCTGAGGAGGACATGGACTTTTTCGGAGAGGGCAGCATGGACGCCCACGACACACCACTTCAGGCAAACTTGGACTCGCACCTGAAATTTCAGCACACTGTCGGGCTGGTGAGAGACTGGCTGCGGTACTACGGCGACGAAGACGATAACGGCACGATCCAAGAACGCCTGAACGAGCTGTGGCCACACTGGAATCCGATTTCCGATGACTCATACGGGGCACGGCCGCAGGATAAGTTGCACGACGGCTGCGCGATGCCGCCACTGTTTACATGCAGTGAGCACGCCGACTGTCAAGATTTTACAAGCTCTCTACAGTGTCTCTTTGTGACTACAGAAGACGACCTTGAGGACATTGGAATTTGCGTGTCGATTGGAACTTGCTTCAGACATTCACACTGCGGCTCGTCACAGATGTGCTCCGGAAAGGGTCTGTGTGTAGACCCAGAAATCACAGTGCACAACGAGCACGATCGGCACATCGATCTACAACTGCACGCACTCGACAGCACACAGTGTCGCCTTCCCGCATACGGCCTCGGCAAACACCAAAACATTCCGTCGTTTGCGGCCGACAACGGCTTATGCGGCGTGCGCAATTTCTTCAATTACAACGAGACAACTTACACACATCGCAGCCAACGCTCCTGGCAACGTACTGACGTCATCACGATCCCCGACCGCATCGTTCGTCCTGTTTCCTCTCACAGCAGCAGCAGGAGTGAGTTCATGAAACTCACAGACGGTCAATTTCCGACACTCTATTCAAATGCACACCAGTGCGACAGAACATATGAGCACTCAGACCACAAACTATGCAGTCCAAATCAGGAAGGCGGTATCAAGGTATCCATGAATTCAGGGACGCCATTTCCCGTAGACGTGAAGACGATTCGCACATGGACCAAAACGAAGGGCGATGTAAGCATCAATTTTTGTAATCTATACTCCGCTTCGGACGGTGTGAGTGAAATGCTAAACCCATACAAACACGTAGATGAAGCGACTCTTGAAGAGCAAGATACTTTAATTGAAACAAGGAGAGACATAAAGCGATGCCTTGACTTCGATAACATTTGCATGCAATCGACGTACACCGTGCGTGGCAGCAAAGTTGCACTCCGCCTCGTGACGGAAGTCATTGGCATGAGAGAATACCAGGTCAAAGACGTGGAAATGTGTATGGCGTTTGGAGTATGGAATCAGGTGACGGAAAAGTGCTCTGTGGACAGGATGCTTGTGCCAATTTTTGATTCTATATACACGATCCAGTCAGGATTTGTACCCGCACAGACTGACCTAGACGTATTGCGAGTGTCTTGTCCGCGGGCCTTCGGGAATGACTACGACGAAGCTCGGAATGCGTTCGAGCAACTGTACATCAAGGTAAAGAACCCGTATACGACCAACGAGAAGATGCAAATGCAAACGACTGTCAATGAAATCATACTTCTAATTTTCGATATGGCCACAGGCTCCTCGAAAAATAGAGGCATTGACAGCATGCAGAAATACCAAGAGAATGCAAACTGCATCAAGTATCTCTACCAGCGTTCGGGTCAAGTACACGAGTCCAATGCTCTTGCACTATCGGTGTACGGGGTCGATAAGTCTCAGGTTCCTGGAACTACGATGTACATGTTCAGTGGCACTGCGCCTGTCGAGGTCACGCTCCTGTGGTTCTGGAAGTGTGTCGTAGTGGCGAAAGAAGGAGAAGGTGGTGCTTCAACTCAATGGCTGCGTATCATGACATCGGAAACCGAAGACGGTATCCAATGCGATAACGTAGACATGCAGTCAGACATGGACATGACCCTGCGAAGACATCTGCAGTTGCAGACCGACATCTACATTCCCACTGTCGATGCACTCGTCAACGTCAATATATATACCGACATCTTGAGTACACTCGAGGACACCATCAATTTCTGGGACTTCTACCCAGTCCCGACAATTTTCTGCTACAATGCCAGCAACCAGCCCCACTGCACCACCGAACAACGGCAGTTTGGGATGGTCGACACTGCATGTGGACGCATTGCTGCGAAAGATACGTTTATAGTACCCGACCCGCTACAAAATCTAAACACAATCACAATGGTTGAAGTTATGACGCTATTCCTTTTCAAGCGCACCCGTGCGCAAGTCGAAGAGCAAAGCGGAATCTCTATAAACTCTCTGTTGGCCGATAAACTAGCAATCGAGGTCAACCTCGACACAATGCTGTCAAGAACAATCAATTACACAAACGCGATACCGGTCTTTGAATTGACGGCCCTGAATAACATGACCACGATCATCCGCGAAGCGGGTCTCGACATCCACCAAATCGCAACCCTCCCGACATCTTGCACTAGTGCCACGAACGCGCTGCACAAGTCGGAATATCAAATCCTGCAGACTGTGTGTGAAAATTCAGAGACACAAATAGATAACGAACAGTCGTCCATGTACCAGAAAATCATGACGTTCCGAGAGCTCACGATCTCCAGGAAAAACTTCTTGTATGAAGACTTCCAGTGCTACAGCACAAACAATGACCTATACGCCTCAGTATCGCAGAAGACCGCGCTCATACTGACCGCCTCTTACTTGCGTGAAATATTGCATGCATCTGCGAAATCTAAACTGGGCCGACTCGACGCCGACCAAGACATCCGCAAGCTTATGTGGGCAGACGTCGAACTGAGCAGTAACAACGTACTCCACAATCGACTGGCCGAAGCACGAGAGTATGACACCGTAATGCGGGCGCGCCGGTTTCTCTGTGACAAGAACAAGGATTATTCGAAATATCAGGAAAGTAGCCTACAGCTCAAGTTGAGGGCATGCGCCGAAAGTCTCAAGGTATCTACCGGCTGGCAGATTCCGTCGAAGGGCAATTCTATCACACTGGAACCAAAAAGTGATTTTTTCATAGGTGGCTTCTTCTTGACGTTCTCGGCCCCGTCCTCAGCTTCCAAGCAGAAACCATTTGTTGAGGAGCTGGTCGACACACCATGGCACGAGCCAGGCTACATGTATGCACAAAGACAGATGTGCTTCAAGAGCACGTTGGGAGCGACGCGCCTGTCTCCGCTATGGTCCGGAAATCTCGATGTGCAATCGTGTCCATTTACAGAATCCTGTGGTTGCGAAACCGTCGTTGGAGACGACTCGCTGCAGTACTTGGACGTTACATGCGACGACTCCGACTCCATGCTCTCGTGTGCGCGAGACTATCCCCTGTTCTATTCGCTAGTGGAGAGTAAAATGTATCCGACATGTGCCGCCAATCAACGAAAGGTGGTGTCACTGTCAACCTACGAACAGATGAGACAGGGCAATCTATGCGCACGACGTCCAAAAGACACAACCACCTGCTCGACACACTTTGGAGCAGTCGGTGGCGTGCTCGGCGTTCCTGTCGGCGACATCCACATTGACATTCCCGTGCGGCATTTCCAAATCGGACTGTTCTCCAACCAAAGCAAATTACTGCAGGGCCTCCTCGCTGCGGACAAGGAAAATGTAAACTCTATTCGAATGAAGAACACGGACATCGGCGGCAATTCGCTTGGGTTCACTGTGCACACGCTTGGGACAGACGGAAGTCTTATCATGGAGGCCACATGTGTCTCGGCCGGACTGAACTGTCGCAATAAGGTCACTCGTCGGTGGTTACAACAGTCGGAAAGCCTATGGCTATGGCAGCACACACAGCACATGGCACACAGCGTCAGCCCGGCATCGCAGAACGTGCGCTGGAGCTGCCCCCTGCAGTGGATTTCCGCCTATGGCGATAATCGTACCGAGTATGTCGCTCGCTCTCCATCCGCTACTCGCAACGCACATCGCTTCAGACACATCACCGGTACCAGCTTCTTTGCACATGCCGTCGTGTCAACGAGATTTCCAGTCGCACAGCACCCAGCGCGTTTCATGTCAGACGCATCTGCGTGTGCAGACGGCCGTATCACGTCACTGGGTCTCACGTTTTCGTGTCGCGGCCGAGACTTACTCCTCGACGCCATACGGCTTCACGACCGCCGCTGGACGACCGTGAAGTTCCACACGTCGTCGACAACGTGTGTCGATATTCTGGATTGGCCACACCGGGCATTCCGGACAATGGACGGAGCCAATGGAGGAACCGCCCGCGACAGAAGCAAATATTGCAACGTTTTCGACCGATTGCCGTCTTTTGCTGTGCGTTACGGAGCTATGCCGACAGACGTCCTGCAGAAGAACGTTAATGCCCCATCCACTTCAGTAGGTGGCGTGTGCCACATGGGTCGTCTGAAAAAAATCAAAAAATCAAACGAGACAGACATGCTTCAATTCTGCACCGCGTTCGAGACACACGCGAACTGCCGCGTCTTGCAGAGAAACGCGAACTGGAACACAGAGGACCAGAGTGAATTTGCGTGGTCGTCCAAGGACATCCCAGTGCAAGAACCATTCGTGAGACAGAAACAGAAGATCTCGCGAAAGCGTAAATGTAATCTCTGTGAGTCTCACGCAGAATCTTCTTTTGTTGATCGCCTGTCAAAAGAAACCCCACTGCATACCTCTGTCCGTCAACTCAGTGTCGGAGTGCCCACTTCAATTTCACCTGAACGGCTTATCGCCGCCAACCTTCGCAGCAAGATTTGTCCATCTGCAGGACTCGACTGCCCGCGACTGTACGAGGTACTGCCTCGAGAATCGTGGCAGAAACACAAGCTCATGCGCGGCTTGCTCAACTTGAGCATTGCGCACCAGCACTCCATTCCGCCGACCGTGCAAGATGCCGATTTGTGGAACGAACCTTGGGTCTTCTGCAAAAGAAATAGCAACATCACGTCGTGCACTGGAGTCGTGTCGAAAGAAGAGTGGAAAAATCCAACGCTTCGGAGTGGCGCATGTTCCCGTGAAATGATCAACGGAAACGACGAAGACAGGAAACCCATCCGATTGTGTGATCTGAGCGAGGAAATGCAAGACCTGTGTGTGAAACTCGGCACCTGGAACTCAAAAATCGAGTACATCTTGTGCAAGGCTGCTGGACATCGGCAGTGTTCAGAACACGGCTTCTTTTACAACCCCACTGCATACTCATTATCGAATCAGGACTTCGTCTATAACACGGTGCGGAAAATGTACCATCAGCTGAATGACTCGACGTGTCCTGTGGTGTACGTGAACAAGCAGGAGCTCCAAAATGAACTTCTGCGTGGCAAATGTGGAAGTGTCTCCCTCGAACCGTTGCGTACGATAGTGAAGACCGCGCGAGGATTTGCATACGACTTGACTGTCATTTTGTACTGTGACATGCAAATATTCATTTATCTGTCCGGAGTCATCATTGGATTCATTGGGAGTCTCGACACACTGATTGCCGAAAGTTCACGGAACCTCATAATGTACATCAACCTTCTGCTCGGCAAGATAAATTCCATCATGGACAGATTGATGAAAATGTTATGGAAAATGGCAGAGTACGGGGCATTCAAGTGGATCAAGAAGGCGGCAGCTTTGTTCTGCATAGTCCTGGAAGAGGTGGTAAAACCGCTGATGACTGGTTTCGTCCATCCAGCATCATCATTTATGGCCGACTGGATCAGCGCCATCGACAGAGACTTGACCCGACCGCTTGTCAAATTCATCAACGACATTACGTTCGGGGCGTGGGATGCATCGGATATGTTAGAAACAAATCGCAGAAATATAGTCTTTTGGAGAGAGGCGTCCGAAAACGCCAAAAATTTCGTCGCCCAGTGTGAGAAAGACGGGGTCGACGAAGACTCAACCGACCCTATTGGGGTGTTGCCAGTTGCCACGAAATGCTGGTCGACATACACAACCTTTTTCGGGGACAACAGCATGTTGTCTTGTACTGCAGCGGATACGTGCCACAGTGGAGTGACCGACACCAGACTAGTCACCTGCGGTATATGTCCCGAGCCACAGACCAGCTTTCGAAAGTTTGGGTGCTTCGATATCACGAAAATATGCACGTGCAGCGTCCCGGTGCTTACTATGCAGTACTGCACTGCGAATGAAGACTGCTCGACGGCCGAGAGCTCGTGTAGATATCTCGACAGCGAGCTCGAGCCCTCGATTGGCTTCACGCCATGCGCGTCCTGTCAGTCTAGTCGGATGTGCTACATGCAGCCAGGCATGTCCATGGGGTACTGCGCCTGTGGCCTATTTCAGATCAAATTTGCGCGGTGCTCGGACCACGCCAAAAACGTGAACCCGGGCTACGACGACATGTGCATCTTCACGTCGGACTCCAACTTTCTTCAAAGCGTAACGTTTGCGTTCTCGTTCGACACCACTCTCAGTACGCCCTGCCGGATGATCAACCCGTCATTTTCATTCTGTGCCCGCGAGTCGAACGGCCAACTGTACGTCGTGGGCACCGACATATCCAGACGGCGCCACCTTCTACAGGTCACGTCGGGGGATGAAAACGACCAGATCGAAACAGCCTCTGTCGTGTGTCAGGACGCACTGGCTTCAGATGTCACGCCACACATGCGGGCACACTGCGTTGCTCTGTTCCACGAGAGTCGCTTGACGGTGCACGAGCTCGGCCTCGATGGCACTCTGCCCGCCTGTGCGTTCTGTGGAGTTGAGGACATGTTTTCCGCGTTTGTGATGAATCCACGTAACATGGTCGCTGTCACGACTAACGTTTCGGCCGTTCTGAGGGTCGTCGCTCGGCATACCCCGCTGAAGCACATACTTTCAACTTTCAAAGTAACCCGCAGGTATGTCGAGGTCATACTGCACAGCATGGACGGAGCTCACCCCGACGAAATTCCACTGATACAACACACAAGACACGGATGGCAGGTCAATATCTCGTCCAAGGACACCGTGGCCGTGTTCGTACTCGAGACTGTCTTGCCACAGGTGCTGAACTGGGCCGTACGATTCAACGACTCCACGCAAGGACAGCAACCGCACACAAGCCGTCGACTTCTGTCTGTTGTAGACACCGCATCTGACAACGTACAAGCAGCAATCGCAAGAGCACAGGCGCTACACAGGACATTCCAAACACAACTGTCGCTCGCATTTACATTTCCATTTGAGAGCTCGGAGACTCGTTCTGAGTGGATGAGCGCATGGCCCCCAGACCTAGGCCGGCGTTCCACAGACGTGACGGACTCATGCCCGCCACTTCTGAACGTCATTCGTGGCTTCAAGTGGACCTTCGGCAATCTGAGCAAATCATTTGACCCCATTACCATGAAGACAAAACCCACTCTGGCTGCGTCGTGGGTTGCGGTCCCCCGACAGAACACCACGGACAATTCCACGTTCATCAAAGACAACGAAGATATTCCCACTTCTACGCTCTTGTGGCTGTCGCAGAAGATACTGCAGTCAGTTGGACTTGAGCTCGAAAGCTTCAACGATCTCATTACGTCGACGGTGGCGGAACTGCCGAAGCTCATGCGGTGCAACTACGAGTCAGTGCAGACGTGTTCTCGGTGGGACATGCATGCGTTTCATGCCGCAATCATAGTGACGGTTTACTTTTCCGTTTTTGTCCTTCTATGTGGTACATTGAAGATGTCACTCCTGCCGATGGCGTTACTCGGTATACTACCCCTCATGGTCATGTACATGAGCTATGGCTACTCTCCGTTCTGTGCTCCGATGATCCCGGTGTGCATCATGGACGACCTGCTGTGGACTGTAAATAGCTTTCTCCCTGAAGTAATCGAGTTTCCACCGAGTATGTTTATAAGTGTGGCCTGTATTCCAAAAAGAAACGCTCACATACACAAAAACTGTCTGCGCAGCTGTTCTGACCCCCCGTTCGAGTACCGGCGCTGGTATGACGTCATGGCCTGGTGGGCCACCGAGCTCAACTGGGCAGGCCCACTGGAAACTTACGCTGGCTTCCTACTGAGTTCGGACGATCTGATTACTCTGCAAGATCAACTCGATTTGAAGGCCGAGTGTCTCAGTCAGGGTGACGATAGCCTCGTTATGGGCAATCGCATATGTGCCACGCTCTCCTTGTACAAGGCATTTCCTTATCTTATACTCCTATTTTTGTCTATATTTTTCATCGGCACTATCATACGAACAGCCTGGAGTTTGCTATGCACGATACTATTCTCGATTTTCGTGCTTTACATTACTGCGTTTTATTAAACAGAATTACTACTTGCGATCCCGCTTGTATCTGTCACACGAACTGAACTTCGCATTCACGATGCGAGCGTCCACGTCATCGTGCTCAAGCGCATGCATAATGTCGTTGTTGATCTTCCTCTCTGAACCGTCAGGGTTGACCTGATTCGTCACGGCCCGATGCCACACGACGTCACGTGGGTCGCGACTCGACTGCGTCTTCTGCATGTACTCAATTTGCGCAGTCGAGAACACATTGCTCCTCACTGCCAGCACAAGGGTCGCAGGGCTCATCACGCACCGGATGTGGTGTACACCGGACATGTAATATTTCATGGAGGCAGTTGCAGATGACGCACTTGTGACGTTTTTTTTTCAGGTTCATTTGAATCATTGATTTTTTATTACTACACAACCATCTTCTTTGGAACGTGATCGGACATATCAATACGGAGACCGTCTTTAGAGGGATGCTGAAGACTCGCGAATCTATAAAGGGAACACAACATGAAAACGTCGTGTTCACAGTACGACTCGAGGTCGGTCCAATTGCAGTCCATCGCCATTTGTATCGCGTGCAGGCCACTGGAAGTTTTTGTCGCGATTCCATTGGCCTTGCACAGTTGATCAAGACTACACCACGGCAGGCCCGAGAGCCTCAGATATTCGAGAAGGTCTACAGTTTTCAGCACCCACGCAGTAACAATTTCCGCCGGAATCTCCAACGCACGTCTCAGGAACGGCAGGTCGAAACGTACTCCGTTGAATGCGCACAAATAGTCAGCCTCGTCAAAGTCGCGTATCAGGGTCCGCAATAATTCATTCCGGCCGACGTCGTCTTCAATTTCTAGACGGGCGAAATTGTACGTTTTCTTCTGTCCTGTATTGAATTCTTCTGTGCACACAACCGTGACCTCGTGTTTCTCTGGGTCTAGGCCCATTGTTTCAATGTCAAGAACTAACATGCGTCAAAGTCTCGCGTGCACTACACTTGCTGTAAATATTGTCCATTTTGCTATTTATTCTTCTTGACTACAGGATCGACCTTTAAATCAGTTGGCCCGTTTGTCACAAATTCCAATACTGTGCCGCGTCCTTGCGAGTCAGCACTACTTTCATCGGTCGTCGTGTTATCATCTCCGTGCATGTCCGCTGTTTCTGCCGTGTGAAGTGGCGCTTCTGCTGACTTGTTAGCATAGTACCGTGCTGCGCCGGGTACGTGTCTTGGCGCTTCTGCTGACTTGTTAGCATAGTACCGTGCTGCGCCGGGTCCGTGTCTTGGCGCATGTGCTGCCAGGTGGTGTGTTGGCACATGTGCTGTAAGGTGGTGTTTATGCGCATGTACTGACAGGTGGTGTGTGGGTACATGCACAGCCCCGCCTCTTAAATTGTGATGCACGAACTCCTCATTTACAAAGTCACGCACGACATCGTACACACACAGGAAAGCATCGATGATTGCAGTCACAAAGAGAACGTTATTGAGAAAGGTCTTCCGCGTGTCAGACAAAAAAATCGACGACGCATCCGAGACGTACGCTGTAGCGGCCACGATGGTAAGTGCAAGGTACGCAAATGATGGCAATAACAAGGCGAAGAACAGCACCGATCTCCATATGGTCTTTTGTTGGGCTTTGTGTATCAGTACGATGCAGTCAAAAAATGCAAACGAGACAATTAGACCAAGGGACGGTGCCAATTCCAGGAATGCCTCGTCTATCTCCAAGCAGGCCTTCATGTCATACAGTACACATGAAACGATCAAAAGTGCACGCACCATCACCTGAAGCAGTTGTCGCCAACTTTCCAGGTAGACGCTGTCGAATTGCTGCTCGTCTCGGACATCCGTCGCCAATTTTAATATCCTCTGTAATCTATGCCTGATCTTAGTGTGTGCATGGTCTTGCTCTATACTCGATTCCGGTATCGGCTGAGCACCGAGGTCTTCATCGTCAATCAACTGCAGGACACGGTTGATGTAAGTGTACACTTTGTACCGGGATTCGGTTCTCAATGACAAAAAAGTACCCAAAAGCTGCTGGTACACACAAAAATTCAAAATGACAACGATCGCTGAAATACTAGCCGCTATCACGAGGTATGAAACGGTCAAGAATGAACTGACACTCGTTGATGATTTGAAGAGCAGGACAGGCATCGCATGAGGCATCACATGATCTTCTTTGTCATCCTCAAACCATTCGTTTGCAGTCAACAAGAACGAAAAGAACAGAACCACGTCAAAAATCAGTGCGGCTCTCGCGATTAAAATCACTGGTTTATACACGTATCCGTGACAAATCAGACCACAACACACCGCCACCACCACAAACGAAACGGCGCTTGAAATGTAAAATATGACAAATCCGACAGCATCATTCTGCCAGTTTTCGATAATCACTGACAGTAGCCCCCCCTCCAATAGAATGAATATCAAGGTCTCGATGCACACTATATAAACAGTTTCGATTGACATACTTGAAATACAGACGTTCTTTTATACAAATGAAAAACGATTCAAAAATGCAATGAATTCATTTTTACAATCTTCGTAACGAAACATATAAATACACACCCATAAATTCAACATGCAGTCAAACTCGGCAATGCTTTGGTCTGGCTGGACATACACAAAAACAATGATATTCGCTGCCGGGTTTCTACACTTTATCATGGCAATTGTTACGGTGATCTTCTGGAGCACACACGACAACCAGTTGCATTACCAAAATTCGTACAAGTATGCATATTACAAGAGCGACTATGTGGCCAGTAATCCTCCACTTACAAATACAACTGATCTCGTTAACAAGGTGTACAAGGATCGGTGCCACATAGACAAGAACACAGGCTACCATGTACTTGGACTAACCATGAAAGTCTACAAAGACGACGTATATCAAAACAAACAAGTTGGAATGACCTGGTTTCCAAGGCAGGCCTCTTTCGTCAACTATACTGAGCTAAATGGATATGCCATTTTGATGTCAATCTTTATCTTTTCGTGTATATTCGAATTCATCGCATTCCACAGCATTCCACAAGACGACACCAAACATTTTGATTTTACCAGATACCCTTGTGCATTTCGGTGGATGGAATATGCGGTTACGTCACCCCTTATGATATTATTGATTGCCAGTTCATTGATGATCCGGGATATATATGTAGTGTACATGTTGATGTTGGCACAGGTTGCAGTTTGTCAAATGGGATATGCTGTTGAGTATGCCATTGCGAATAAGTACAAGGACGATCAACCAAGCCACTCGATTGGTGCTAGTGAACTAGTTGGTCTCGTAGATTTCTACGAGACGAAAGTTGATGCAAAAGGGAAGCCCAATATGACCAACCGCTTGTTTTGGTTCTCATTTTCACCTGCGGTGACTCTGCACGTCGGAATCTGGGCTGTTCTTATCGGATCTTTCGAGTTTCAGGAAGACACAAATTGTACCCAAGGTGAGCAAACAGGGCCGTGGAAAGATGCATTGAGAATGGTTATTTACCTTCAATTGATCGGATTTACAACATTCGCTATTATTCCAGTTTTTCAAGCTATGATGGTCAAGATTCTTGGTGGACGGTATTGTTTTGCATCGAATGCGACGAAAGAAGTGACTGCACTTCAATGTGAGGAAACAATGTCATCTGGATATTTGGCATACACGATTGTAAACGTCATTGTCAAAGTGCTTCTTGGAATCACGTACATCTCATTTGTCCGGATGTATCCATTTAGTACCAAGGAATATCTATAGACTTTTGTTGACATGAAAGAAAAAGATTAAATTTCAGACTTTTCAACGAACCTTGCTGGGATAGGAGTTCACGACGCGTACGTCCGTCGTCCCCTCCGGACCCATCAGGACGATTTCCTCCATGTTGCTTCTGGTCACCACGAAGCCCGACTTCTTCAGATCCTGACCGCAGATGACTGCAAAAAACTGCTGCACTTTTTGCAGGAGCTTCTGTGAAATGCGTTTGCAGGTCGAGTAAATGCTGATCTCCACATTCGGCGCCGAGAACAGCATGGCCGCCGCGAACATGCTGACACTGATGGTCTTGCCGAAGCGCCTCGGCGTACTGATCAGGATCTCCTGCTGCAGGTGCTCCCAGTTGTTGCGCCGCAGAATGTCGCAGTGTTGGCGCTCGAACGTGCCTGGAGCCTCGAGCTTCCAGAATATGCGCGTGCAGGCCTTCAGGAAGTCGTCGTGGAACAGGCGCTGGTGGAAGCTGCGCTTCCAGCCTCGGTCGTCAAGCAGCGACAGGGCGTCACGGCACTCCTGCATCCTACTGAAGCCAGTCTGGCTTCGCTTCGCGCTCTGTTGTTGGATGTGCATCATTCGCGAGTGCAGACCGTCCGGCATACCAGCCACCGCCACGACGGGCGGTTCTCGTCGGGACAACACCGTCTGTAGAAGCTGTACTACACATGCACTTTCACGTGTTCCAGTGAGTCTACACGCCATAGTTTTTAAGAAGCACGTGGTTTATAAAAATAAAACAAGTAAAGTCAACCTACACACGACAAGCCTGAGCCTGCCGAAGTTCAGATAGCAGCTCGTCCATCGACCCGGTGTCTGCTCCCGTCTCCTGTGGCGGATCCAGTAGTGGCTTACGTTGATTTTTGTAGAACACAGACTTTTCCTCAGTCCACGAGTCGTACTTCGTGTCGCCTGTCCACATCCGACACAACAACAGCACACTAAAGCAGACAACACCTAGCACAGCATACCTTTGCAAAAACAATACGTACAGGCACACGTGAGGTCCGAGGAAGGCATGCACATTCGCATCAAACGAGACCCGACTTACGAACGCATGGTAGTGCACGAAGCACAGCAAGTAAAATATAGTAATTCGCACGCAGACCTCCCACAGCACTCGACTCTCCCGACTGTAGTACAGGTGCAACACGACCATCGCGCCGTTGACCAGGGCTGTCGCCGAGGCCGCAGTAAATCGCCAGCGGAACACGTTCGACGCCCACACCAGCACGCAGATGCAGGCCCACGTCGCATCCACCAGCATCGACACTTCGTACTGTGGACTTTGTGTTTCCGTCGCGTGCGTCAAGAGGAAAAACGCGACGGGCATGAGATGCGAAACGATGTGGCTGCTGTATACTCTCATCTGTGCCTGTGTGTCCATGTACACAACAAGCAGGGTCGCCGCAGACACGACATGCGCGGGCAGACCCCGCGCAAGGTGCGCACAGCACGTCAGCAGCAGGGCTTTCAGAATGGTTGTGAATATAGGGACATAAGTGCTCACCAATGCAAAGTCGATTGCTTGATGTTCGTGCATCTTACCTCAAGTAAAAGCCATAAATAACGCCCCACCTGTAGATTACATTATGTGCACGTTCTTGTCCACCTGTAGGCATATCCTGCCCTTACCTTCGCGAATATTGGCAACGCCGGGGTAGCTGTTGCCGAGATGTCCGACACACTTCACATCGCGCGGTATTTGTCTGTCTCCGGCCTCCCGCACGATCATGTTTCCATGGTACGCAAGCGTAGGAATGTCGACCGTGTTGTTCTGGATGTGTGTAGCAGCCGAGGTCACATTATCTTCGCTCCACGCGCGTCCAAGGCGCTCGTTGTACATCTCAAATAATTCGCTGGTAAAGCTATTGTCGTATGTCTTGCAGAAGGTGTCGATGAATGAATGTTTGTGTGTGTCCGTAACATTCTGATTTTTCTCTGCATCCAACCAAACGGTTGGGTTGGCTTTGCTGAGAGAACTAGAAAGCACGATAGGATTCGGAGCAACATACGGTTTTGTTCTGGACTGTAGCATGTCGATTAGGTCTTTCACAAAAGTCTTTAACGGTACATTTACATGATTTGGTGTAGTCCCCGGCACTTGAGTTTCCAATCCTTCATGTGAACCGCGAATATAATTGTTTATATTTTCGTATAGTTCGTTCAGGGTTTCCATTAATTTTTCGATGTCCTCCCCCTTCAAGCTGTACATTTTATCTATATCGTCCCACACTCGCTTCTCAACTGTGAAACGGGCGTCCAAGAAATCAGTGAAGAAATGCTTGAAATTGGGTTTATCCGTGAAAGAAACTTCGGGTGGTTTGAATTTCGGAAAAAGCAGCACAATCAGACTCGCGCCTGTGTACGAAGCGTCCACGTCGTAGGTGTTTTTCAAGAATTCATCGGGGTCGCTGCCGCTCCATCGCATGACCTCGGTATCCATTCCACCGCTGTATCCGTCAAATGCAATGTCAAACATGCGTATCATGTTGCGTTCGTTCGTGACCATGGCGCGCTCGTGGTACTTGTAGCTCATGCCCCACAAACCGTGCTGTGCGTCGTCGTAGCAGGCCAACTCTGTCTGTCCCCAGAATGTCGCTCCCAGCTCTTGCGTGCCCCCCCGCCCGACGATCACCCCGAGCATTTCGTGCTCGATGTTCGGACGCAGCAGCATCATGGGCGCATGGTTCAGTGCCTTCGACACGTTCGAATTATTCTGAATGAGCATGCGAATGTGCGACAGCTGCATAATATCACTCTGCTGAATCAGCATCTTCTTCGTGAAGTTCTCCATCGAGTCTGTTTTCTGGTTGTAGATGCTCAGAACGGTCGTACTTGGGACTTCGTCGACATAGTAGTACTCGGCGACACGGACTCTGCGCTTCAGGATATTTCTCGGCACCCGTCCCTTCTCGAGCTCAAATTTCTGCGAGTGAATGATGCTCAGGCCCCTGTAACTCGGCAGGTCCGGCCCCTTTGCAAGTCGGGCCGGTCCCTCCGGACCATTCGTCAGGTACTCCGTTCGCTCCGGAAGCATGGTCAGCTGCGCCGTCAGACTGCTCGGACAGAGCAGAAACGTCGGCGGGGGGCTGCCCCACGTGGTCAGGTGGTTCCTTGCATCCTCAATGATGATGTCGAGCGCATTTGGAATCTTCTGCATGATGCCGAAAAGATCACAGAACGTCTTCCCGGCCCGGTGCAGGGTCCGCGTCTGGTCGTAGTACTTTTCGTCGATTGTCTTCTGGTACGACGGCGCCTGCAGCAGCGCAATGTGCACGTCCAGGTTGTTCGTGAGCTGTATCGACCCAACAAGCTGCGTCAACTGCCGCTGGAAGTTCTGCAGCCCAGCCGCGGAAGCAAGGAAGTTGTGCTCCATCTTGATGGCGAGACCGTGCCTCACCGCGTATCCAGCATGCGACGTCTTGGTCTGCGTAAGAACGCGCGCCGCCGACTCGTAAGGGACACGCGAAGCCAGACCCTCGTCGAACGAGTACACGTTCCATTTTATTTTCTGGTCCGGATTCTCCATGTACACATACGGCAAGATCGTCTTTGTGAATGGACTGTTCGTGGCGTCCGTGATGAGTCCGTCGACTCTGTCGTTCAGGTACGAGTTGTATCCCTTCAGAGCGTCCGGCAAATGCCAGCGCTGGTGGCGTTTGTTTCGCTGCGAGTCCTGTCGGATGTCGCGTCCGGCAGGGCCGAAGATGGCCTCGTACATGTTTAGAAGACTCCCAGAGTTAGTATTCGCAAGCGTCGAACCAGCAAGGTTACCACCTGCATCAGCAACATACCCGGGGGCTTCCATCGTACGAGAGACGTTGTTCATACCCTGCATGACTTAAATTCAAACGTCTTTTATACTAGGACGATGCATTATTTGTTAATTTGTCTTGTTACATCAAACATCTTCTTGTGGTCAGTCGCCAGAATTCGCCAGTCATCCTCGCTCTCCGGCAGCTTCCAATCAGCACGTCCCCGCAACAGTCGCTTGAATTTGACCTCGGCATTGTCCAGCTGACGGGTGATGTCGTTTCGTTGAACTTTGGTGGAGTACGACCCGCCACGGTTGCACACCTCCCGCTTCTGCCACATCTTGCCGGCAATCATAATCATGTGCTCAGCAGTCGGCTTGTGCCGGAAGTAGAAGCGCGTGACGGCCTCGTCAACCGGCAGATACGGCGATGCCGGATCGTCGATGATATCGTCACAGCCTATCACATCTTCAAACCGCTTCCTGACCCGTCTCTCCTCCAGGTTTTTGCCCTGGAAATGTCGCGACATGTGTGCCACCGCCTCGCTCATCACCGACAGCACGGTCGCCGATATGTCGTAGGACTTGTCTTCCCGCTGGCGGAGCGCGTCTTCCCACTGGCTCGCATACTTCACAATCCATTCGCATATGGTCTCGTGGTTCGAGCACTCCATCAACACCGGCATGTTTTTTTCAATTTGTTGCTGCAGCATACTTTTCATGAAAACTTCGATGTTGCTCTGGTTCATCAGATTTCCACACTGTTTTTCGGGGTCGATGATGTACGCCTCCCATATGTCCGAGCTGATGTTGCCGTTCGCATCCTTCAGCTTGATGGCAGCAAACGCAGCAATGCCCACAGCGATTTTTCGGTCGTGGTTTTTTATCCTCCGCTTCTGCTTCTCAAAATTTGATAGCATCGATATCTCGCGTACAAGGCCTTTATAACACAAGCACTCAAATTTTATTTTAAACGAGAGTCGCATGGCATTCATGAGCCCGTGTCATTCCATGCGTCGACTACGCGAGGTCGTCAGCGTCGTACTCCAGACCACGAAACACGGAGGCAAACTCCTGCAAAGAGACGAATCGACCCTCATACTCACAAACTACAATGTCATGAATATGCATGCCCTGGATATCATACGCGAGCAGTTCCCGCATTCAGAAATAAACATACAGGCCGAACCCAGCAGCTCGTCGGGATACGTGGTAATTTTCGTGCTCAACGATCAAGCGAATTTTTTTTACTCGTCAGCATGCTTCCAGATGTCCTGTCTTGTTCTCATTACAATGTCTATGTTATTTCACCAGTCAGTATACAGTGTTTTTTTTACAGGCTTTATATAAACGACAATCTAATTTGGTGTAATGCCTGCTGAAACCAATGGTCAAAGGGAATCAAGAGAGGAAACAGAAAAACAGACAGCAGAAAGACAGGCAGCAGAGGCTGACCAACAAGCTCAAGTTATTGAACCTAAAAAAAAAAGAGTGGGGGCTAATGAAAATATTGCAAGTGAACGTCCAGCAGCTAGACAACAGGGATGGCTTGATGTCACACCAACTCCAAGACAAAAAACAATTGAAAAAGAAATACCACCCGATCGTCCAACAGTACCCCCATTGAAACCGGAAGACACTAAATGGTTATCGAAACGTACACCACGTCCAAATTCAAGAGAAAGAGGGAGACCAACGACACCAAGATTTTCGGCATCCAGTGACTCTGATACTGAACAAACGACATCACGTTCAACTTCAAGAGATAGAGTGAACACATACAGCGATAAAGTACGCAAACAAAACGCAGAATCAAGGTCTACTCCAAGAACCGATGGAAGAGGTATTAGACCTATTACCCCAGACTCATCTCCTACGATGGAAGTCGAACAAACAAACCGACCTACCACTGCATCTAAAAAACTAAAATCACTCAAATCCTCAAATTCGACTCGGACCCAATCAGAGTCTGACAAGGATGAGGACTCAGAACGAATACTTCGGAAACAAAATATTGCAGATCTAGAAAATAAACTCAAAGGACTAAGGGAACAAAAAGCCGCCGCCGCAGCAAAAACCAAAGTACCAAAAGCCGGAGGTAAAGCTAATAATTGGCCCGCCGCCGCCGCAGCAGAAACCACAGTACTAAAAGCCGGAGGTAAAGCTGAGAAGTGGTTGGCAAGAGCCACCGCCGCCAAAAAAGAAGACAAATCCGAGAGTGATACAAGTGGTAATGAAAGCACAACAGGCTCATCAGACTCGGCCTTGTCAGACACATCAGCAAGCTCACAAATAGATAGAAAAACAATACAAACCAGAAAAGAAACTTCCGCCGCCGCCGCAGCAGAAACCAAAGTACTAAAAGCCGGAGGTAAAGCTGAGAAGTTGTTTGCAAGAGCCACCGCCGCCAAAAAAGAAGACAAATCCGAGAGTGATACAAGTGGTAATGAAAGCACAACAGGATCATCAGACTCGGCCTTGTCAGACACATCAGCAAGCTCACAAACAGATAGAAAAATAGTACAAACCAGAAAAGAAGCTTCCACCGCCGTCCCGCTAAAATCCATTCAACAACGCCAACTAGAAGAGCAATCAGGAAGAGAATCAAGGCTTCAGGAAAAAGAAAAAAGAAGAATTATACTCCTGCAAGGGGTCGCCGCAGCAGACGATGCCGATCTTAGTACAGGTACTAGTAACGGCAGACCAGCCTCAACAGCGTCGGACACGTCAAGTCAATCAGCAAACTCAAACTCGTCAACTGTATCACAAGGCGAAGCAGCCACAAAATTGTCGAGCTTCAGGAAAGGTTACGTAGCCAGACGAACCGTTAAAAAGCTAAGGGAAGAAAAAGCCGCCGCCGCCGCCGCTAAAGCAAAAGAATTAGCTAAAACCATATTCGGAAAATGCAAACAAGATAATGGAAAAATAAAGAAAGGAGATCTGGAACAAGAATTACGAAAGATGAGCTACACCGACACTCGTATTGACGAAATATTATTCCAATTATCTCCTTACAGTTCATTAGAAGAACTCGAAAAATCACTTGTGAAAAAAACCGCCACCGCCACCGCCACCGCCACCGCCACCGCCACCACTCGCGCCGCCGCCGCCGCCGCCGCCGCCGCCGCCGCCGCCGCCGCCGCCGCCGCCGCCGAAAAAAAAACCGCCGCCGCAGCTGGTTTGACAGCCAGATACAGAACCAGAAAGCTGAAGAAACAAAACGAAACCGCCGCCAAAGCCGGAGCAGAAGCCACACCGAATCCCGAAAAATATAAGAAATTTATAGAATTTGTTATACTTCAGACAGGTAAGTCGAATCCAACACTCGAAGACATAAGAAAAAAGTTGGCTGACAATGGACAAGATGAAATGGAAACACAGAGAATACTACATGAATTTGGGGATGATGACAAACCCGTAGATTTTGACAAGTTCAAACAGTTCTATGTGCAAAGAAAAATGGAAAATGATATATCGATTTTTGCAAAACGTTTGTTTACGGATTCAGGGGATAGTCACACGATCGAGAGTATAATACGACATATGAAAATGAATGGACAAAGCAAAAGTGTAATCAATCAAATAAGAAATGTTTTTCCGCCAAAGAAAGTCGTAACATCGGAAGAGTTTTGTAATGCTTTTGAAAAGGCAAATGAAAAGAAAAAAGGTACACGTGTTTTGCAAGAAAATTTGATTCAAGAAAAATTGATTAACAATCTTAAAATTAATCCGGACGTATTGCGGGAAGTTATGGATAAACATAAAAAAAAAAACAATGCTGCCACCAAGATTCAATCTATTTTCCGTAGAAGAAGAAAATCCAAATCAATCACGGATACTTCTGATGGTTCTATGACCCCACGATCGGGTAGCGAGACTTCTCGGACAGACTCCTCGAATGATTCGACAGGTGGGGACTCTCCGAAACCCAATAAACCACAATTTCCATTGCCTGGGAAATTTACGAATCCTTCTCGGACAGACTCCTCGAATGATTCGACAGGTGGGGACTCTCCGAAACCCAAGAAACCACGACGATTTCGATGGCCTGGGAAATTTACGAATCCTTCTACTACAAAAGGGGGAAAAAATGGATGGTTTGGGTTCTCAAAAGAAAGTGCAGATGCTTCTCCTGCTACAACAGAAAAAAAAAAAGGTTTTAATTCATGGTCTACAGGCAAAAAACGTAAAGATGAATCTAATGATAATTCGACAACACCATCAGAATCAGAAGACGATACAAAAAACAAAACATCTAAAAAAAGGACAACGGGAGGTAGAGGACGAAAACCCAATTCTTCGATTAAGTCAAGTGAGGACCTTGACGAAAGTGAAGAAGGATATGACAATAGGCGTGCCCCCGCCGCAAGAAACAACGATGAACGCCCCGAAAGAGTCCAAAATGGCCAAACTAGAAGAAGAATTGTGAATAATACAGACCCCCAAGAACAATATGACAATGAGCGTGTCCGCCCCGCAAAAAAAAGCGAAAAATGGCAGCAATTTCACACTGAACAAGATGGTATTTATTACATTAAGGGATCGCATGTACTAAATGACAAACTACCAGAGTGGGTTGAAGGAGTACATTGGGAGGTCGGTAAGGAAGAAGACCGAGTAGAAGATCTTGGACAATACACAAAGGGACAACCCAATGACAGGGAATATCAGCGACAAGATGATGGACGAGATGAAAATCATCCAGATGAAACTGAAGGAGACGAAGATGATGACGAAGAAACTCCATTTAAATCAAAACGCAATTCTAAACCTCCCGAAGTTTGGAAATTGCAGATGCCAACTTTTTTGGAACGAGACATTCCAGAGAAAATACCAGTACCCAAGGCAGCCTTAGAGTTAATTGATGACAAGGGGAAACGTATGAGTTTAGTCTACATCATATGGAGTGTGATTATATGCATACTTTGTGTCATGGGTATGGTAGGTTGGAGGAATGTAGAAAATGACAGTCCGATGTTCAGGAAAAACAAATTAAGTTGTAGTCAAGGACCATGTTCGATGAACAAAACACATCAATCAGTGCATGCATTTGCGTCGGATTATATGGGCATGTCTCAATCAATTTCATTTCAATCGCCCTTCATGCAAACTCACGTGATGAACACAGAAGGCATATCAAAAATGATTCCCACATGGATGTCCAATGGAACTACTACATATGATGTAATAGACCTGTGTGTCTTGAACGAACGTCGTATGATTCCCACATGGAGATCGATTCCCACATGGATATCGAATGGAACGAATGGAACGAATGGAACGAATGTAATGAATGTAATTACTGAATACGAACTTCGCGTCGAAGCACCCGACAATAAAAGTATGATTACATGTACGCAGACCGAAACTTTCTGTCCCATCGTCACCACCGGACAAGCAGAAACGTGCGAAAACTGGCTCGACAGAATCAAAAATCAGACATCGTCCGACACATGGCCCTCTAATGTGCCCACTGCAGCAAAGGTGTCTGTGTGCGATCAATACGCAAAGACATATGCCAGTCAACCGTACCGGGCCCAAATAATCTGTAAAATGATGAGGTCGCCACGGATGTCACTCGCACATGTCCAAAACAATAATTACAATCTATTTTCAACCCACAACGAGACGTACCTAGCCGGTTGTTTGAATGTGGTCATTGCTGTATTTTTTTGTGCGATTGCACTGTCTGTCTTGCGGCAACTGCTATTAGGTCCCCACAACCTGGATCACTTTGCGTATTCGGACGTAGAAAAAGAAACACGATTACGAACAGTCGACGGCCTGTTTTCGTTGTTGATGATTGGTCAAGCTTTTATTGTCGTCACGGTGTATTTTGGCCTCTTGGCCAAAACAGCAACCGAGAATCACCAATACGTCAAGAGCATGTTACTGCCAACCGGCTCGATTATAATTACGGCAATGTCCGGTGCTGTTACTGTCTTGCTTGTTGCATGTTCGCCGTTCTACCGTATGGGCAGTGTCGCAGCAGACAAGGCCGTTAAATTCGACGAAGAAGATCCAGAACAACCGCCGCAAAAATACACGACTCTGAGCATGAATCGGTATCACAGATTCCTCTTGGCCCGCAATGATCTCTGCCTGGCGTACTGCAATTTCGTCACATTTCCGATTCTCGTGCTGCTGGTTTACGTCAGGTACGAGTGGTACTCTATCGACGTGCACATCCAACGCGCATTCTTCTCGGCGGTGGCTGTAGGAGCGTTGAATATTGTAGAGGTGTCGGTCATGGGCGTCATGTACCTGGTCACAGAAATGGACTCGTATAGAACAAGGACAATGTACGCACACGTATCGCTCTTCGCGCACTCAAATTTGATCAATTTTACCGTACAGTTTGTGTTTATGATGTCGAAGATGGCTATATTTATACCCACGATTCTCGAAATCAAACAGAATATACGGTGGACATACTCAAAAGATGCATCGAATCAATATTATGGCCAGAGAAATGGCAATCAACCACTCGTTATTGTAATGATTTCGTCATTCGCCGTGAATCACATGTTTTACATTTTCTGGAATGTAATTTCTAATCTTGGATTAGACAACAAAATCCGTAAAGTGCTTCCAGAGATAGACTCAAATTTGCTTGTATTTTTATTGATGAACACACTCGTAATTTATGTAATCAATTACGCGGAACAATAAAACAATTCTACAGTTGTCCTACACTCACTATAATCATCTGTATACTCATGATAATAAAACACCCCAAAATCCAAAGGTTGCAGTTCCGGAGTGTTGTGTTAGCATGTAATGTGTCAGCACTCGCCATCTTCAGGTAGACGGTGCCGTAGAGACTAGTGCACGCGACAAATAAGTACTGTAACACAAAAAGAGACAATAGTTTTAAATTGCGTGTGTCCCACAGCAGTCCAAAACAAAGAGAGGATATGACGACGGAAATCGTACACAGTATGCACACCTCTGAAAATTTTGTTTGCATATTGCTGTATATATATGTTTACTCTGTTAAATATCGATGAACGAGATATTTGACATCGACATGGATGCGCTTGACCGCGCGCACATGAGGATGAGCTTACATGATAGCAACACCAACAAAATACGCAACACGCAACGGGACTTGGAATTGTACATGGAGCAAAAAACACTGCTCGGGTATGTCAAGCTCTGTCGAATTTTCAACCTGGACCCCTTGCATACCTTGACCCTACACCTCATCCTCATTTTGATGTCGAAGAATCCAGATCGCCATGCCGTGCTGCAGTCCTTTCTGAAGATACTGCCCCCTGAGGACGGCGCGGCGTTATTTTTCGATGAGGCCGCATGGTCGCAGTTCGACAGCAACGACAGCGACCACCTGACGTCGATATCCGACTGGGTCACTCTCTTCAAGTATGTCAGCATCATCAAGTTGTCACGGGAAGACGTCGACAGTCTCGTGAGCGACCCGCGCGTGCAGGTCTTCATGCATGCCATGGTTGTCGGGAACACCGCGCAGGACCCGCTCAATCTGGAGTATGTCGTCAAGGCAATGCTCAGCGTGACCCTCATGAACATCCCCGCCGCAAAAATGTTCGAACGCGTCATAGCGAGAAACAACAGCAACACGCGGGACGTCGAGATCCGCAGCTTGCGCACGGTGAACACATTCACAGACAACTGCTCACACATGCCTCAGGAGGTGCATCACAAGACCTTCATTCTGCTGTTGAGGCACATATGCGTCACCGCCGACCTGATGCTCGACATTGCCAGAATAATCGACACGTGCGCACGCGAACACGAAGTCGTGACGCACGCCGTCAAGAAAAAATTCAGCATACGCGACCACGTGGCTAAGGCGCTGAACACGGGCACTGTGCAGTACATGCACACCTTCGAGAACTGGAGCTCGCAGCAGAGATTCTCAGTCACAACCAGCATCAACGTGCAGCGGATGCTGTACTGGATGAAGGCGCAGGTCGTGCCCATTCCCGAAGCGGTCTTTCTAAAGTACTTCGATGCGTCATTCGTCAGCAAGTTTTCCTCGACTGAGATACACCAGATAGACCAGTCTGCGATTATATTCGTCATAAAAAGTCTGCGCGTGTACCACAATAACATCAAGAGCCTACTGGACTTCCGCACCAAGTGCATGCTCGGTCTCAACACCAGCGTTCGTGCGAATCTCACGCTCTCCGTCGTATTGCAGCTGTACGTGTCGATATGGCAGCACGAGAGCATCCGAGAGCACTGCTGGCGCTCCATCATCGGCGTGTATAACTACACAATATCCTCGAGCTGCGAGACGTTTAGGCAGCAGCACGAGTACGAGTACGCGGCAGTCATCGAGAGCATGGTCTTATTTCTAATGAACTAGCAAAATACTTTTCACCCTTACGATGCGTTCGTCGTACTCTCTGCATGTCTGACTCTCCACGCTGCGACTTTGCGTTTGATCCGCACAAATTCAAGTCTGCATATCGCGCGCTGCAGTACATCTTTTCGTGCAAGACCATCGGCGACGCTACCGCATACGAGATTTTTTTCGAGAAGCAGTGCCAGGAAGCAAACCCCGAGGCGGTTCGACTACAGACTGAAATGTCCTACATCGACAAGGTGGATAATTACATCAATCACAGCCTGGACGTCTGCTCGACCCAGAAAATGAACAAAGTCTCGACGATCATCAAGTTGGTCGCGGGCATGTCTACTTTCCACGTAACTGAACAGCAGTTCTTCTGCGTCTGTGCGCTCGACGGCGTGGTCATGCGGAACGGCGTGCAGATACACGACGCCAACAAGAACGTGCACATTTCCATTCAGCACAAGTACAAGTACTTCTTGCTGGCGTTTTGGTTGATCAAAAACATACAAACGATCTGTCAGCAGCGCATCAACAGTTTCGTGCGCATAAACGGCAGGGACAAATCGATACAGTTGATCATTCAAACATTTAATGAAACCTACAACACAGACGACGACGACTACTCCCGCGTGTTCACGTGGGCCTACGAGATGGTGACAAACTGTCTGACGCGCACAGTGCGCCAAAACATGGTCTCGAGCGTTACCTCGACATGAGGTCCTCGATTTCGACACGCAGAGTCTGCTGCAGATGCTCCCGCGAGTGCACGTCGCAGGGAAGCGGCAGCAACA
>Ga0209107_10000411_pt1 | contig 25446 bp, 15 predicted proteins | sample LakErihyJuly2011_2_FD_187460 | JGI IMG/M metagenome (GOLD analysis project Ga0209107, IMG submission 187460) | Freshwater microbial communities from dead zone in Lake Erie, Canada - CCB hypolimnion July 2011 (SPAdes) (version 2) | ecosystem: Environmental > Aquatic > Freshwater > Lentic >...
TGAAGATATATGTGGGTTTTCTGCTGTGCCACCATTAATGTAACTAAAACTATTAGCCTGACTTCGTATAACCCCAGTAGAGTTCATACTTGTTTTATTCAAAGACTCAATTCCACCAAAGGCTACTTTTTGTTGCAAGATGGTATAAAGAGTTCTTTCTTGCTCTGAGCTATTTATAGATGGATTATAGTTTTTATAAAAACTATATTCATTACCTGAAATAAAATCTTGACCCGTTAATGGAGGCATTAGACACACTCCCTAATTTCAAGACTCATCGATGGTCCACCATTTGAAATGCTATGGGATATAGAAACAATAGAATAGGTTTTTGTTTGACTAGTATACTTTTTGTCAGCATAGAGCAAGCCTACCTTGTCTCCAAGTTCAAACAAGGGGTTTGGAAATACTCCAACATTAATAGACTTTCTTTCTTCTGAAAGATTGCCAATAACCCAATCGGCTAGGCTCTTTGCTTGATCTAGTCTATTTATAAACTTTCCAGACAAAAGGATTTCTTGTTTTCCATAAAGATTTCTGTTTATTGTATATTTATCGTTTATATCTTTGTCAAACTCCTGCTTTTCTATTGCCTGGCTAGACTGAACAACTCCTGGGCTAATCTCTTTAAGGGCAAAACCAGATATCCATAAAGGTGTTTGAGATGACTCATCAATCTGTATTGCATTATTTGCAGTATTATATAGCCAAAACTCCGAACCAAAAGCTGTTGGGGAATACTCGGAAACATAATAGTTTGGATTTCCATCTGAAAGACTAATCATTTTAGGAGCAAGTGTTGGGTTGTTAAACCTTACATTAAACTTCTTAACTTCTCTAACATATCTTCCAAAGTCTTCAAAGTGAACAAACACCTTGCTATTGTTAATAGTAGCCATCAATGTTTCTGGAAGCATTCCACGACTTGCTAAACTTGAAATCTTAGAGTCTTTTGTTTTTGTAATAACAGAGCTTGATTTTTCAACAACAAAGTCATCTGGGGTAGATAGGACATATAGGTATTCAAATATTGCAGAGGACTTTCCTCTTGTTATTAGACCAGCAACATTTGTTTCTGGAGCAATAGAAGATATAGGTTCTGATGCTTGAAGAACCATTTGATTCTCCCACCAAACTTCGTAATATCTAGTACCCCCATTGTCTCTAATTACTGCCTCTAGTTCAAAGATTTGAGCGTATGACTTGTCATTACCCTTTGCGTCTACAAGGGAGGTTCCCATATCTGCAGCATAAGAAGGAGTTGAAGAAACATTAACCCAAGAATTTTTCAATACCTTAACCTTGTGCTTTCCTGACTCAAGGTACACCTTATATAGCCTTAAGTTTCTATAAGTTTGATTGAGCAGGGAGTGGTCATCAATAGTGCCAGTATCCTCTACTTCAAGGAAGTACCCAGTTAATCCGCTGTTGCTACTTACTGATGTTTTTTTCACAGACCAAGCAATGCCACCAATTACACTGTTCTCAATAGTCTTTTCTCCTGGAGAAACATTTTTTGGAACATCTGAAACTAATCTCATTCTTGTTCCAATTCTCTTAATTGGAATGGGATCTCCGTTTACATTTTTAATTGGTTTAAAAATTCCAGATAATATTTGCTCTGGTACAGTATTCATGGGAAGAAAATCTTTAATTGAGTCAGCTTCGGTTCTTGTGCTTGTTAACTGATCACCAGACTTTGCAGCACTTAACTTAAGATATCCTGGAATAGACTTTGATGTAATGATACCACTTGTCTTGGTTGTCATAAACGTGTCAATTCTATTTGTTACTGTCAGACCATTAATAATTGTTTGTGGAAGTTCTCGCTTAGAGCCCCAGAGATGGACACCTGCTTTAAACCAATCTCTATTTGCAGCTTGATTTAAAAACTCTCTACTAGTGTCAACGGAGAAATGTTTAACAATTTCTGTTTTGTTTTGACCTCTTCCGTCTCCAACTAAAGTGTAAACACTCTTTGTTGTATCAACTGTGCTTATTTCTTTTTCAAGGTCTAGGTATACAATTAAAGACTGGGGCTCTATGGAACCGCCCTGCCTTATTTTTGACTTCTCAAAATTATACTCGTCCTGATTAAAAATTATCTCTCTTTTATATATTCCCTCTTTTGGATTGCTAATAAAAAATGAAATACCGTCATATCTAATTACTTCGGCATCAATCATTACATAACCAGAATAACTATTAGTAAAGGTATTAATCATCTCTCTGTCTAAATAAATAGACATAACATTCTTTCTGTCAGTTGAATCAAAGAAAGATCTTACTGCATCATTTCTGTTTGCTGCGGTTCTTGTCTTTGTACTAAAGTATGTAGAAGTAAAAGGTCCTTCTTCCCAAACATCTTTAATAAGTGCTGCTGCTGCAAGGTAATTGTCGTTTGATCCCTTTTCATTTCCTGTTTGCCACACAATGTCTGGGGTATATCTTAAGTCCTTGTTAATAAATGATGCTCCAAAGCTAGGAGACTCTAGGTGCTGTTGCTTCTTGTCCATATTTTGCAGAAGAGACATTGATTTTCTTTCTAAGCCCAAACCATTATACTGAACATTGATATCGGTAATTGGTGGCTCAGAAGATTCACTAAAGGATGCAATATTTGAAAGATAGTTAATGTCTACCAATGCGGTTTCTGCTACGCTATCTTGGCTTGTTTTTAAAGTAGTAAGCCCATCATTGCCAATAATCCAAAAGGCTTTATTTTCTGGAGAGATAGTCTTTTCTTTTGTCATTGCAACTAAGTCGTTGTCCACGTCCATATAGATAGCGGTCTGAGTTGAAACAGCAAGTGATTCTAGGACCTCCATAATTGTCTGTTCTTTTTGACTATAAAAGAAATCTAAAACAACATCTTCATAGTCATTGTTGGGACTAGTCTTATCCATTCTAAAGCCAGTAAATCCTATATTGTCCATAAGCATAAGCATTGCTACGGATGTAGGAACACCACTGTTATTGGCAATAATTAAGTCTGGTGCTGCTGATTCTTTAAAAAACTTAAAGTAGTCTTCTAGCTCAACAGATACGTTGAACCCATCTTGTTCTTGCCAAATACCAGTGTACATTGTTTTGACTGGAAAACGGTAATCATTTGCACCAATAGTAAGTTTTTGATATATTCTTATTTCAACATTTGGCTTCATGTAGTTTCTAATAATTGATTCGGAATTGTTTTTGCTAAAATATTGTTCTGTATCAGAAAGTGTTAGTGAGCCATTTGCAGAAACTATCGATCCAATTGGTAGACCATAGCTTGAATTTCCAATACTAGAATTAACACTTAGGTCTATTACAGAGTTTGTAATATCTGCAATGAGTCTTGGGCTAATCTCAATAACCTCAAGTGGTATGTTTGCTACCGACATTTTTGTTACATTAAATCTTATTCCGCTTAAAAGCTTTGTGCTTGAACTAGCTAAACCAAAGTCTGTTAAAACTTTCTCGTTTGGGGCATCAATCGCTGGTACATAGTCTTCCCAAGTATCTGTATCTTTGTTGTAGTATATCTTTAAAATTCCGTCAGAAAGAGCGGAGGATGAAACATAAGACTTTAATGTTACCCAAGAGCCTGAAATAAATGCATCAATAGTGAAGTCCGTTGGATACCCTAAATGCTTTTGAGTTTTAATAACAATTTTATTTACGTTAATGTTTGTTTTATATTTGATGAATGGTTTTGCTGCATCTATAGTAAGGTTTGCTGCAGAAAATCCTATCTTTTTAATAGAAGATGTTGCAGAGTCATATACCCACCTAAAACTATTCCAGTACTTAAAAGGAGACTCATTTGAAATAGGATACACTCTTGTGTCCTCACTAATAAGATTAAATATTCTAGTAATTGCTAAGGAGTCACCGTCACCGTTAATTGGAATATTTCCACCAATATCGTTTCCAACAACATGAATAATTCCTGGGTCTGGTCGGTTTATCTTAAAAACATCTTGAAGAGGAGTATATTTAATTCTATCTGTGTCTGTTTTAACCACAACTGGATCTGAGCCTACGGTATAACTATATTGCTGATACCCATCATCATATGTTCCATTGCTGTAGTAGCATCCTATTTCTTCGTGCAAAGTGTAGGCATTATAGTTCCATTCTGCAGTAACTTGGTGAGTAGATTTTAAGGAGGAGCTGTTTGCAAGTTCGGTCTTAATCTCTACATTTAATGATTGATTTCCTGTACTAAGCATTACACTTCCACCAAGCTAAGATCAATATTCCAAAGATCTAAATCAAAACCTCTTTCAACAACATTATATGAGAAGTTTTCAAAAAACACATTTACCTTTTCAACATTCTTCTTTATATCCCCTGTTGCCACTGTGCTATCTACGTCATATACTAATAGCATCCAAAAGTCTCCAGTATGATCTTCATACCATTTTAGCATTTCTTGACCACCTGCAAACTTATTTCTTGTGGTAGCATCATATTCTGTTACCTGTGTTTTTCTTGAAGGCATTTTATCCCAAGATGTTGAAAAATTCTTTTTATCAGCAACGTGGTACGATCTCATGGTTCCGTTAATCATTCTTTGCTTATACTCAATGCGTTCAAAGGATACTGCGAGCTCTGCTCTATTGTTATCCGAGATGTATAGGTAGTTTGTTCCTAAATCCCACTTACCAACATTTGGAGATGCTGTACCAAGAACTGGCTCATCCTCTGACCAAATAATTAAAGAAGGACGTAAATATTTTTGTGCAAGTGTGTCAAAAGCCATTATTAACCGATTCTCCTAGAATTACTATTAATTCTACCACCCATTTGCTTATTGACATGATGCATAACCATATCCATACCTGCTCCATTAAAGTTAAAGTTATAGGAAGAACTATTATCACTAGCCGATCCACTCATCATTCCACCACGAGCCATTTGAGCGATAGGTGATGGAGACATTCCGCCACCTGCTGAAGGAATATTATATTTTGGAAAAGACGGTGCAGAATTTCCAATAAAGCCACCTGCAGCCATTCCTGGTGCAGATGAAGCCGAAGGCATTGAGCCAACAAAACCACCATTAGCCATACCTGGAGCAGATGACATGCCTGGCATTGACCCAATCATTCCACCATAAGCAAGCCTCTTGGTATTAATTCTATCCATAAGTTGTGGTCCATAAGCTTTTACTGCAGAAGCACTAATAACATATTCGCCATTTGAAAGCATGGCTGGTATTGAGTCAGAAGTAGCTGATCCTGGACCAGAAATATATCCACCAGATGCTTGTCTTAAAGTTGGATTATTTGAAAGAGTAATAACTCTATTTCCGTTTGCAGTAACTTGGGTTCCAGAGTTGATTGCAGTTGCTAAGAAGTTTGCAGCACTAATAAACTGCTTAGAATTAGAATCAATGTTTAGTGACTTTGCAACATCGTTAAATATCTTTTTAGATGCATCAGACATTCCCTTAAGAACAACTTCCCAGCCACCTTTTCCTCCGTTTGCAATATATTGCATAGCTGTATCGGTATCAACATAGAATGAGTCAAGTGCCTTCTTTGTTTTTTGTTGAGCAGTATCCATTTCTACCTGAAGTTCTTTTGAAAGTATATTCTTGTCAACAAAACCTGCTGCTGCCTTTGCCTGATCTATTGCTCCACCAGCAAGCTGGTATGCCTGTGCAACCTTTTCATTGTAAATCTTGTTATCTGCTGGACTTGCTGATGGCTGTAAGGCTTTTGCTTCTTCAAGTAGCTTTACTGCTTCTTGAAGCTGTAATGCTGCAGCAGACTTCTTTTTATTTAAATCTTCAATCTCAGCATTAATGTTTTTAATTTCAGCTTCGTGTCTTGCGTCTTCTGCTGCTTTTCTATCCTCAATGCCCTTTAGCTCTTGGTCTATTTTTGCCTGTGCAGCATCGGATGTTTCTTGAATGGTCTGCATAGACCTTTCTCTACCAAACTGATCTGCGGTAGTTGCTGCTTCCATTTGAGCACCAATAAATCCAAACACATCTCCTTGGGATAGAGCCTTTAGTCCGCCTAAACCAGTTTGTCTTTGTCTAGCATAATAATCTTCTGCTTCTTTTTCTTTTTGAAGCTCTTTAATATAGTATTCGGTATTTTTTGAAAGCGTTTCTTTTTTAAGTTGTAGACGCTGTGATTCTAGTTCGAGATTCTTTAATGTTTTTTCGTGGCGAAGACCTTCAGCTACTATTTCTTCTTCTTTTCCTTTTAGGGCAATTTCATAAACTTTGTTTAATTCTTCTTGAACAGACTGTAACTGCTTAACTGTTTGATCGATTTGCAGGTCTACCTCTACATCTATTTTCATTAGTGCCTGTGCCTCTAATGCTTTTTGCTCTAGTGCCGATCTTTCTTCATCGCTCAAACTGCCATCTGCTAACATTTTATCTAATTCTGAACCAAGACCAGATTGAAGTGCGGTTAAGAAAAGTTTCTGACTTTCTGCACCCATTTTAGTAAATGCTCCAGTATCTATAAACATTCCAACATTACTAAAATCTCCAAATCCAATTTCTTCGGCAAGTTTTCCTATTTCAGTACTAACCTTTGACATATCGGCTTTTTCAAAATTAGCTACAATAGCGTCTATAGCTTCGTTAGAGGCAATAGGATCTTGTGCTGCTATGGAGAAAGCTGCTTTTAAAGTTGCTCCTATTTGTGATGCCACTTGTTCTTTTGACTTTCCACTAGCAATCATTTTTCCAAAAACACTCTCAAGACCAGCAAGGTCACCAACGGTTGAAATAAATCCCCTACCAAACTTATCTACAATACCACTTCCAGTTGCACCTAAAGCCTCATATATTGCTGCTTGTGAGGCAGCACCAGTTTTTGAATACTCAGTTATAATTGATATTTGGCTTTCAAGGGAGTCTGTTTGCATTTTCATAGCTTCACCAACAGTATCATTTAGACTAAAGTTTCCTTGTGCTTCGTTGAATGCTGAAATAGCTTGTCCCTGTCTTGCAATTTCTGCTGTAATATCTAAAGCGTCTTTTCCAGACACACCTCTTTGTATTAAACTTGCATAAACGGTAGTAAGTTGATTAACCTGCTCTTGTTTTGTTTTTATTTTAGATAAAATATCTAGGTAATCTCCATAATCTTTTTTAATTGTCTCTGCAAATGTTTTGTCATAGGCTCCACGACCCTGGGCACCAAAAGTTGCTGCTGCAAACTTTGCATATCTTTCTGTATCCGCAGTTAAAGACTTTAGCTCAATACCCAGTAGCTTTGCTGTTTCTGTGGGTTCCTTAAATGCACCGTTACCAGCAAGCCTTGCTCTTTCCATAGCTTTTTGATATATTTCAATTCCCTTTGTAAGAGCCACAATTGCAACCTGCAAACCTATTTGAACTGGCATACTTCCAAGAAGAGACATTCCCTTTCCTGCAACTCCTGCAAGCTTTCCTATGCCAGAAGACAGTCTAGTCATTTCTTTTCCACGATTATCTATCTTTACGCTTGGACCCTCTACATCAAGACCTGAAATAATATTTAAATTTTGTTTTCTGGCATTAGCCATTCCTCTTAGAACATCTCCCACTCCAGAACCCATCATCTGTGTGCTTGTAAGTACTAAGTTCATTGCAGCAACAAACTTTCCACCACCATTTTGTGCATCCGAAGTAAACTGATTAATTGCAAAACTCATTTGTTGCATTACGCTCATTAGCATAAAGGCATTTCCACCGAATTGACCCATAGAGCCACCAGATATTGGTCTATCATATACAGGTTCTGTCATTGACTTACTAGCAAAACCATTAATTCTTTTTTGTTGGAAATCTCTGCCACGCATAAGTGCGGTTCCCATAGGATGAACAATCTTGCCTCTAGCTTCATCTCCTGGAGATGTTACACCTGCAATTAAGCCACCACCAGATACAGCAAGAAGTTCCTTGCTAGATACCGCAATAGGCTGACCAGTTACAGTATTAGCAACCATATCATCAATACCATTTGACAATACATTACCCATTCCATCAACCTTAACAGTTGCACTTGTTCCCATACCACCTGCTGCAGATGAGATACTTTGAATATTTGGCATTACAATTCCTGGTCTTATAGCTCCAGAAGGCATGATTAAACCTGTTGAGCGTACTCTAGAGCCTTGTCCACTAGATGTTGGTGCTCCAGTACCCTTTGGATCGTAAGACCTTACAGTTACGTTTGGAAGGTTTGATGGCAATGCACGTTGACCAAGAGTGTCATAGAAGTCACCCTTTAGTCTTGCTTCCATACCTGCTGCAACAGCTATTGGCATTCCTGGAGAAGTTCTTGATGGGAATAGTCTTGCTAGTGTCATCATTACCCTTGCACCATTTGCAGTATTTGGATGAACACCATCTGCCATCTTTGTTAGTTCAGCTTGAACTACTGGTACTGGTAATCCAGATGCAGCAGCAACTCTTGAGACGGTAGAAGGATTTAATAACCCACCAATATCTTTTCTGCTATTTAAAGTCTCAAGGAATACGTTGTAAACCTCAGAGTCTTTCATTAAGTTGGCTGCAGCCCACACCTTTTCATATACCCCGTTAGCATTTGTGGTAGATGGGTTAATGTGTGCAAGTACGTCTCGAATATAGTAAGATGCAAGCCTATCTGATTCAGGGATACCTGCTGCTCGGAGTGCAGAAACAATAGCCTCATATTCAGCTGGCTTTGTAGCCCAATTAGGAATACCTTGCAATACACCTGCATATGCTTTAGGTGATGCTGCTTTCTTTGCCCAAGAAGTTGTTTCAGTGGCATACCCATTTATACGACCACCTGATTGCATTCCAAGATATTCTTGTTCTAGCCAAGACATTTTATCTTGAGTAAATGGATCTTTTGAGTTTATTGTATCCGTTCCAGTACTATAACCAAGAGACTTCTTTGTCTTTGGATCTTTATATGCAACGTAACTTGATCTTTTTTCTGTAATAATCTTTCTACCGTCTTTTGAGTAACCAATAACTTTTCCTGTTTTATCTGTTATTGGAGCCCAACCAAGTTCCATCAATCCCTTGTCAGACATTCTTGCTCTAGTATCATAAAACTTTCCAGACTCTAGATACTTCTTAAACCTACTTTTAATCTGAGGCATATTTTTTGCTTGACTATAAACATCTTGATCTCCAATTTTTCCTTTAAGTCGCTCAACTCTAGAAGCAATGCCAGATTGAATGCTTTGAGCAATACCACTTGGATCCTTTTCACCATAAATCCCAAGAACCTGAGCCATTCTATCTTCTGCAATATCTGCTCTAAAAGCCTTTGCAAGTGACTTTGGATCTACGTCTCTATTTTGTGCAAGCCTGGTATTAATCTGTGAAGGAATAGATAAACCAAATGGAAGAGTAACAAGACCCTGACCACTTCTAACTGGATTAACAATATGTGCAAATGCATATCCACTTGGTACGGTTCCTCCAAACCTAGCAGACTTTGCTGCATATCCATTAATTCTTCCACCAGACTGACGACCCTGCACATGAATTATTGGTTGACGTGTTGCTAAATCAGAGGATACTCCAGTAATTGTTCCTTGTGGTCTATATGTGAGGATTTCATTAATTTCATCTGGTACTTCCTTTACCCAGCTATCACGATATTTTGGATATGGTGCACCTGTTGATGGATCTCCCATCGAAATATCTCTACCTTGAGTATTTGGTCCTGCTGTAAAATCATACATAACTGGCGATGAACCATATTTTGATTCTTTTCCAGTAGCCCTACTTCTTTCTATGTCATCAAAGAACCTACCCTTTTCGGTGTCTCTATTATGTACTCCTCTATACAACTTTCTGTATGCAGAAGCCGAAAATCTACTTACCCCACCCTTCATTCCTCTAGGACCATATGCAGCTCCCATGTTATCGGAGGCAAATGAGGCAAAGTCATTAAATGATATTTCCATTCCATAAAGACTTCCATAATCACCAGTCTGAATGGCTGTAAGCATTGCAAGTTGAGCTTCCTTAGACATTTCTCCAGACATTCCTGGATTAAGAAGAGATCCTCTCATCATCTTTGTTCCTTCTGGAACAGAACGCATTATGCTAAGTAACTCAGCATATCTTTCTGCGTCAAACTTTTCAGAATCAGTCCAACGACCTTTTACATTCTTTCTTCTTCTAAAGTAGTCAAGTTCTCCACCAATCCACTTGTAAATAGTTTCATATTCTTTATCTGTTTTTTGGAATGGTTCACGATACGATTGTTCTGCATTGCTTTGAAGTCTCATTCTCTTAGTATCAGAACCTACTAGTGACATATCATCTTCGTCAAGGTAGAACTCTTGCATTAGTTTTTGTGTTCTCATAGAGATCATTGAGGTTAAAAGTTCTTGATAGCTCTTTGAAGCACCACCAGATTTTTTAATAGCATAATTATTAAGATTTTTAAGAAGTTCTGGTGAACCTTGAGTTGCTAGATTAATTGACTGAGCAATATAGTTTCCAGAGTTAAGATTACCCAATACGTTATTTAAATATCCAATAGCATGAGAATATGCCTTTTCAGATCCCATTTTTCCATAAGCCTGTGTTCCTGCACGATCCAAACCTGCAGTATCTGGATTATAGGAGAAATCATTTAGTGCCTTGGATGTTCTTCTTTGGTTTCCAGTAGCATCAGTAAATAGGTTTGCAGTATTATCAAGCATAACAATTTTTCCACTGGATATCCCAAAATTACCACTATGAGTGTCTGCATTTCCAAGTATCTGTGAAGCAAGCATTCCTTCTATTGCCTTTTTATTAACAACACCCTTAGCAAAAGGAGTAGGTCTGTTAGGTTGAGCAGACTTGCTGTCAAATAGTTTCTCTCCAGTTTTTAACCCTTGAACAAAACTTGAGCCAAGAACAGGCATAGTTTTATTTCCTGTGTTTGCGTTGTATACTCTTTGATCTATACCAGTAACATTGCTACCAAACAATCCACTTCTATATAATTGGCTAAATACTGCTTCTGCAACCATAGCATTTGTATTTATGCCCCTGTTATTTGATATCTGCTTATAGAACATTCCCGATTGTCTATCTAATCCAGCAATAGGGTTGTCTTCATTTACACCACCCATTCCCACAAGTTTAAATGGGTTAACATCAACAGTAGGGACACCTGGAAAAGATCGTGAAGCGTATCCTGGCATTCTGCCACCCTTTTGGAATCGTGGTGCAGATTGAAAGTTCATCTGATCTAATGTTCCAGAATACTTAGCTGCTGCTTTTTTGTTTACAACATATTCTCCTGGCTCAAGCATTGCTGGAACCTTATCTCCATTTCCAGAACCTGGAACAAAAGCACTACCACCACTTTGTAATTTTTTTGGTGGACCAGCAACATCAAGTCCACTTATTGCTGAGGGGAGTTTGGCAGATGCAACCTGTCTATTTAAAAATGCTGGATTTAAATTAATTGCTTCTACAAGATTTTGTCTATATAGTGCAAGTGCTTGATTAAGTCTTTCAACACTTGATCTTTCTATATCAAAAGAGTTTGTTAATTGTTCGGTAGCCTTAGAAGCCATAATCTGAGTGTCTGAAAGCATTTCAAACTTTTGTGTTGGAAGACCAGCCATCCTTCTTCCAAGATTAACCATTCCCATAGCACCTTTGCCAACATATCCAAGGAAGTTAGAAAAAATACCAACCATCATAATGATTGGACCAGCAACTGCAGTTAAGCCAACAGCTACCTTAATAAATGATTTAATGGGTTTTGGAAGATTTTGAAAAAACTCAATAGCTTTTCCAATCTTTCCAGTAATGTTTTCAAGAATAGGTATAATCGAGGTTGTAATGGATTCACCAACACTAAGGAACTGTGCTTTAATTCCTTCAACTGCACGTTGGAAACGCTTTGAAGAGCTATTCATCAATGTTTCCATTTCCTGATAAGCGGTGGCTGCAAGCTCCTTACTTGATTGACCCATCAATCCAAGTACAGCATTTGTCTGGGAGGCACTTGCATTTAAGTTATCAAAAAGTGCTGAGATACGAGCAAACTGATATTTACCAAAAACATTTTCAATTACCTGTGCTTTTCCAAAATCGTCAAGGAGTTGTAGCTGCTGCTGGAAAGCAATAATTGTTGGCATAAGCTGTCCACGATTTGCTTGAACAATTCCATTAATATCAATTCCATACTGTTTTGCGGTTGCTGTTGCCTGTTTTGTTGGATTAATAAGAGATGCCATACCAGACTTTAAAGCATTTGCACCTTCTGCTGCAGAAATACCACCTTCTTTAAGGGCTACCATCAACAAGGATAAATCTTTTACGTCACCACCTAGTGATTTTACAACTGGTCCAGCTTTAGGAATTGCTGTTGTCAAGTCCTGCAAAGAAAGTGAAGTTTGGTTTTCTACTGCGTTAAGAAAGTTAACAGACTCAGCAAGGTCATCGGTGCTGATCTTAAATGCATTCTGTAAAGATAGAGTTGTTTTCATTGCGTCTTGATTTGAAACATCACCAAGAACAGCAAGGCGAGTTGTTTCCCTTAGTGAGGCAAGAAGCTTTTGTCCCTCAAGACCTGTGGCTGCGAGGTCTGCAGCTAAAGATGCTGTTTCTTTTGCTGCAATACCAAATGACTTTGAAAATTCTATAGCAAGATTACGAACATCACTAACCATTTGATCAGTGGCATCAGATGTGGTGTTCATTAAGTCGCTTCCGTAAACCTTTTGGAAACGTGTAAGTTCTGCATCTACTTCACGGAATATTTTAGATACAGCATTTCCATAAATAGTTAAAGGAACTGTAAGACCAACGGTAATTTGGCGACCAGCCCACTGGGTGTTCTTACCAAAGTTAATTAAATGTGTTGTACCGTCTTGCACAAGGCTATTAAATATTGACCACTGTTTTTGAGATACAGCCATTTGAGTATTAAAGTCTTTAAGGTTAATGGTTGCAGGGGTAATCATCATACCCATCTGCTTTCCATCCATGCCCTTGCCAAGAGTCACAAGCTGTGACATTTCTCTGGCTACTTCACGAACAGCAAGTTTGTGAGCATTTGATGATTTTGTAAAAGCCCCAATAGCTTCTTGGGCATATTGCCTTAATGTAAGTTTTTGCTTTAAAAGAGACTGCCCAAACTGGTCAACAGAGTCAGTAAGTTCAACCATCTTGGCATTCCATCCACCAATTTTTCCAAGGTCGGATGCAAACGAAGAAGCTAAACTTGATTTTAATCCTACAGACTGTTTGTCAAGATTTTGTAATGTATTATTTAATATGTTTGCTTCAGCGGTAAGCTTTTGCATTTGTCCAATAACTGGACCAAAATTAGCTGAATAATTAAATTGGGCATTAATATTAGCCATTTACATCTGCCAATCCCAAAACTTCATATCCAAGACCATCGCTTGCACTTATGCCAAACTCTAAAGCATAGGCAGAGTTGTTGTCTCCACCCAATCTTCTTTCCGCTCTTGCATTTACTTCTGAAAGACTTGAGGGGGCATCCGAAGCAGTTTTACTAGAACTGTTTTCAGACAGGTCAATTCCCTGTATGGCAGCTAAAAACTTATTTTGACGATTTTCTTTGTCATGCATCGCACCTAATGTAGCTATCAATTCTTGCATAGAAAGACTTGATTCAAGTTCATCATAGTCTTTCCAGTGACCCAGAAGGAATACTTCCGATTCTAGGGCAGCTAGGTCTAGTTCATTCCAGCTAGTTCCTGAGCTGCCGTTAGCAGGTTTGGGTCGTTAAGCTTGATATCTGCAGCAACCTCCAATATTTTATACATAGATTGAAGATCTAAAGCCTCTTCTAGCTTTTCCTTATCAGAAATCTCTGGTGCGAATTGTTTCATTGCAATAGACGTGCATTCAAGTAGGAGGTCTAGAAACTCATCTTCTGTAGTCTTTGTTTCCACTTCTCTCCACTTCGTCATAACTTGACGTAGGTTCTTTAAGTTTAATGGTTTTACAGTGATGATTGTTCCATCCTGTAGTTCCATTTCGATCGATTCGTAAATCTTGGTAGCCATTTTTCTCCTATGTTGTTCCTTTGTCCATTATAGCCTACTATTCTTTATATAAAAGCAATATGGTGGGTATTTCTACCCACCATATTACACGATATTTAGTTATAAATTATCCAACGTAGACACGATCGATAACTTTTCCGTAAATTGCGTTTCCATCAACTGCTGTTGAAGAGTTGGACGGAAGTAAGCGGAATGTTACTGGGAACACTGTGGCTTCGTTACGCTTGATACCTACAGAAACTGTTTCCATAGATAGAGCACGAGAACCTAAGTAAATACGTTCTACGACTGTTCCACCGTTAGGGCTTGAGGTTAGAAGTGATTCTGGACCAGGACCTACGATAAGAATAGAACGCTCTACTGGAGCATATCCTAGAGCACCACCATTAAGATCCAAGATTTGTGTCTTGCCCTTAGATGAAGCGTGAGTGCTTGTTGCTCTAAGGTCTGAATCTTTTCCACCAAGAACAACAAGGAAGTTTTCCAATGTTGCTTCTGTAAGAGTAGTCTTAACCATAACTTTCTGACCTTGCTTGTAAATCTTAGCAACGTCTAGAAGTTGGTCAACCTGCACTTCACCGTAATCTGGTTCGAATGAAAAGTCTACACCTTCCGATGTAAAACCAACGTGATCAAACGCTGTATCATTTACGTTAGATGGGTTCTGGTATGTACCTGCTGTGTTGTCAGCATATGTTGCTGGCGACTTAGGAATATCAGTGATTGTTTTTTCAGTACTGTCTGCACCGATGTAAAGAACACCAGCACCAACAATAATGTTTTTTGAATTATTAGCCATTTTTTTATTTGCACCTCCTGCTTTTATGATTTAGCTTTCGGGGGCTTCCTCAATATCTATTTTACCACAAATACCTTACGAGCGTGAATACTCATAGGTTACATATAGGGTTGAAAGGTTAAGCCCAGACTCTAATCCAACTGGCTTTTTCTCATCTAGGGAGTACTGCTCTTGACGAACCTTGATGTATTTAAAGTTAATTCCAGTGTCTTTAATGTGATTATTTATCTCAAAAGCTGATATATCAAACTTACTTAAAGAATCATAAATGAAGTTCTTTAAGGGATATAGCTTATCCCAAGGTCCTACTATAGTAAGAGTTGCTTCTTCTCTAATTAAAGGGAATGTTTTGGCTTCCACCCCAGTATAAAGAAAGTCGTAAAGGATGTAGGGGTTTGGGTTAGTAATGGCATTTGAGTCATTAATAGCAAAAATCGGTTGAATCGTATAGGCATCTGTATTCCAAACGGTGCTAGAAAGCTTTGTGCTTCCAGCAACCTGACCCTTAGCCAAAGCCCAAAGATAATTGCCAATTAACATAACTGGTAATTTTGTATAATCTGGCATTACTACTTTGATCTCCTAGCGATTCTATTTGCTGACTCTTTAGCCATAGCAGAGCCATTAAGGTTTCCAGAAGATATCCTTGATAAAGCTACTTCTGATTCTTTTAACATCTCTTTGTCAATTTTATCATAAAAACCGACATCTTCTAACATCATAGCTGCTTGCTTATTCATATATGAATTAAATGTTCTTTCAAATGCTCCTGAAACTGCTGTGCCACCAGGATTTGGAACATATGACTTTTTTGTAAATATCTTTTCTCCATCCAGGTCAAAGACTAGTACCTTTCCATTTCTTGGCTTTATTGTAACTGGATTGCCAGCCTCCATTACGAAGGCTCTTTTTCTAAACACTTGACCGCTACTCTCAGGCACTGTAGCGTCTCTAAAAGTATATTGTATACTTGAGCTACTAGCACCTCCAACTATTGTATAATAAAATAATCTAGCATTGGGATTGCCTACTTTATCGTTTTCGTAAACGTGGTGAAAAGAGGCACTGTCTCTTCTTGCTAGGTTATCCATATAAAATCCAAAATATTGACCAACAAGGTTTAATCCATTTTTGATTATTTGACTTTTATTCTGTGGATTGTTATGAAGCTCTGAAAGTGTCTCAGTATGGTATTTTGCTGTGGCTACAATCTTTTCAGCCATCTTGCCAGTATCTACTGCCATATTAAACAGCTACTAATGACTGTATTTCTTGACGTTTTAATACCGTTTCATATTCTAGGACTTTTCCTAAGTAATCAAGAAGGGGGGTAGTTCCAGATGGTTCAAATATTGTTGATCCGTTTAAATCAGCTGTCGATCCACTTAAGCCACCTGCGGTATTTTGAATATAATCTTCTGTCCAGATAACACCCTCAGAGTTTCTTATTGCAACAACACGAAACTCGGTGGAGATTGGCTCTGCTGTTCTAATTTTTATAAAGTCTTTTGTTATTGTGATATAGTCCTTTATACCAACGTCTGCTGAGTTTCCACCAAGTTGTGATCCAAGAATACCACGAGCATAGCATGGTACTGTTTTTTGAAGAGCCCAAGATTTTGTAATCATACCGTTTGTTGCATTACGGGTGGTGGTTGGCTCATAAATATCAGCCTTCATAGTATATGTTGAATGGGCTAAACAAGACATTTAAATCGCCTTTAAATTCCAAACCTTATATTGAGAAAGTAATGAGTCTACATATAGGTTTCCAGTACCATTTAACATTCCATCTGCAAACTGGATGTTAAAGGAATCATTCTGAATTGACTTTAAACCCTTGTTTCTATAAATAGAATCATTACACATAAAGTCATTAATAAGTTCGTATACAGCAGTTTTAACATCTTCAGGAACTGCCTTCCATCCATATTCTCCACGAACTAAATATGAAGAGTCTTTTCCAAAGTATGATGGGTTTATCAAAGGATTCTGGTCTACCCATTCAGTAATGTTTACACCCTCTGAGACTACCTTAATTCCAAACTTGCTTGGTGCTATTGCTACAGTTGCCCCAAGTAAATCAACAGGGGTGTCTTCTGTAGAATCATATATTACAAGGTCATCAGAGGTTATCTTGTCAAATGATTCAATTCTTTGACCCAAATGCAAAAGGTCGGTATTTTGTCCATAAGCACCTACTGTCTTATATTCAAACTTAAACTCTGAGTTTGTATAAGCATTAATCAAATACCTTGCCTTTCTTTCAAGTTTTTCAACAAAGTCTTGAGTTTGTTGGTCTAATACATTAGATCCATTAAGTGCAAAGTTTTCAAAATAATCAGATATTTCAGCAAATGTTGCATATGGTCTTCTAATTGTAACGTCAATATCGTCAGATGAATATCCAGATAATTGGATTGACTGTATTTCAATTTGCAAAGATCTATCATATTTGGCAACATCTGAGTTTAGGCTAATATTAAAGCTGGTTCCTGCATGTCTTAAAACTTTATGAACCCCTGATTGAGTTCCACTAGTATTAATTTTTGTTCCAGCAATTGCATTTGCATAAGTGGTTGCAACATTAAAAGTATTTGCACCTGCATATATAGCATAATAAACAGTATTTGCGGTTAAACCAGTTGGCAAGGCTCCAGTTGTAGAAAACTTAATTGCATCGCCATTAATATATGTGTGATTTTCCTGAGTAATTACTGCAGGGGTGGCAATACTAATGGTGCTTGTAATTCCAAGATCTACTGGGAAAACAACTTCTTCATATTGAAGATTGCTATCATTTACATTATCATACACACTGTAAACTAGGCTTACTGTATTTTGTGGTGCTGTATAAGTAAACTCAACAGTCCCTAAATCATTTACTAATAATTCCATTTAAATACCATAGAAAGATTTTACTTCTTCCTTGGTAGCCTCCCTTACTTCATCTGCTTGGTTAGCTAATATTTGCTCTGCCAGCGATTTGTTAACAAGGACAAAGGGCTCTTCCATATCAAACTTAACACCGTTTCCAGCGTAATATCCACCACGTTTAATAGCCATAGTTAAAAGAACTTTTTCTTCTTTTTTAGATTCTACTTTTGCTTCTTGTATTTTTACTTTAATCTCTTCTTTTGTAGGACCGTCTTCATAGTCAAACAATGATTTTGATGATTCTTCATACATTTCCCAAGTAACTTTAGCCTCTTCAATAGCTTCAATAATATCTTGTTTTCTTGCATTCTTTGATATTTCAATATCAAATGATAGACATAAGCCCTTAAGGTCCCCGATTGTTTTACTAGATAACATAAATCCTCCTAATTATTAATTATACACTAAAAAGAAGTAGAGGTCAGGGAATACCTGACCTCTACTCAATAGCATAAGACTAAGCAGTTGGTACTGCGTAGGCTACTGCCGACTTTTCTTCTAGTGCTACACCCATACGGACGTAGACTGTGTACTCTACAGAGTCCTTTCGTGGTTGGAACTCACGATGTACTGTAACATCTCTCTGGAAACCCCAAATGCGGTTTGAAGGAAGAGTTAGGTCTACATAGTCTTCTGGATACAAAGGAACTTCTTGAACTGGAAGACCAAAGATGGTGTATTGAGCACCAGCTGGACCGCCAATTCTAGGAGTAACTCCGTCAATTACACGAGTAGCAACATCGTAAGGAACTGAAGTTCCGTCAGTTGTATTAACTGTGCGAAGCTCTGTTAGCAATTCCTGAATATGCTTGCTGTTCATGTAGAACTTAAGATCCTGACGGCGAGCCTTGAACTTACGAGGCATTGCATTGTAGATTGCTTCGATTGCATCAAGAGTCAACTTTGCGGAAGATCCATCGCCTGAATCAGGAGTAGCTTCCCAGATGCTTGTCATGGTTGCAGCAGCTGCTGCAGCTTCGTGAGCACCTGCGTAGTTAGTATCCTTGATCTGACGGATAAATCCTGCAAGAGTATTGTCATATGTACCGTTACCAGAATCACCTGGACGACCATTAATTGCAATATCTTCCAAGTCGTTTCCGAATTGAGTTGCCATCAAACGTACAACGTGATCCTCTAGAGACGCACCTTCAATAGAGTCCTCTAGGGATTCTGTTGATAGTTCGTACTGTAGACGGAACTTTGTTGTTGTAAGTTCGATCTTTGTGAATGCTGGAGCAGCGTTTGCACCTGTAACTTCGGCTTGTGTAGCTTTTGTTACAAGACGTGAACCAACACGGATCTTATCCAATTCCATAGTATTTCCACGCATCGTTACCTTGCGACCATCGTTAGCTAGAACCATCTGATCAAAGATGTATTCGATAAACTGTGTAGATTGTGTTGGATTAAGAACACCACCTGCGTCATTTGAGTTTCCTTGTGCTGTCATAGCACCAGGAGCTGTTAGTGGAGAAAGAACTGTACCGCTTGCTGCGGCTTTTTCTAAAATATCACTCATTTTTATTTTTCACCTACCTTTATTTTCTAATTTAAGTATTGCGAGGAACTGAGGAAGCGTCCCCCCCATACAGAATCTGACTTCTGTATAGTTGTTTCTGTGGAACTCTCAAGTTCCCCAGATTTCTTTACAGCGGTATCGTTTTCTACAGATTCCAATCTTCCATTAATTGTTTGTACTGCATTTACGATATCCGCCAAACCTTTGTTGATCTCTTCTAAACGAGAATCATTTTCTACAAGCTTATCGGTTAAAGCTTTTGTTACTTCTGCAACAGTGTTTACAACACCATTAACAGCAGCAGCATTTGTTTCGCCACTCTTTGTAAGAGCTTCGCCAACAAAATTTTTGATTTCACTAAGAGTCTTTTCAAGGTCAGTCGCCTCACCACTATCGGTGGAAGCGTCATCTGCAGATCCCTCTGTATCTACGGATGTTTCGACTGTATCTTCTGCTACTTCAACTTCATCAGACTTTGCAATTTCTTCTACCGCTGGAGCTTCTTCAGCTTCAACAATTTCATCAACTACAACTTCTTCTGCTACTTCTACAATTTCTTCAACTGTAGCGTCTTCTGCAACTTCGTTATTTTCAGTCATATCAACACCTCCTTCATTTATTTGTGTGGCAACTAACTTTGCGTCATTTGCCTCATTCACTACTGTGTTAGGTAGAGAAACTTCTTTTTGTACCCCAATAGATTTAAGGACTTTAACTGTCCAAGATCTAAGCGTACTCATTTTATGTCCTACAACTGTTTTAGACGGCTTCCAAGAGTTTCCGTCTTTTTGATAAACTCTGATGGTTACCGCTGGGTCTTCTGGTGTCCCTGTAATTGTAACACTAGAATTTGGTACTTTAATTTTACCATTAGTTACTACTCTTGTTACTTTACCTCTTGCGGTACCGCCTGAAGAGTTCCACTGAACAAAATCTCCAGAAGAAAATGATCCTTTGTACATCTCATTTTTTCTTTTATTTTTACGCTCATTTTCGTCATAAACAGACTTTTCTTCAGTCTGAATGTCTGAAAATATTCTATTTTGCTTTGGGTACTTTTTGGGGGTATCTTCACTTGTAATAGTTCCAGGATTATCTGCCTTATGTAATTCAACTATTTTTGACATTGCTTCTTCAACATTTGATTTTGTGATTTCGTCAATCCAGCCAATAGATGGAAGATCGGAACTGCATGAAGAGCATGAATATTTTTCTTCATTTGAAAGGTAAGCCATTTCTTCTGCTTCACACCAGAATACATTTTGGATATTGGACTTGGAAAACATTCCATCAACAACATCACCATCGATTGTTTTCTGAATAGAAAAGATATTAGCAAACTGATTAGCAGGTGAGTCAACAAGTGATAGTTCTACTAAATCATATTCTTTAATGATACGAACCGTGTTGTTTGTTTCTTCATCTAATTCAGTATCTGTTTCTTTAATTGCACCGCCGATTGAAAAACCAGTGAGTGTACCATCAAGAACCATCTCCCAGATGTCTTGAGCACCCTTAGAAACATAGGTATCTACAAATACTCCCGTATATTGCTTCTTTGTTTTTGGGTCGAAAAAAGTGTCTGATCTAAAAGAAACAACCTTTCCTGCTGGAATAGGTTGGTGCATCAATCTTACATTACCACGGAAGTTTGCAAAAGCTTTTTCTGATGCTTCTGGAAGCACTCTATCACCTTGTTTGTCAATATTATCAAGTGTTGCAAAGCCAGAAACAATACGCTTTTCTTCATCAATCTTTGAGATTGGCATGGTCAAGTTGACGCTGTTACCATTCATAGAAAGGGAAGCCTTTTGTAAATTAATCATAACACTTTAATTATACAGCGTTTTTCTTGTTACGGTTGTTGTCTACCTTCGCCTTGGGCATTTCTTGCACCAGTTTGACCTTCGTCTGCCTGATTGTTTTGACGTTCTTGATCCCTCAACCTATTTCCAGATGCCTGTGCTGTTTGTTCTGCAGCCTGTTGTCCTGTAAGTTGAACTGGCTCATCTCCCCCAGGAATGCCAGACATTCCCATTCTAGACCTAACTTCATTAGGAAGAATTACCTGCATTCTTAGGTAACGCTCGTCAATCTTTGACTGAGTATCTTCATCTGTAAGGGTAAGCTCATTAAAGTTAAACTTAAACATATCTGTCTTTTCAGAGATAATTGCAGTAATTCTTTTTTCTAGAGCGTCTTGTGCTGGACGAGTAACCTGTTCCTTAAAACTCTTGTCTGCTTCTTTAGCAGCAGCAAGTGAAAGACCTTCACCTGCACCAACTTTTGTCATTGGAACACGATGTGCCATAAGTATTTCTTGAAGATTAGACTTGCGGTACTTATCAAATGATCCGTCTTGAATACCGTTTTCAACGGCTTCCATCTTAACTTCAACCTTAGAACCTGCTTCATCTCCAGGAAGAGGAACAATAAGTGTTCTATGAGATTGACCACGAAGGTTATTCTGGAAGAACTCAAATAGCTTTGATTCGGCATCTCTGGAAAGTTTTGCTCCCTTAATCCAAAAAATATAACGTGGTGTTGCTTTGTTTTCAAAGTATTCTAAGTTAAACTTTGAAGCAAACTCATTACCTGCCATAGCGTTCTTTGCAGGAACAATAGCTGGAACACCATAATAATTGTTTGTTGGTGTGTAGTCAGCAAAGTGAATAATTTCATTTGGTCGTGGGTCTATGCCAATGGGAGCCGTTGTTTGATCCTCATCATGGAAGTTTTTAAAGAACGTAAACTTACCGCCAACAAGTTGAACAAAGCCATCACGAAGTCTACGAACACGCATTGTTGCAGCAGGAATATGACCAATGTATCCAATCTCACCAGTTGTTTTTCTACCAATTTCTAGATAACCATTTCCAGTTGTTGCATAATCAAGATAGACTTTTGTTAGAGTTTCTGTAAATGTTTCGTTATCATTTCTGGTGTCTAGCCATTCCAAAACATCTGCCTTTGCACGTTCCAGCTTTTTCCTAGACCTATTTAGCTTATCTGGATTATCTGACAGGTCTTCTAGCATCTGCTTAACTTTAAGTGATGGTATTAAGTCATATCCTAGACCAACAATGTTTGTTACTTTTGCATTAATTGCAGCATAGTTAGCAGCAGAAACCTCATAGGTTTTGCCAAGGGCAATAAGATTATATGGTGGCTCTACTACATCAAAAAGACCATAGCCATATTGAAGGAAAACAAGTTGCTTTGACTCTGCATCATCACCGCTAATTCCATTAACTGGTGTTGCATAAGTTGTAGATGAAACACCAATCTGTGCAGCTTTTTCAAGTTTTCTTTTAGTATTACGCTTAAAGTTTTGATTAATTCCACGATACTTTAAAAGTTCTGGTGATGCTAGGCTAAACTCATCAACGGTTACAATCTCTGCACTCTTCTGCAAACTATCAATAGCAATGTCTCTTCCCCAAATAGTATGACTTTGGGGTACTTCGTTATCTTCCACTCTTTCGCTCATTTGCAAAAATTTCCTTCCAGTTGTCGGTATCTCCGTAAGGGGTATAACCCTCAGCCATTCTGTCAATATCTTCTCTTGCCTGAGTATCACTAACTCTGCCAACTCCAGGCATAAACTTTGCTACACCATCTGGTTTACCCCAATATGCTGCTGCTTTTGCAAGAGAGTTCATCTTTCTAATATCATGTTTCATTGAAGGAACATTAAGTGTGTTGCCATCATCATCCTTAAATGGATCTCCATTTGGTAAGACCCAAACATAAATTCCGTATTCTGCGGTGGACTCAACCGCTTCTACACCTTTTTTAGTATTATTCATACCACTATGATACCATTTTTACTGTTCTGTTGGCAAGTACTGTGGCTGTATTTTACTGTTAATTTTATTTGGAAGAGATAGTACAGATATAGGTGATTGTGTTACGGTACCGCTTGAAATAGTGTAATATCGTGAACCATAATTATATTTATATCCAGATGCTCCAGATACCCTAGTAAATGTAACAGTATAAGTTATGTTTGTAACATTATATAGAAATACTGCCTCTGGATCTAATGTAGTTACTTGATACAAATATCTTACTTCGTTACCCGTATCTATTAAGATTAGGTCTCCCTGCTCTATATATTTTGTACCAATCTTTAATCTTGAGTTATTTATTGAATTATTGCCGTAATTTAAGTCTTCAAAAATAAGGTCTTTATTGGCATTTACCTTGGCTGGCATATTAGAAGTTAGTGTAATTTTTGAATAATCTGCAAAGTTTTGAACTGTGCTAACTGTGTAGTCTGAAGCAGCTCCATCAATAGATATTAACTTTGAACCTGCTAATATATACTGGCTGTTTGAAACAAATAGTGTATTTAAGGCATCTGACTGATCTACCGTGGTTTTTTCAAATGTGGGTCTTCCAGAACTTACTGCGTAAGTTACAGTATAGTTACTTACGGGAGATGAGCCACCAGAAAGAGCGGTATATAATGGACCACCCATAGTATTGTCAATAAAGTAATCAATGTCCACAACATCAAAATTATCTAAGGTATCATCGCTTGTGTCTTTTAATTTAAACTTAGAGTTTGCAATTATTTTATATCCTGCCAAAGTTTCTCCAACTACCAAGTTGTAAAGATTTACTAATAAATCGTTAACACTAAGCTTTTTGTCAAATATCATAAGTTGGTCAACATAGACCTCATTCTCAATTCCAGTTGTAGAACCCAAAATAATTTCTGTTGCATTTGACGAGTTAATAACAATAGGGTCAGCAAATACCAAAGATATCATTTGCCATTGGTCTAGTTTTGCCAAAGACGATGTTGATCCATTTACATATCTAGTTGCACCAGTTACGGTTGACATTTGACCAGTAGAAGAATTAATGCTTAACTGCAAGCTTCCAATCTTCAAAACATTATTTGACACGTTAGTTCCTGTTGGAATATAGCACATAAAGGAAACAGTACTTATGCCAGATGCTGACTGCATCATACCTGCGGTTCCATCTGTTATATCACTATCCGCTGTATATGTTCCAGTTGGTGCAAATCCAGTAAAAACAACATTATTTCCAGAAACAGAACTTATTGTTTTTTGCAAAAATGCAAACTGATTGGTACCATTTATTTCAGAAACCGAGACACTATCTCCTGCAACAAAGCGGTTGCCCGAAAGGGTATAGGTTGCGTTACCACCAGAAACTACAATATTTGTTATTGGAGAATAATTTTTAACTCCAGTAAAATCATGATTTATTTTTGCATATGAGTCTTTTAGCTTTAAGCCAGAGCTAAATCCATTATAGAAAAATGGCATTTCAATAAGGTCTGGGATGTTACATTCATTTGACCTTAAGTATATTTTTGCTGGGTTACCGCCCTGAGAAGAGTTATTGTTTACATAATAGTTTGTTCCATCAAACTCCAGGTTATAGGAGAATAGTCTAAAGTAATTAAGATATGGTGGCTGATCCACTAGATCATCGGTGTTTAAGAAAAATTCAAAAGATAGGGTATCTACTGGATTTGTTGTTGCATTTTCTGCCTGAGTTACTTTTTTGTTTAACCAAGAACCAGATGTAATTACCCTATTTGTATAATCATTTGTATATCTTGTAGTTGATGATGTCTGTATACCGCCAGAAAGAGCTTTTTCTTTTAAGGTCATCTTTACTGTTTCAGAACCTAGAGGGGCACCAATTTCTACACGACAAGCACCTGTTGTTTCTGAAAGTGGAGGACATAGTGACTGTTGGTCAACGTCTATCTTTGAATAACCATATGATTTAATCTTAAACCTACGCTCTTCTTTATTTGGGGTTGCAGTGTAATAATGAATAAAACTACCACCCTCAATCTCATCATATGTATCTAGAAGGGTAGAGTTATCTGCATGAATACCAACAATTTTTAGCAAGTTAGCATTTGAGACTATCTTTGAAGAATCTGACTCACTAATATTATCTGAATCAAACCACAGGGCTTCAGATCCTATTCTTAAGTACGCTGCTGCAATATCTGGAAGAATTATTGTTGATGTTATGGCACTCCCAGCGGTAACTGGAAGGTAAAAAGCTTTTGATGTTCCGTTTAAAACCTTATAGTATCCTATGTAAAAATTTTCTGACGGAAGGTTTGTAAATAGTGTTTTTGGAGTTGCTTCTAAAGATGAAGATACTTTTAAATCTGAGTTGGCATCAA
>Ga0209107_10000412_pt1 | contig 25424 bp, 25 predicted proteins | sample LakErihyJuly2011_2_FD_187460 | JGI IMG/M metagenome (GOLD analysis project Ga0209107, IMG submission 187460) | Freshwater microbial communities from dead zone in Lake Erie, Canada - CCB hypolimnion July 2011 (SPAdes) (version 2) | ecosystem: Environmental > Aquatic > Freshwater > Lentic >...
TGAGATGGATTCCAGGAAACGTGCCAATTTTATTAATTCACTTACAGGATTTAAAAGCATCGGATTGATAGGCACTAAAAACAAGGATGGGATTGAAAACTTAGCCATTTTCAATTCATTTGTTCACATAGGAGCCAACCCAGCCTTATTGGGTTTTGTTTCCAGGCCAGACCCACACTTGAGGCATACTGTAGTTAACATTGTAGAAACTCTGCATTACACAGTAAACCACATCACAGAAGACATATACCAGCAAGCGCATCAAACGTCCGCACGTTATGCTGCGGATGTATCTGAATTTGATGCCTGCGGATTAAATCCTGAATTTAAAGACAATTTCTATGCTCCATTTGTAAAAGAAAGTAAGATTCAAATTGCCCTCGAACTCAAGGAAATTATTGACATTAAAACCAACAACACAAGATTGGTGATTGGAGAAATAATCGGAATTTACTTTCCCGAAGCAAATTTGGATGAAGATGGCTATTTAGACCTTGAAAAATCAGGCAGTATCGCTGGTTCAGGATTGGATGGCTACCATAAAACAAATCAATTGGGGCGTTTATCGTACGCAAAACCAAACCCATTTACTTGATCAATCGAAACGCCAAAAACGGCTATTTTCTAAAAAGAATCTGACAGCCAATTGATTTGGTTTGACTCACCGCAACAGGTTTGTTACTAAGCAAAGAATCCACTGCATCAGCAACATATTGCTTGCTCACTTTCTCCGGACTGTTTCCATTGTCATCTATTGCACCATCGTATTTAATTATCCATTTAGAATTTTCTTTCCAAACCACATAAGCATGAGGCGTTTTTTGTGCAGAAAAATCCTTGGCAACGGTTTGCTCTCCATCAAATAAATATGGGAAGTTAAATTTCTCCTTTTTAGCTTTCTTAACCATTTTTGGATAAGTGTCTTCAACATACATGATGGTATCGGTTGAACTTATCGCAATTAACGGAACACCCAAAGCCTTATATTTTAAATTCAATTGGTTCAGACGTTCCGGATACAATTTGGCAAACGGACAGTGGTTGCAGGTAAATACAATGATAAATCCCCTAGCCTCCTTATAATTGCTTAAAGAAACCATTTTCCCATCAATGTTTTTAAGGCTAAAATCATTAATTGAATGGGTCGACTCATTGATAAAGCCGAACATCAAAACGGCCAAGATCAGTAATGAAATACGCCTAGATAATTTTGACATTTTATGTTATTTAATGATGCTTACACTGCGGGTATAAACCCTTGTAGGCGTATTTATTTTTACAAAATACTGTCCCGCATACAAAGTTTGAGTATCAAAATAAGCAATGGTACTCCCCTGCCATAAAACGCAAGATTGAATCAATCTGCCAGTAAAATCATACAATTCAATACTTAAATTTTCACGGTTAAGCTCATTGCATTGTATGGCCAATAAATCGCTGGCAGGATTTGGATAAATGCTAATGTTCATTTCTTGAATAAAAGATTCAATACCTGTATTATTTGACTTGTAGATAGTTACTGGTTCAATAATAGTGTTCACTTTTACAGCATTTTTAACCCCATAAAACGTTGGACCTACCGCATAGGGATAAGCTGAATTCCAATTTGCATCAACAGTAGCAAAGTAGCAATAAATTCCCTTAGGGTATTCTGGGGTTACACAAAAACGACCATTGTGAACATCCAATACATCATCACTTGTACCCATCACAAACTCATAATCTTCTCTAAAATAGCCCAAGTGATAGGTGCTTGAAACAACAGGGCCAGCAGTTACTGGGCTGCCACTAAAATTGGTGGTCCTAGTGCTAATGTTTCTGTATTTAAATCCCGATTTCATCCGCACAATTCCACCAGTTCCATCTGCATTTTTATACGCATAAGCGCCATAAATTGGGAATCCATCATAGGAGAAGCCAATTAGGGGCGAATGTTTTGAAGAGTCAATCACATATAGACCATCGGCATTGTATAAGTTACAAACAGTTGAAACCACATTCCGATCGAGGTTAAATGCGCTTGGGTTTTGATGGTGGTGGTAGTTGCCCATCGCAGGATGCCCTTTAGAACAATCAAAACCTTTTCGCTCTGCAACAACTGCATCACGGTTCCACACATTATCGCCCATTCCACCCAGAGGACCGCCTTTTAGTGCATTATTGGCATTGCTCCAAGAAACACCATCACGGTAGTCGAACAAGGCCACACCATTGATGAATAGTCCTATATTTCCTCCATTGGTATTGGTAAACGTTCCTGTGTTTTTTGCAGGGTTTAAACTTAGCTTAAAAATTGCTCTTTGAGCGGTAGTAAAAGAAGGATTACCGTCTAAAAATGGCCCAGTAATGTATGCAGGAACGCCGTTGGTCCTCACATATACCCAATTACCCGAATACGAAACCGTCATAACATTGGCTGTATCAGCATCTTTAATTGGGGTAGAATTTCCATTTACATAGTGCCTTCCAAGGATCCCAGTCGTATTTTGCAACCATGAGGTAATGATTGGATTGGTTTGTGAGCAGGTAATCGTTGAATAAATAATTGCAGTAAAAAGGCAAATGTTTTTAATCATTTTTATAATTTTATTAGTTTATAGAATGTATTGTTTGAAGTTTTAAGAAAATAAATTCCTTGGTTTAAGTATGAAAAGTCAACTTGTTCAATTGAATTTCCTTGGTATATTAATTGTCCCGTATTGCTATAAAATTCTAAGGATTTGTTTTCTAACAAACCCTGAATTTGAATTTTAGATTCGAAAGGATTTGTTATTAAAATTAAGTTTGAACTTTTTATTTCATTGGCTATACTTGAATTTGAACACGTGGCACCCTTCCCTATTAAACTTGTCATCTGGTTGCATAAATAAACATAGGCATTGTATTGACCTGTGTCTAAATTTTGCGTTAGAAGATTCAAAGATTCCTGTGGGTCTGTTTTAATACAATAAAATTCTTCTTTCCCATAGTCAAATCTGATAAGTTTGTAACTTAAAGTCTGCATTGATTTGCCATCAGAAGAATCGGTTGTTAATTTAAATATTTCCGAAAATGCCCAAGAACGGGTTGTTGTTGCTTGGTTTTTGACAATAGGCATAATGCTTTTACTATCCACTGGCTTATTGCTCGGAATTTTCTGTTTCCATTGAGAATAGCCAAACAATTCAATAACAGTTGCAAAAATATCGGTGGTATTTACCAAGGCACTAGAAATCCTTCCTGGATTGACTACAGAAGGACCTGAAACAATAAAAGGCACATGAATTCCATATTGGTATACAGTTCCTTTTGCTTTGCTTAAATCGCTTATTTGTGCCGTTCTTGCAGTGTTTCCATTATCGCCGATAAAAATAAAATCGGTGCTATCATATCTATTCAAAGTTTTTAAAGAGTCGCATAAACGGCCAATTTCATGATCCATCGCTTGAATCATCGCTTTAAAATATTGTTTTGGATTGCTGTTTATATTTTGCGTGGTCCCTAATAGTTGGTTGTATTTATGAAGACCAGCAGGGGGTAAATGCAATGGATCGTGAGGCGCATTAAAAGCCAGCCATAGAAAGAAGGGTTGTTTATTTTGGGTTTTTAACCAAGAAACTGCATTGTTTACATTTTCAGAAGTTGCATAATTGGTCACATTGCTTGACACACCGTCATTGTATTTGGTCCAGTTGGTAAAACTGGTCAATTGACCAATGAATGGGCCTTCAAAATGGTTATAGCCCATTTTAAGTGGATTTAATAAGTTACTTGCAGGATTGGGTTGATGCAAATGCCATTTTCCAATATTCGCTTTATTGATTTTGGGATTGTAAAAATTAAGCATTTTAGGAATACTCAATTCTGAGGTGTCTAATTGGTTTGACCCACCAATACCGCCAACAACACCGCCAACACCAGTTCTAAAACTGTAGCGTCCTGTTAATATTCCTGAGCGGGTTGAAGAGCAAACCGGATTTGAACTTGCATTAACAAAGCGAATTCCCTTTTTAGCCAAAGCGCGAATATTGGGCACATCGACTGTATCAACATAATCTGGATAAAATCCAAAATAATCAGTGCCTAAATCATCTGCAATAATTAACACAACCCCTCTTTGAGAAAAAAGCGCATTGGTTAATATTAAACAGATTACAAGAAGCGATTTTTTCATCTTATTCTTTTACGAAATTTTGAACACTTACTTTTTTTGAATCTCCATCGGTCAGCATCACTGAATATAATCCCGGAGCGAATTGAGAAATGTCAATACCAGAATTTAAGTTTGGTGCTGGCAACATCAATATTGTTCTACCTAATGCATCCACTACTCTTATGTAATAAACATTTTGATTGGCGTTGCTGAACTTAAAATATAGGGTCTGATTTGCTGGGTTTGGATAGAGCGAAAACCCAGAGGTATTTTCAAGTGAATTAATGCCATTTTGGGGATCTGTAACCACAAACTGCCCCATCATGCCCTCATCTTCGTGCAATGAAATGTGGCAATGGTACATAAATGGATGCAAAGCATCAGCGAAGTCATCAAATTTTGCAATAAATTTAACCACATAAGGTGTACCGCCGCCACCAGGGCCGCCGCCAGTTGCACCTGGAACAAAAACCACATCTTTCCATCCAGCTTGAGCAGCTGAAGGAGCAGCTCCATTGACACTGATAATATTAAATTCAACATCATGAATATGAAACGGATGACCAAAGGCAGTTGAGTTGGTAATCTGCCATATTTCTGTATTGTTTAATGGCACATTGTAGTCAATATAATTTAACTTAAACAATCTGTGGTTGATAATGAAAGTATTAGGGCCTAAGGTACCTGGAACTCCTGCGCTGTCAGTCATTGTCAACACCCTTGTTATTTGAGCATCTGCTGTTTTTAAAAGTACATTATTGGTTAATGCAGCTGGAATACTTGTGATAGCATTGCCCGTTGCTGATTTAAAATTCAAGTGCAACATAACAAAATCTTTTTTACCTAATGCATTTGCGAAAGGGCCATTTGGAAAATTTTCACCGCCAGGAATTGCATTCCCAAGGGTTGAATTAAAGGCTTTTATGTCGATAGATGTTGATTGTCCTTTGAAGTCAACCAATATCTCAACTCTTTCTCCTGCATGCAATAAATAACGTGTTAAAGGAACAGGTGCGTTTAACAAGCCCCCATCTGAGGCGATTACATAGAAAGTTCTATTGTCGCTAAATCCAATATTAAATGAACGCTCAATGGCAGCGTTTAATAAACGAAAACGGACCACTTGACTTGGTATAGTGTATTGCGCTCTTAGTGTCATGTTAACCAAACAACTGTCGCCATAAGGTACCAAATCAAATTGACGTGAGGAATTAATATCCCTATCGGTCAATACCATAGGAATATCATCAAGCCCATAAGTCCTAGGTAATTTCAATGCAGATTCTACACTGTCTCTAACGATAATCAAACCCCCTATACCCTTGGTGATATGCTCCATGGTCATCTCATGAAGATGTGGATGGTACCAATAGGTGGCTGCATTATTGACTACTTTCCAATAGGGTTGCCAAAGCGCACCTGGAGGTATTACCTGATGGGGTCCACCATCCATTACAGCTGGCAAATGCATCCCATGCCAATGTATGGTTGTAGAATCATTTAATTTGTTTTTTACGTTTAAGTGAACAATATCGCCTTTTTTGAAAATTAAAGTAGGCCCCCAAAACTTGCCATTAATTCCACCAGTTATGGTTTGGTTACCCGTATTGCAAATTTGGGCAAAGGTATCTTTGATGCTTAGATTAAAATTGGTTCCACTTAAAGTATCTGGAATCCATAATTGATTGTATTGCGCATTTGAATATTGAAATGCAAACAAACTTATTAAGGTGACAAGCGATTTTATTTTCATTTATTATTTTATTGTTTTTAGTTCATTTTGTGACCACGTTTCAAAGCTGGAATTTGGAACAGATTGCCCATTTATGTTGCTAGATGATGCTGTTATGCAGATTACAATCAAAAATGTTTTTTTCATGTTTATTGTTTAGACGATTTAATATTTAGAATCCTTTGCAGGTAACTATTTGTTTTTGGGGTATGTGTGTTTTGAGTCAAATAAAAACTTCTTGTCCGTTAGTGTTCTTAAAAATGCAATGATGTCAACCTTCTCATTGCTGCTTAAATAAAATGTATTTTGAAGTTCTATGGAGATTTTTGGGTCTTTATGGTCAATTGCATTATAGTAATTCAGCACTTGTGTAAGTGTTTTAAAACGGCCATCATGCATATACGGATAAGAAAATTCGATATTCCGTAAAGTAGGGACCTTAAACTTAAATGAATCCTTCGGCATCAAACTTACCCGATAACGGCCATAGTCATTCAAAATGGTATCAATGGATAGACCATTGTTTTTAAATTCAAAAGTTGAAAAAAGAGGTTCTTTATGGCAGGTATTACAATGCAATTTAAACAAACGGTAACCATTTTGTTCTTGCAAATTAAAGCTCAATTTACCAAACAGCATACTGTCGTATTTTGAATTGCAGCTAATTAAACTCAACAAAAACTGAGAGATAGACTTAAGTGTTCTTTGAGAATTAATAAGCGAGTCACCATAAGACAGGTAAAACATTTTTCTATAGGTTTGACTTCGGTTTAATTTTAGCAATACATTTGAGATTGATTCACCCATTTCATCCGGATGGGAAATCGGGGCTAGTGCTTGCACATCTATATGATTAATGGCCCCATCCCACATAAACGATTTATGCCAAGCCAAATTAAATAAAACGGGCGCGTTGCGATTTCCTGGTTTATCATTAATACCATGGCTTAGATTGTGGTCAACATGCGCAAAGGCATTATATGGATTGTGGCAAGACGCGCAAGAAATTGAATTGTCTAATGAGAGTATGGGATCATAAAACAAAGCCCGTCCCAATTCTGTTTTTGCATCATTTGTTTGCTTGTTTTCAAATTGATAAACTGGTTTAGGGAAATACTTTGGATAATTAAACGTATTTTTTTCTTGAGAAACAAACGCGATGCACAGCAATAGAAGAAACAATAGAACTATTTTACTTTTCATCTTCTATTAATTTAAAACAAGAAGCCAAAGCGTTTGAAATTTTAATTGAATTAGGCCCAGGAGACATTACATGATTAAAATCCTTCAATGAAATCAATTTAAAAAAAAGCGCAAGGTCGATTTCCAAATGAAATGGTTTATTGGTTAATAATTCAAGCTTAATAGAATTAAGGGAGTTATAGGGATAGGCATACCCGCCAGCGTGAAATTGAAATTCATAGTTTCTTGCGGGAGAATGTGGAGATTTGCCTTCAATTTTAAAATTGATATATCCACTTTGCCAAGTCCAGTACATGCCATTGCTTGGATCCAATTGGCCTCCCAATGCCCCGGATGTATTGATTATGCTGTCAAGTCCAAGATTAAATTCAAGTGAATTGGCATTAGCGAATGGACTTAAATATAATGTTGCAGTATCAGAACTGGTAAAATCCAATAAATGACAATTACTCGGGCTTAAGTCTTTTTTATTGCTTGAATCAAAAATTTCAATATTGGAAAGGTAACATTTAAAACCATCAATATGTATTGAATCAGCTTGATTTGGACGAATTAGAACGACCCTCAAAGCAGACAATGGTGAGGCAAAAGAATTACTTACAATGAATACGGTTAAAAAAGAAATATCTTTAAACGATAAACTCATTTTATCTTCTTGGCTTCTTTCCCTGGTTAAACAAGTCTGACATTTCCATTAACAAAGAATTATAAGCTTTTAGTTGTGAGGGCTTACATAACTGTTGAATGTCTTTGAAATGTTTACAATGTGTTTTTTCAATATCAATTTGTACTTTGGCTATCCTATTAATAATAGAGTCTCTTACATATTCATCACTTGAATCTAAACCGCTGTACAATTGATTTTTGAGTTCTTTGATTTTTTGGTCAGATTGCCGGATTGTTTTTCTGTGAACATCTATTAATTTTTGATACTCATTTATTTGATCTTCATCAAAATTCAATTTTTCAATAACATAATCTTTAGGGCCTTCTCCCCTGCCTGGTTTATTTTTGAAGATATACACCAATGAAATTAAATTTGTGATCAGCAGCACGATTGCAAAAATGCTTAATAGTTTTACTTTGTTCATTTGTAGAGTTCATTATTGGAATTAACTTGCTTAAAAAAGGCCATCCTGCCGCTTGATTTTCCACTAAAAACAAGCAAGCCAAAATTAAAGCATAGAATCAAGGCTATCGAAGCTGCTATTGAATATGAAAATCTTTTAGAAAAATTTTCGGCGGAATAGGTCTCTATGCGCGTTTGAATTTTTTTAAACAAAGCTTTTGGCACCTCCACTTTTTCAATTTGGCTTAAATGATCTATTGGATTATACTGTTCCATTATTTTATTTAGACGATATTATTTAACTAATCCTTTTGTTTGAAGGTATTTTTTTGCAATATTGCTTTTAGCCCTTTGAAACAATGATTCTACAGCTTTAACACTAAGGCCCATAATTTCAGCAATTTCTTTTTGAGGCGTGTTTTCGATTTTAGACAATAACAAAACAGTTTTTTGATTGTCTGGCAATTGGTTTATAAATCTAAACAGCGTTTCAAAAGCCTCCTTCTCTTCTAATATTATACCTGGGTGTTTGAAATCAGAATATTCAAATTTAATTTCATTGCTTTTTTCGAAAAACAATGAAGCAATCATTCCAAACCGTTTTTTTCTTTTTTGAGCTTTTAAAAAATCAAGAGACTTATTAATTGCAATGCGGTAAATCCATGTTTTAATATCTGATTGGCCTTTAAAATTTGCCATTGATTGGTGTACTGAGAGAAAAACATCTTGGGTTATTTCCTCAGCATCTTCTGTATTTTGAACATAGTTAAGTGCAAGGTTAAAAACCAAGTTTTTATGCGCTTGATATGTATTCTCTAAATTCAAAAAAACAAAATGAGGTGCAATTTTAATTCAAAATAAATCAAATACAGCTATAACTTTAAAATTCAATTGAAAATTAAGTGTAATTGTTTTTTTGCAAAAAGCAGGCTTCAGAAACCTGATTTTAAAAGCAAAAAATGTTCAAAAAAAGCACAAATGTTAAAAATAAATTAAAAACAGAATGCCTAAATTGCAATAACTTTGCCACCAAATTCAAAATTATAAATAATGTTTAAAAATTTAAAATATGATTTACCCGCGGGTCTTGTTGTTTTCCTAGTAGCACTTCCACTTTGCTTAGGGGTTGCTTTGGCCAGCGGCGCTCCATTGCTTTCCGGCATTATTTCTGGCATAATTGGTGGAATAATCGTTGGCTTTTTAAGTCAATCGCATACAAGTGTGAGTGGACCAGCAGCAGGATTGTCTGCCATAGTTTTAAGTTCTATATTAAAACTAGGCAGTTTCGAAACATTTTTGCTCGCTGTTGTTTTGGCTGGTGCCTTTCAAATTGTATTAGGTCTCCTTAAAGGCGGTTTTATTGCCAATTATATCCCTTCGAATGTAATTAAAGGATTATTGGCTGCGATTGGCGTCATTCTTATTTTGAAACAAATTCCCCATGCAGTAGGATATGACAAAGACCCTGAAGATGATTTTTCATTTTCTCAAGCTGACGGAGAAAATACGTTTTCAGAACTGCTGCAAATTTTCAATTATTTTTCTTGGGGAGCCATCGTGGTTTCTATGATATCATTGTTTGCATTGGTCTATTGGGACAAGACTAGATTGAAAAAAATACAGTTATTACCTGCCTCATTGTTTGTGGTCTTTTTAGGCATATTTCTCAACCAGATTTTTAAACTTTATTTACCCAATTTATACATACAAGAGTCCCATCTGGTAAATATTCCTAAATTTGTAGGGTATCAACAATTGCTGGTATTGCCTAATTTTTCAGAAATTGGGAACCACGATGTTTGGATCATCGCATTGACCATTGCCATTGTCGCATCACTTGAAACTTTATTAAATTTAGAAGCAGTTGAAAACCTTGACCCTGAGAAACGACTTGCATCACCTAACGTTGAGTTACTGGCGCAAGGTGCTGGAAATATGCTTTCAGGGTTTATTGGTGGGATCCCAATCACCTCCGTTATTGTTCGAAGTTCAGTAAACATCAACGCCGGTAGTAAAACCAAATTATCCAGTATTTTTCATGGGATTTTCTTGTTGCTTAGCTTGCTATTGCTTGGGCCATTTTTAAATCTAATTCCATTGGCTTCCTTGGCATCAATTTTATTGGTAACAGGTTATAAACTAACGAAAATAGGGCTTTATAAAGACATGTATTCTAGGGGATACAATCAATTTATCCCATTCGTATGCACCATCTTGGCAATCGTTTTTACAGATTTATTGGTTGGTGTTTTGATTGGTTTAGGTATTAGTATTTTCTATTTATTAAGAAGCAATTTCAAAAACCCATTTGTTATAAAAAAGGAAACTTTACACTTGGATGAAACCATACGAATTGAGCTTCCTAACCAGGTTTCATTCTTGAACAAAGCCAGCATTCAAGACACCTTATGGAATATCCCAGAAAACTCAAAAGTAATTATAGATGCAACATATTCCGATTACATTGATCAAGATGTCTTGGATATTATAAACGATTTCAAAAACACTGTTAGCGGCTTAAAAAATATCAAAGTCAATGTTTTGGGCATAAAATCATTATACCATTTAGAAGACCGCATTGAATTTGTAAATGTTCTAGACAAGGCTACACAGGAAAAGCTCTCACCTGATAATATTCTTGAGATTTTAAAAAATGGAAACGAAAGATTTGTGAATGGAAAATGGGCGGAAAAATATTTGAAACAACAGGTAAACGCGACATCTTTTGGACAAAACCCTTTTGCAATTGTGTTAAGCTGTATTGATTCACGAACCACTACCGAACATATATTTGATCTTGGATTGGGCGATATTTTTAGTGTGAGAATAGCAGGAAACATTTTGAATGAAGACATACTCGGAAGTATGGAATTTGGTATTCATGAGATTGGTGTGAAATTAATTGTTGTATTAGGACACACGAAATGTGGCGCAATAATTGGAGCTTGCAACCATGTTAAATTAGGCAACTTAACCACCTTACTTAACAAAATTCAACCTGCCATTGACAGTGAAACAACTTTCACATTAAACCGAAATGGTTCAAATTTAGAATTCGTAAATAAAGTATCGGAACAAAACGTATTCCTAACAATAGAAAGAATTAAAAAAGAGAGTCCATTAATTGCTGAATTAGAAACTGCTGGAAAAATAAAAATAGTGGGTGGTTTGTATGATGTTGAAACAGGAATTGTGAATTTTTATTAATGTTAAATTGAACACCAAGTGGAACAAAGTAACTTAACTTTGTAATAGAAAATTGAACCCAATTAAATGATTGATTTAAAAAATATACAAACAGAAATTGATGCCAGTTTTTTGTATAAACTTTTGGCAGAGCACGAAGACGATGCAAATGTTGCCAATATTTTTCATCAGATGAGTGAGATTGAATACGGACACGCCCAGGCTTTTATGCAAAAAAATGGCATGGACATAAACAATATGCCTGGTCCATCAACTAGAGCGAAAATCCTAAAACAAATTGGCAAAGCAATGGGATACGATTATGTTTTAGGGGTATTGCTAGATACCGAAAAAAGTATTTCTTCGTCGGTTGTTAACGCCAGAAAAAAAACAAAAACTGAAGAATCTTTGTCAGATACTGCCCATGTCACCATTCTTAAAAACATATTAAACCACAGTCCAAATATTTCAGGTTCAAATTTGGCCCGTTTTGAAAAAAGGCACCGTTCGGTGGGCGGAAATGCATTAAGAGCTGCTGTATTAGGTGGAAATGATGGATTGGTTTCAAATTTTAGTTTGGTAATGGGCATTGCAGGCGCAAGCAGCGGGCAAAAAGAAGTCTTATTAGCCGGTATGGCAGGTTTATTGGCAGGTGCCCTATCAATGGCATTGGGCGAATGGATATCTGTAAAAAGCTCGCAAGAACTTTACGAAAACCAAATGCAATTGGAAATGGATGAATTGGAGAACAATCCAGAAGGCGAAGAAAAAGAGTTGGCGCTCATTTATATGTCTAAGGGTATTCCAGAGGAGCAGGCTAGAAAAATGGCCTCTGATATCATGCAAAACAAAGAGCATGCGCACGAGGTATTGATTAAAGAAGAGCTTGGCATTAATGCTGAAGACTTAAAAGGGTCAGCAATGGAAGCTGCAGTTAGTTCATTTATATTGTTTGCAATGGGTGCAATATTACCCGTTATTCCATTTTTCTTTTTAGGCGGAACACAAGCAATTATTTTCAGCACAATACTTAGTGGATTAGGTTTGTTTATCATTGGTGCAGCAATTACTCTTTTTACAGGAAAAAGCGTTTGGTATTCCGGTTTTAGACAGGTTTTATTTGGTTTAATCGCAGCTGCAATAACCTTTGGAATTGGCAAAATAATTGGTGTTTCTTTATTGGGATAATTCGAATTCCTTGAATCTGCAATTGCGATGTCTGCTTTATTGAACCCACAAAATTCATAAAATGGCTATACGGAAAGAGGCCTACTGAGTTTTTAATACGACCTTCACATTAGCTGATACAAGGGTTTCTCCAGTAAGCATGCCGCCAAAATTCTTATTTTCTTGCTCAACATAGTTTCTCAACAACGAATTAGCATCATCACTTAAAACATGAAGTTGTTCAATTACGGCTTGGGCGATGTTGTATTGAGGGCCCATTTTACCATCATCCACTTTGATACAGATGCCTAGGTTCAAGTCGTTTATTCCAATTGAATAAACCCCATCAGCGCCAGTTTTACCAATTAATTTCCCCTTAGATTGCCGCATTAAATCAGTGCAATATCTTTTTTCACCTGCAATCATTTCAGGGTAATTAATTATTGCATCGACCATGGTTTTGCAGGCCTTTTGAATGGAATCACTAAATTTATCAGGGCAAATCAAATTTTTATACGCCACAGCTTGATTGTATACAGGGAAAGCAAAAATAGGTGCCGAACAGCCATCAATACCTTGCTGAATCTTTTCTTTTGGATATTCATGAAAGTCAGAAATTACGTCTAAAATCTCCAAATGTAAGGGATGGCTTGGATCAATATAATTTTCAGTCGGCCAGTTTTTAAATACACAATAAGCCAGGAAGCCAGCGTGTTTTCCAGAACAATTGTTGTGAATTCTTAAGGGCTTTAAATTCCCTTTAATGATCTCATATTGGTCTGCTTTAAGTGTTGGCATTTGAGGACCGCACAACAAAAAAGATTCATCCAAACCAATTTTACTTAAAATTGACCTAACGGTTTCAACGTGTTTGTGCTCGCCATTGTGAGATCCGCAAAAAAGAGCAATTTCTTCTTCAGTGAAACCAAAATGTTCAACAGCACCTGAGCACAAAAGAGGAATCTGCTGGAAGAACTTCAGAGCAGAGCGAGGGAAACAAATTTGTTGGGTGTCCCCTACTGAATAGACAATTTCATTTGATTGGTTAACGATGCAAATCACGCCCCTGTGGAAACTTTCTAAAACGCCTCCTCTTGTAACTTCAACTAATATCGGATTGCTCATTTATTTATGAATCTTTATGGTTGGCCAATAAGAACATGCAAGCCATTCTGATGGCTACACCATTTTCTACTTGGTCAAGAATAATACTGTAATCACTGTCGGCAACTTCACTGGTTATTTCTACCCCTCGGTTGATTGGACCTGGATGCATGATGGTAATGTCTTTACCTAAACTATCCAGTAAATCAATCGTAAGACCGTACTGCATACTGTATTCTCTAAGACTTGGGAAATATTTAATATCCTGTCTTTCCAATTGAATCCTAAGCATATTGGCGACATCGCACCATTCCAGAGCTTTTCTTAAATTGTGTTCTACCTTCACCCCCAATTGCTCAATGTGTCGAGGAATTAACGTACTAGGGCCACACACCATCACTTCAGCGCCTAATTTTTGAAGACAGTATATATTAGATAAAGCTACACGACTGTGCAAAATATCACCAATAATCGCTACTTTTTTACCCGCAACATCACCACATGATTCTTTAATTGAATAGGCATCAAGAAGTGCTTGTGTTGGGTGCTCATGTGTGCCATCGCCTGCATTTAAAATGGTTGCATCAATATGCTTGGAGAGAAAAACACAAGCTCCGGGGCTTGGGTGGCGCATAACCACCATGTCAACCTTCATGCTTAAAATATTTTTTACCGTATCAATAAGCGTCTCGCCTTTTGAAACTGATGATGAGGAAGACGAAAAATTAATGGTATCCGCACTGAGTCGTTTTTGGGCCAATTCAAACGAAATCCTGGTTCTTGTAGAATTTTCAAAGAACAAGTTGGCAACCGTAATGTCTCTAAGAGATGGTACTTTCTTAATTGGTCTGTTGATAATGGTTTTAAAATTATCAGCCGTCTCAAAAATAAGTTGAATGTCTTCTTCTTTGAGATCTTTAATTCCTAAAAGATGGTACTTTCTTAATTGGTCTGTTGATAATGGTTTTAAAATTATCAGCCGTCTCAAAAATAAGTTGAATGTCTTCTTCTTTGAGATCTTTAATTCCTAAAAGATGTTTTACAGATAATTGTGTCATTCGTTAATCAACCAAACTTTATAATTTTTCTCCGCCCATTCTACTTTTACTTTTTGACCATGTCCACGGGTATCAACGGTTTTTCCGACATAATCGGGTGCTACAGGATTTTCGCGGTTAAATTTACGGTCTATTAAAACGCACAGTTCAATTTTAGCAGGTCTGCCAAAGCCGAGCAATGCATCCATTGCGCTTCTAATGCTGCGCCCAGTGTACAAAACGTCATCAATCAAAATGATGTTTAAATTTTCAGTGCTAAAGGGAATGTGGATTGGACTTGCAACCAATTGTTTGTCATTGGTTCGGTAATCATCTCTGAAAAAAGTAATGTCTAATTCACCATACTTAATTTTGCTTTGAATAATTTCTTCCACTCTTTGCCTAATGATACGTGCCAATAAAATGCCTCTTGGCTGCAAACCGATAATTGCTGTTTGGTTAAACTGCTCATGGTTTTCAATTAATTCATACGCCAATCGATTGATTGTTGCATTTAATTTCTGGTGGTCGTATAGTAGTTTTTCTTCCATTAGTCTTCAGACAATTCCAAAATTACATCAAATTCGTGTGCTGTTAATTTCATAACACTTAAACGACCCTGTCTAACCAAACCTATATTTTCAAGTCGTTTATCCGACTTTATTGTTTCAAGTGTAACAGGCTTTTTCAAAGATTTAAAAGGGGCAACATCCACCACTACCCAGTTGGCATCTTCGCTTGTTGGATCTTGGTAATACTCTTTAACTATTTTGACTATACCTACAACTTCTTTGCCTTCATTGCTATGGTAGTAAAGACAAAGGTCACCTTTTTTCATTTCTTTTAGGTTGTTCCGAGCCTGATAATTGCGCACCCCATCCCAAAAAGTTTTTTTGTCTTTCAGCATTTGATCCCAAGAATACTTAACGGGTTCAGATTTCAAAAGCCAGTGGTTCATTGGAGGCAAAGGAACACAAAAAAAATAAACTTATCAATAAACCGAGCAAAAGGATATTAACCACTTATAAATATGTGTCTAGTTTCATCTTTTTTGCAAGCCATTTACTTAACGCTGATCGAAGTTCAATATATTTGCTTCCGAGATAAATGAAAAACCTAAAAGTCTTTTTAGATTCAAAACACAAACAATTTAACCAATTGGGATTTATTAAAGACGATCCAATATCCATTCCACATAGGTTCAACAAGAAGGAAGACATAGAAATCATAGCATTTTTTATCGCCCTAATTTCATGGGGACAAAGAATGTCAATTATTAAAAGTGGAAATAAACTGATTGATGTTTTTGACCATGCGCCCCATGACTTCATGATGAACCATCAGGAAAAAGACTTGAAAAAAGCGCTCGGTTTTGGGCACAGAACATTTAATGACAGCGATTTGTTATCGATTATTGCCTTTGTTCAAGAGCAATATAAAGATGGAGAAGGTTTGGAAAACAGTTTTTCAAAACATTTGAAACCCAATGATAAAACAATAGAAAACTGTTTAAATGGATTCCGATTGGCCTACGAAAGCAGCGAATTTTTCTTGAGCAGAACTAAAAAACACCTAGCCTATCCTATGGGAGGTAGCGCTTGTAAGAGATTAAACATGTATTTGCGATGGATGGTAAGGAAAGATGAATTTGGTGTTGATTTTGGAGTTTGGAATTCAATTTCTCCAAGTCAGTTGATTTGCCCACTTGATGTGCATGTTTTGAAACAAGCACACAAGCTAGGTTTGATTGATTCAGAAAAAGGAGATTGGAAAACAGCACTGCTGTTAACTGATAAATTACGTAAATTAGACCCTTCAGATCCTGTTAAATATGATTTCGCCCTTTTTGGATTGGGCATTGAAGCTAAAAACATTGAAATCATTTAGCGCCAAATACCAATAAAAGTTCTGTTTTAAAAGGTTCTCAATGTTTTTTAAATTTGTTATAAAAATATCCATTTAAAATAATTTTTTTTCTTATTTTTGATTTTTGAAAATGCACGCAAACAAAACAACTATTGAAAGAACTATTGAACAGCTCCTGCACCGTCACGAGTGTGTAATTCTACCAGATTTTGGTGGCTTTATTGTTAGAGATAGTCCATGCAATTTCAACGCTGCAAAAGATGCCATCAAACCTTTTGCAAAAAATATATTCTTTAATCCTCATTTGCTTGACAATGATGGCTTATTGGTTAGTGCAATTCAAAACGCCGAAAACCTTAGCTACAGCGAAGCCTTGGAATTTTGCAAATCAGCCATTGTGCAAATTCGCCTAGAAATAGAGCAAAACAGCAACCGAACATTTGGGAAATTAGGCACCTTTCACAAAGGCCAAAACAGCATTTGGTTCGCCCCAAACACAAACATAAATTTATCCGTAGAAAGTTATGGATTAAAGCCTATTAATGTTGTCCAAGTGCATTCAGTTGCTGAACAAAAGGAAGAAACTGCCTTTGAAATCAAATCCAAAACAACAGAATCTGCTGCAGACAAAACACCAATTATTTCCATTGAAATACCTAAAAAAGGTCTAAAACCATGGTTGGTTGCTGCCTCAGTGGCATTGCTTGCACACTTAATTTATTTAGGTGTTGAGACCAAAACCAAGAACTTGCAAGAAGCCTCAGTATTGCCAAGTATAGAGGTCAACGTACCTGAGATACAAAACAAGCAGATACTTGAATCTACAAATCTAGATACCCCAATTTTGGCTCAAGAATTCGAAAGTTCTGAAACCGTTGCCATAGTAAACGAAGCAGAACCTGAAGTTAATCATGTTATTGAATCAAGCGCCGCCGCCGCAGCGCCTGTTATTATTGAAACAATTGCGCCCGTAGAAATACAAAACAAAACAATTGCCCGTTATCGAATAGAAAGCAATGCAAAATACCATGCTTCTGACCTGAACAAAAATGGCCAAACAGCGGGCGTCATTCGCAATGGAGAATGGTTTGAAGTAACAATTGCCCAATAAATACAATTTTAAACGCTCCAAAGCGTTTACTATATTAGATTCTGTGAATAAGTTGAAAATCTTAATCTCAAATTAGTATAGATATTTGTAGCAAATAAGAAATTTTTCTATTTTGTTTACCTTTTTGATTTTAAAGGTATATAAGAATTAAAAATAAAAGTGATTTAAAATGGATTTAAAAACCAATCAAAAAAATAAATTTATTTCAGGAACTTCTACAGCCATCATTTGTATGGGTATGTTTTTGATTTTTTGGCTTTATAATTTCCATTATGAATTAGAAAAACCAATTGAACCTGAAGATGGCGCTGTAGCAGTTAGCTTAGGCGAACCAGACAATGGTGGACCAGATTTAATTCCAATTTCTGCGGAAAGTGAAGCCAGCTCGGCAAGTTCACCTCAATCGGCTGACGCAAATGAACAAACTATCGACCAAGATGCTGTGGCAACAAAAAAAACCAGTGAAACCAAAGGCCAAAGCCAAGCTGCACCAACGGATAAACCTAAACCAGTTGATGATGCCTTAGCTGCTCTAAACAGAGGCAAAAGTACCCAAAAACAGCAAAACGCTGGAGATGGAGATAAATTAGGCCCACAAGGAGACCCAAAAGGTGTTAATGGTGGAGACCCAAAAGGTCAGGTTGGTGGAACTGGCTCAGGTCCAACTGGAACAACACACTCATTCAGCGGAAGAAATTTTAGATTGGGATCAGGAAAGAACAATTGCAACGAAGAAGGTAAGGTGGTTTTAGAAGTGACCCTGCTTCCTGATGGAAGAATTCGATATGACAACGTTAGCCCTTTATCCAGAGCCTCTAGTTGTTTGGAAAATGTTGCTGTAAATTATATAAGAAGTTCAAGCTTTAACGCTGCTACAAATCCAATAAGCGTTGAGGGCACTATAACTTTTACGTTTAAACTTAAATAAAGGTTTAAATCTAAAAATGACCTATTTAGAAACTGTAGAGTTTTTATATGCCCGTCTACCCTATTTTACTAGGGATGGTAAATCAGCAATAAAAAACGACTTGCACAATACCATTCAGCTTTGTGAAATATTAGGAAATCCACAAAATAAATTCAAGTGCATCCATGTGGCAGGCACCAACGGAAAAGGCAGTGTTAGCAACATGCTCTCAGCCATATTTCAAGCACATGGATACAAAACAGGCCTTTACACTTCACCCCATCTTAAAGATTTCAGAGAGCGTATTCGAATTAACGGTGAGATGATATCAGAGCAGTTTGTTATTGATTTCACAGAAAAAATAATTCCTTATTTAGATTCTATTCAACCTTCCTTTTTTGAAATCACCGTGGCGATGTGTTTTGATTATTTTGCCAATCAAGGAATTGAATATGCAATCATTGAAACGGGACTTGGCGGGCGGCTAGACAGTACAAATGTTATAAATCCTATTTTATCGGTTATAACCAATATAGGCATGGATCACAGTGATTTATTGGGAGACACACTTCAAAAAATAGCCTTTGAAAAAGCCGGTATTATAAAAGAGCAAATACCTGTTGTTATAGGAGAAAGCAGTAAGGATACCGATTCTGTTTTTGAAGAAAAAGCCAAATCTTTCAATGCAACAATTTACTTTGCCGACCGAAATGTGCGGTTTTATAACACAGAAATCGAGACCGATTTAAAGGGAATTTATCAAGAGAAAAATTGTGTTACCGTAATGCAGGCAATAGAAATTTTGAAAACAATGGAAATGCCATTCAATGATTACACGGTTGCAAAAGCGCTGCAAAATGTGAGGAGCTTAACCCATTTTAGAGGCCGTTGGGAAATTTTGAATCAAAAACCTTTAACCATTGCCGATACAGGGCATAATGCCCATGGATTAAATTTGGTTATTCAACAATTAAAAAGAGAGAAATACAATAAACTGCATATTGTTTTTGGGATGGTAAAAGACAAAGACCTAAAACCGGTAATTGAATTGTTGCCTAAAGATGCTACTTATTATTTTTGTCAAGCAAATTTACCGCGTGCTTTAGAATCGGAAACATTAAAACAAGAATGCAAACTTTTAGGGCTTAATGGCGAAGCTTATTCGAGTGTTATTGCTGCATATCAGGCAGCTCAAAAAAACTCAAGCCAGCATGATCTAATATTTATTGGAGGGAGTACCTTTGTTGTGGCGGAAGTATTATGAGTTTAGATCAAAAACTAATTATCTACACAGATGGTGCGGCCATTGGAAATCCGGGTAAGGGGGGATATGGCATTGTGATGCTATGGGGGAAAGCAAGAAAAGAAATGTCTCAAGGATTTGAGCACACCACCAACAACCGCATGGAATTGTTGGCCGTCATTGCTGCTTTAGAGTCGATTAAAAAACCCGACATCGAAATTCATGTATACACGGACAGCAAATACGTGTGTGATGCAATTGAAAAAAAATGGATATTTGGATGGCAAAAAATTGGATGGAAGAACAAAAAGAACATTGACTTATGGAAACGATTTATGCCACTCTATAAGACGCACAATGTAAAGTTTCACTGGGTAAAAGGCCACGCTGGCAATGTTGAAAATGAAGTTTGTGATGTGTTGGCAACCGGCGCAGCAAGAAAAGGTCCGTGGCTTATTGACCATGAATATATCCAAATTGAAAAGCAAGGCAATTTGATATAAATTATTTAGGATTTATCAGAAAAAAGTACAACAAATAAGGCGTCAATTGACGCCTTATTTGTTGTACTAATAACTTTTCATTACGGGAACTTTGGAAACTTCTTGAAGTCTGGTTTTCTTTTCTCTATAAAGGCATTTCGGCCTTCTTGAGCTTCGTCAGTGAAATAATACAACAATGTTGCACTGCCAGCTAACTCTTGGATACCAGCTTGTCCGTCTAATTCTGCATTTAGGCCATATTTAATCATACGCAAAGCGATAGGACTCATCAACATCATTTCATGGCACCATTTTACCACTTCATCTTCCAATTCTGCTTGAGGAACTACACAATTGACCAATCCCATGTCTAAAGCTTCTTGAGCGGAATATTGACGGCATAAAAACCATATTTCACGCGCCTTTTTTTGTCCCACAATTCTAGCCAAATAACTGCTTCCAAAACCTGCATCGAAGCTACCAACACGTGGACCAGTTTGACCAAAACGTGCATTGTCTGAGGCAATACTTAAATCGCATACCACATGGAGAACGTGGCCGCCACCAATGGCCCAGCCATTTACCATGGCAACAACTGGTTTTGGCAAAGACTTAATTTTTCTTTGCAGTTCGAGGACATTTAATCTAGGTGTTCCATTTTCATCTTTGTAACCTCCAATGGTTTTGATGTTTTGATCACCGCCACTACAAAATGCTTCAGTACCTGCTCCAGTAAGTACCACAACCTGAATGTCTTCATGTTCGCGTGCATAATCCATAGCGTCCATCATTTCGATGTTGGTTTTTGGGGTGAAAGCATTGTGGTAACGCGGGCGGTTAATGCTTATTTTGGCTATTCCTTCGAAATATTCGAATAATATTTCATCATAGGTCTTAATGGTTTGCCATTCTCTTTGACTCATATTTGTATTTGTTTGTATTGGTTAAAAAATTGTGTGTTGGTATAGGAATCGGTAAAGACCTCGAAAAAACAAAGGTCTTGACTTTGAATCAATTCCTTTAGTCCTTTGTCAAATTGCTCTTGGTTTTCAGCACCAATATACCTGACCTTGTAATGGCTTGCTAAATGCTTGGCATTGAGCTGGTGCGGAGTGTAAACAAATGGATTTGACTCCTGCATTTTACTAGGTCCTTCAATGTTTCTGAATATTCCGCCACCGTCATTATTCATAATAACAACTTTTAAGTTCTTCGGCATTTCGTTGACCAAAAAAGCATTAATGTCGTATAGAAAAGCCAGATCACCAGTTATAAAATAATTTTGAACAGGATCAATTAGAGCAATACCTAGAGCTGTGGAAGAGCAACCATCTATGCCACTCACGCCTCGATTAGAATACACATTCCAATTAGGGCTAAAGAAAGCCAAATTGTAGGCAGCCAATCGAACCCCCATACTATTGGAGATGTTTAAGTTTAGCAATTCTCTTGGCATGGCTTTCAAAACTTTCGCCATCAAGTTAAATTCATTAAAATCATTTGAATCTAAAATTCTTGACCCATTGTATTGAGATTCGGAGTATTTACTCCAAATATTTGTATAACAATCATTTAGACTATCTGGTAAATGCTTGTTAAATTGATCAAAAAACTCAAAATCGCTTAATTTAAATACCTTTGGAAGGCTAAAAAAAGTATCAGCACAATATCCATTTTCAGCAATATGCCAATGCAATTTAATTTCAGATTTTTTGAGTAAACTTTTAAGCGACTTACTCAAAACCATTTTTCCAGTTGTGATTAGCAGGTCGGGAATCAAATCGAGTTTTTGTACATCATTGGCGTTCAGAAGTATGGATTCCCAATTTTGAAAAGAATTTTCTGAATGTTTGTTAGAAATAATGTCACTTAAAACAACAACTCTGTTTTGTTTTTTAATTTTATTAAGCGCTAGATTTGCTTGCTGCGATTGGTTTGCTGCGCCATTTAAAATTAGAATTTTAGAAAAAGTGCTAAAAAACTTTTCATCCATTACAGGAAGATCTGTAATTTGATCGGGGACAACAGATTGCAGCAATTCAAAAACAGGATATTCAAAAACAGTTTCCGCAGCTTCATATAAAGGCTCTCTTAATGGAACATTTATATGCGTTGGGCCTGCAATTGGATTCATAGAATTTGAATACGCATTTGCACCCATTTCATAGAAAGTTTTGCATTGTTCTGCCTCTGTATTTTCAGGTGTGTTATAAGATCCTCTTATATGGTTTTTGAACACATCAAATTGATGAATAGCCTGTCCGTCCCAGCGGTCGAGCAATTCTGGCGGCCTATCAGCACTAATTGCAATTAGGGGCACCTGCATATAAAACGCTTCTGAAATGGCTGGGTAATAATTTAAAACAGCCGAACCACTGGTGCACAACAGAGCAACTGGCTCTTGTAATTTTTTAGCCATCCCTAAGGCGATAAAACCAGCAGAGCGTTCGTCAATAACAGAAAAACATTTTATTGAAGAATGCCTTTGAAAAGCCATAAGCAATGGGGCATTTCTACTGCCTGGAGAAATTACAACATACTTTAAGCCTTTATTAGCTAAGGCTGAAACCAGAGAATTGATATTGTTTTGTTGTTGGTTCAAATCTTGCGGGTGCAAAAGTAATTCTTAATGCCCTATTATTTCAATATGGACTGTTTATATTGTTATTTTTAAGTCTTTTTTTTTAAGATAACAGAAAATGTATAATAAGTATTGACTGGGATTTCGGTGAAGGCAATAATTAAACTAATAACAGACAAAGCCACACCTTTGCTTATGAGGTACCCAGCACTTCAAATGCTGATGCTAAAAGAGATAGAGCAAAAGCTATCACACATCGATAACGTTTAGAATTTAATCGAGGCAGAATTCAACCGTATTTTCCACTAATTCTTCAAGCATTTCACTAACATCATTTGCTTCATCAAAAGGATGCTTAGCTCCGAAGGTGTGGTCACCTCCATCTACTTTTATTAGAATAGAATGAGGCACTAAAGTATAAAAAGCTTCCGCATGAGCCAGAGGAACTGTTTCATCTTTCTCGCCATGAATAATGAGCAAAGGAACAGAAATTAATTTAGCCGCTTTTCGAATGTCTAAAGTAGATTTGTTGCTTAAATAGTCTTCATAGAATTGTTTGTTCAATGGCAAGTCCTGCCCTGTCCTAGTATTCTTTGCGTATACAACCCCATTCTTCGCCCATTCTTCGATGGTTTCTGGTCTAAAAAACGAATCAAATTCTGACAAAGATGCCCATAATATCAATCCTTTAACGCGTTTATCTTCAGAACTAGCAAGTGTCGCGATACCCCCGCCACGGCTATGCCCTGCTAAAAAGATACATTTCGGATCAATGTTTAAATCGTCTGCATTGGTTTCAATATAATCAATAACCGATTGTAAATCTTTTAATTCTTTGCTGTAATTGTTTTCCGCAAAGGCTTTCATATCGTTTAGCTCAAGCAAATTATCTGCTTGTAGGCCATTAAATGAAAAGTTAAACTTCAAGAAAGCTAGGCCAGATTCAGCACTTTTTTGAGAAACCCAATTGTAATGACCCCAATCTTTAAACCCTTTAAAACCATGGCAAAAAACCAAAACAGGTGTTGGCGTTTTACTTTTAGGCATTGATATATCTGCAGTTATCACTCGGTCATTTTTACTGCTGATTTTTAATTCTTTTTTAATCACTAAATTCACGCCACGAAGGTAAGAAATTAAATAAAAAAACTTGTTAGGATTTCGGCCTAACAAGTTTAAATTGTTGTTTTATCTAGTATTATGGCATGATATGAATGTGAACAGTGTCTGAGTTTACATTTGAATGATGGTCTTCTGCCACAACTATTACAGTTGCATTTGTATGATTTGCAACCTGCGATTTCCAATTGGACTGTATTGTAAAACTTATTAAATTATGCACCAAAGGTGTTTCCATAAACAAGATAGAACTGTCAATATCTTTAACGATTTTAACAAGCAATTTGTGCAGACTTGCATCACTAACTAATCCTCTTATTTTAATGGTATCGCCATTATTGTACATCTGTAAACTGCTTGGAGTACTTATAACGACAGTTGGTTTGACTTTATCGCTGGCATCATCATTGTGCTGGTGGTCGTGGTCAACTTCTTTCTTGCATGAACTAAGTTGGGCGGCGGCAAGAAATAAAATGCAGGTGGTTTTAAATAAAAAAAAATTAGACATATTTTAGGATTTTATTGGCTTAATACTAAGACACCAAGAATTCAGATTCGTTGCATATTGCTTCAAAGAAACAGAACTATCTATTCATTTGCATGTCAATAAGCACAGCTTCCATATTAAAATTGGAGAATGCTGGATGCAATTTCTCAATAACAATGCTTGAGGAAATGGCAAATGGCCATTCTTGCATGATGTTTTTTAAACAATTTTCAGCTACTGTTTCCAACAAATTGATGTCTTTGTGCATCTCAATATGGATTATTTCAGCCAAACGTTCATAATTTAAATAGGTATCTTTTTTTATTTCATTAACATGATAGCTTACATCAGCGCTTACCCGGAAATGATTCTCCACTAGTAATTCCGAGGGATACAAGCCTTTTCTTAAATGAAATTCAATGTTTTTAACCCCTATTTTACCTTTGGTATGGCTTGACATTTTTTAAAATAATTTTAGACTGCAATCAAAGTAAAATATTTATTTTTGCAAAAAATATTATTACAGCATGTCCTCTATCAACTTCGAAGACCTAAAAGACCGCAACCAAGGAAAAGACAGATACGTACAACCTGACTTTTATAACATCGACGATTTATTAACCGAAGAACACATTTTAATTCGCAATTCTGTGCGTGATTGGGTAAAGCGTGAGATATCTCCAATCATTGAAGAGTGTGCTCAAAAAGCAGAGTTTCCTCACCACATTATCCGTGGCTTAGGTGAAATAGGTGCTTTTGGACCTCAGTTACCAGCAGAGTACGGTTGTGGTGGAATGGACTATATCACCTACGGTTTGATTATGCAAGAATTAGAGCGTTGTGATAGTGGCATACGTTCTACAGCATCTGTTCAAGGTTCATTGGTTATGTATCCTATTTTCAAATTCGGAAGCGAAGAGCAAAAACACAAATATTTACCCAAATTAGCCAAAGGCGAATTGATGGGTTGTTTCGGCTTAACAGAACCCGATCATGGA
>Ga0209107_10000414_pt1 | contig 25370 bp, 28 predicted proteins | sample LakErihyJuly2011_2_FD_187460 | JGI IMG/M metagenome (GOLD analysis project Ga0209107, IMG submission 187460) | Freshwater microbial communities from dead zone in Lake Erie, Canada - CCB hypolimnion July 2011 (SPAdes) (version 2) | ecosystem: Environmental > Aquatic > Freshwater > Lentic >...
CTTGTTTTCCTGTATATACATTATGAGCTCTTGCTTCCATATATAATGTTACGGATGTGTGACCTATTTCGGATGGTTTACCATATATTTTTAATAATTGACTTTCCCTAGCCGGTTTCTCAAAATTACATTTATCTATTGATACTGTTACCATTCTTGGGGTGTCACATAATTGCATTGCATATCCTGCTGCAGATGCGTCAATCCAAGCTAATAATTTACCACCAAAAAGATTACCATGAAATCCTAAGTCAGATTTTTTTATTGGGTGTGAGTTTAATAGTTCCATTAATTTACCTTTTTTAAAAAAATACGTATTATTAAAAATACAATCAACACTAATATTTATTAATATGAAATATAATGATCTGTTACTTGAGAACAATAGACGTAGGGAAGTCATAAGAGTTATTGTAAAAGATATCATCTCAGTATTTAAACAAGAGGAAGATGGGGAATTTTATTTACCCAACTACATAAATGATGATAAAGATTTTTATAATTTCACCAATTTTGAAAACAACCTGTCTGTTGAAGTGATTATAAACCCTAACCTTGATGTTGATGATTTTATTGTTGATGGAAATTATTGGGGTAGTGACGATATAATAGAAATTATAATAGATTATAATCCTGATGTAAAAAGTAAAATACTATATGATTTAGTTGGTGAGTTAAACCAAGTGGTTGCTCATGAAATAAGACATATTGATCAAAGAAATAAAGAAACTTTTGATTTAGATGGTCCTGAAGAAGAGGATCCTTACGAATATTACACACAACCACATGAAATTGACGCTCAAGTATTTGGGTTCAAGAGATTATCAAAAATTGCAAAAAAACCATATGAAATAGTGGTTAAAAACTGGTTTGATAAACACAAAGATATTCATAGATTAAGTAATAAAGAAATGGAAGATGTTATAAATATATTAATAAAGAATAAATAAAATGGCAAGAATATTCCCACAAAAATACATACAAAAAATAGAAGACATTAAAAGATTAGTATTAATACGATCTAAATTATTATCTGAATTTGGGAATGAGGGAGTTAAAATGGAATTAGATGATTATTCTTATGATCAAAAACTTGATATTTTTCATGAACTAATATTTACCATAGACCTAAAATATATTGATTGTGATGATTGTGATATTGAAATAGATTCTCTTGCTGACACCATTAAAAACTATAACGATAAAATCAGAAATGGGTCAAGATTTAAAGTAACCTCAAAATTGGATATAGTAAATGGGGATACTACAAGAGGGGTTTTATTATCGGAAATAAGTTATAAATTTTCAGAGATCCAAAAGTTATCTTTTGGTCTATTTATTGACCCCGATGTTAATTTTTAAATTAAGACTTAAATCTCTTTATTATTTTTTTAATTAATTCTCTTACAACCACACCAGAAATTGTTATCCCACCAAATGAAAGTAATCTTTTTGTTAATTCATTAATTTCTGATTCGCCCATATTTGTAAGAGACATTTCATATAATTGTGGTATTATAGGTATTAGAAATGCGTAAGCAATCATATTACTTATTTTATGTGTTGTAATACCTAAACTATCAATAAATGATAAAAATACTTTTTCTAAATTTTGTGATTTAGATAAAGTTTTATCAAATAGATTAACTAATCCACGATCTTTTATTGCTAATAAAACCCTATTTAATTTGTATTTATTTGATGAAAAATAAGTTAATATAATACCACTTAATATTAAAAAAAGATCCGTATCATTAATATTTACAGACTCGTTTTTAACAAAATCAGAAATAGGGCCAATAAATCCACCAATTGTTGACCCCCAGGTTATTAAAAATTCAAGATCAAGACCAATTTGTTTTTCAGAGGTTTTAAGTACTTTAGATGTGAATGATTTTAAACCATTTAAAGTTTTTATAATACCGTTGCTTGACTCCTCGAGTAAAATATATTTATATTGAGATTCCGTAATTATTATATTCATGGTTAATTAATAAATATATCGTAATATTTATTTATATGGGAAAGAAAAAATTGTTAAATGCTGACTTGGAAGTTGGCGACTCGGTTCAGTTAATAAGCATGACCGATCCTTATAAAATACCTCCATCAATGATGGGTAAGGTTAAATTTGTTAGTAACGTACAAGGAAGTAAAATTTATGGCGTTGAGTGGAAAACACCTAATGGAACTGTTATTGGTTCATTATCATTAATTGATGATATTAATCCTGAAACAGGTAAAAGGTTGGATAATTGGTTTAGAATCGTTGACGAAGAGTATGACGAGTCTTCAAATGAAGATCGAATAGAGGAAAATTTTATAACGTTAACAAAAGGTCAGATTCTAAAAGAGTCAAAAAAAAAAATACCTGAAGAGTTTGTAAGGTTATCTGAGTTATATAATATTGCCGAAATATACAAATATTTAGAGGCTCTTAGAATCTCTAGTATCGTAAATATGAATGGGTCTTCACCATACCTATATATGGGTAGAGATAGAATTTATCACCAACACTACTTTGAAGAGTTTGATAGTGAGGAAAGACAAGAAAATTATGATTATGTTCTTGAAAATTCAGATAAGATCAAGAACATGATTATTAGAGGTGCCTATTCCGTAACTGGTGCAGATAATATGAGAGGTTTGGAAAGAAAAGTTCAGCAAGATGCGACTGACCTATTTCAACTATATGCCAAAATGAAAGGTGGTAGTAAATTTATGCGTTAATAAAGTATTTATAATAAAATTAAATTATGGGAAATTACTTTTTAAATATTAACAAACAAGAAAAACAAAACATTTTAGATAAACATAAGACAGTTTATGATGGTTTTGTTACCAAGTACGGTCAATCAATAAATAATCAACCACTATACGTCCAAGATTTTGCAAATGACAAAAATGGAATTACAGTATCAAACAAAGGTGTTGTTAAAAACTACACTAACGTTAATATTAACGAAACTAATATACCTATTGACAATGTAGGGTTAAAACGTAATATTGGTTTAGATTTTGACAATTATAAAGATGAGGATGATACTGATTGGGTTAACCAATTAATGTCTTCAGAAGATGAATTAGGTGAAGAAATTAATGAGTTTGATTTATATACTGAAATTGATGAGGACGAACAAGAGCCTTTAAAAGATAATGTTCATGAATCTTTAAATATGTTTAAAAGGTTTAAAAAATATAATTAATGGAAATAAAAGAAATCTCATCATATTATTTTGATCAAGACACAAAAAGACTTGATGTTTCATTTAGATTAACAATAGATTCTGAAGATGAGATAAGACATGATGTTCTAAAATTAGAAGAAGCGAAAGAATTTGGTTATGACATTATAACCGAAGATTCTAATTTTTTTGATTTAGATGAAGATGAAGATTTTGATGAAGATTTTGATGATTTTGCTACGGTAGATGAAGAAATGTTATTGGCTTATTTAAATGAGTATTACATTGTTTATCCCAATAAATTACCTAAATCTGATTTATTTTGAACGACTTAAATCAAATAATGAGATTAATGTCTGATTATACTTTTGATTCTTCTGAGAATGGAGAATTAGGAGAACAAGATGAAGCCGGAGGTGGAGGTGGAGGAGGATCCTCAGCACCATACCCTACTGTAACTAAATGGGAGACAGGATTGGCAAGAAGTGTGGCCAACCAAATAGACAGTAAGTCTAAATGGAAAGACCTTTATAAAATAACAAGAGGAAAGGCGAATACATTATTATGAAAAATATTGACAACATAATATTAAATTCTTTAAGACTAATAAATTACGATAGGTCTAAACATGTGACAGAGCAGATTGCTCCGCCTAGACCACCAATGGAAAAAATAACTATAGATCCTTCTATGTTTAAAAAATACGTACCAGGAAAAGAAAGTTCAGATACGGAAAAAAATTACCCATACTCAACATATAAAAGTGTGGTAACAAATAAAAATATTTATCTACCACTAAAGAAAGTAATTCCTGAAGTAGAAAAAGATATTAAACAAGATATCTTTAAAGATATCTTTAATAAAGATAGTAAACAAGTTAACTTTAAAGATATATTTGACGTATCTAAAAGAAGAGATTCTTTATCTGGAAAAGTAAAAGGAGTAAAACCAATCACAAAAAATACTAACGTTGTTTTAAAAACTATATCATCTTCAGAACCTTTTAATCAGGAAATAGCCGAAAGGTATTTTGGGTCTCAATGTCTTAAATTATCGGGAAAACACCCTAAATATGATGTTGGTTATTATAAACAAATTGATTATTATGTTGATGGTAGTGGAAATCAATGTACTCCCATACCACATAAAGTAATATCACAACAAGCGGTTAAAAAGCCGGATAAGACAACAAGTACTATAGAGACTGATGTTTGGCAATTAGATTTACCAAAACCTGTAAAATTAAAAAACGGAAATACAATACAAAAAAGTAAATACAAATACCCAAAAGGATGTGCCCCAATAGAATATAATTTTTGTTTGAGATTTTCATGGGAAAACTTACATAAAATAGGTTCTAATGATCAAGGAGTTTTAGAATTTGAAAGGGGGTCGTCAAGTCTTTTAAAAGATCAAAAATCATCTCTTAACACATATGTTGGTTGTATAACGGATGAGTGGTATCCTTGGTTTAATACCTTTATTGGTTATATAGATAAAAAAACAATTAAAGAATCAACAGATTCATCTGGTGTTAAACAAATGACTAAATGTATAAGAAATGGATACCAAACCACAGGAGTTGATGTGATAGAAAACCATTTATCCACATTTAATTTGGAATCGGATATTAAAACTTTATATACTGTACCTTTTAATAATGTTTTACAATTTACTTTACCTGAGGCCATAAAAGAATCCACAGGTGATGACTATGAAATAAAAGGTAAACTAGTTGATTATACGGTTGACTTAAAACAATGGTTTGTTTTTGGAGAAAACGATTACAAAACATTTAAAACAGATATTAATACCAATTTTCAAGATTATATTAATAACTCTGGCAAGGATAAAGATGAATATGAGGACTTTTTAAAAGACTTTTATGGTTCTGGATTTGTGGGTAATATTCTTTCTAAGAATAACCGCCCTGAATTCAGACTTGGGGTTGGTGTTGAGGGTTTAGAGGAAATGATTAATGACGAAAAAACTTTAAGTGCATTAACAACTAAATATGAGGACGTAAAAACTAAATTTTTAGACAATAATGATTTTTTAGGTTATTTAATAAAATTATCTGACGATTATAATAAAGAAAAAATAAAACCTAGACCTAATAAAATTGTTATTTCTTATTTGGAAAATCAATGGAATTATACCTTAGATATAGTGAGAGGATCCGCATATAAGATATTCAAAACTACTGGTATGTCAATTCCTTCTGTTGTTACTTTGGAGGAATTTACTCTTTTATATTTATATAAAATGTTTGGGGTATTCGATAAAAATAATAAAAGCGTTTCTAATTTAATGACTAGTAAATTTTCCACGATTGTTAATGTTGAGACTGGTGATGAACTCTATAAACAATTTATGGGAAAACCTACTTCAGTTGATGGAGGAATTTCAACATGGAATACAAAAGGATCATCACCCACTAAAACTGTTAGTCTCATAGACCCTAAAATTTGGGCCGAAATTTCAAAGTTTCCACTATTAATCCCAACAGATTATAATCAAGGTGGTATAAACACAAAAAATGTAAAACCCGTTACAATAGAAGACGCAATAAGTAGAGGAAAATCTGACGGAGCATCAAATGGATTTTTATATAAATCGCAAAGTTTTGATTATTCTGTTGGTGGTGAAGATAAAAAAATTGATATTAATAAATATAGTTATAAAAATTTAACTTCTGGTTTAAGTAATCAAAAAATTGATGAAACAAAAGTCGATTTAACCGAAGATGATTTACAAACACAATTAGACCAATTTAAGGCTTACGAAGAAAATATAAAAAATATAATAAGTAAAACAATTGTTTTAATAGGTAAATAATATGGGGAATAATTTAAAATTTGAATTAATAAAAGAGGACAAACAACAATTAAATGAAGTTTTACCTTTGGTGGTTTGGTATGGAGCAGTCGCCGTTACAGGTCTTTTATCCGCAGCTCTTGGGTATAATGCACTTACAAAAAGTCACGAAGACCAAAAAATGGTGTCAACAGACAAAGGATATTTCAATGACGAAATGTGGATAGGAGAAAAATTTAAAATAACTTATTTTGATGGTAGTGGTGAGCCATATGAATTAATGGACATTGGACTGTTAGAAAAAAAAACAGGGTGGAAGTGCTATAGTGATGAAAATGGATATTACCTAAAAATAAAAAATAGTTCTATTGATAGTGGTACAGATTTAAGGGTTTATCTACCAAAAAAAGAGTGGTTTGATCAATTTAAAGGTTCTATAAGATCAATAACTGATTATGAAGGGACAGGTGGTTCTAAAGAAAAAAATACGTATGGTTTATGTTTTTATTTGAAGTCTCCACAAAATGCAATAAAAACCAGATTTGAAAGACCTGATGGAACAGTGTTTTTTGGTCCACCACAAAATGTTTTAGATCCTGTAACAAAACAATATACTGACGATCCTAGTAGGGGTTGGTCAGTTTTAGACACATACAAAATGAGTGGTTATTTTACCACCGAAGGAAACGTTTATGGTAATAATTTAGTTGAGTCTTCAGATAAAAATAATGTTATTAATGAAGTTGGTTTAGCTGATGAGTATGGTTATGACGATTATTATGGTAGTGAACAATATATTAAAAATGCTCAAGTAGATAGTGTGGAATCAAGAAAAGATAAATTAAATGGTGAGATAATGTCAATTATGAACAATCCGCCAAGCGGTTTGCAAGAATATGAATGGGCGACATATGGTGAAAAATATGGGAGAAGTGAATTTGATAGATGGTATGATGGTTCTTCAGGAACATGGATTGTGATTGGACTACAAATTGCCGGGTCAATAGCGTTTGCCCCATTGGCTGAGGGGTGGGCAGCCTACGCTGCATCAAGTGCCTCTTATTCCGCAAGAAAATTCGCAGTTTATGTTGGTAGTGAATTAATATTAGGTGCTTGGGAAGCGTCTTATCTATATAACAGAGGTTTAACCTCACAAGCGGCTTTAGTACTTTTTTGTTGTTTTTTACCTTTACTAACTGAAAGTACCGCTTTTGGGAGATTAATAGGTAGGCCTCCAGGATTTGATCAGGCAATTAACAATCTTGTTTATGATGTTGGTAGTAGGTCTTTAAGGGGATCTTTTATTACTCCGGCAGAATTTAAAAAATGGTTTAAAGGATTGGAACCTGGTTTAAGACAAGAAATACAAAATATGATGGAGATAAGTGCCGACTACTATAGTAAAGTTGGTACAAAAAGTCTTCAAAATAAAATCGTAAAGGCAATGTCCGATTCTTTAATTGCTATTAAAGAAAGTGGTATTAAAGGTGCAGATGACATTATGGCACTAAAAAAGTGGAATAATTTAAGTAGAGTTGAAAAATTGGCAATCCAACTTAGAATAAGAGATTTTTATGGAGGTAAAAATGGTCTTAAAAATCTTGAGGCAAAATATGGAGTACCTTTAGGATCTGCAATAACCCAAGGTAAATATCAGTTTTTAAAAACTATAGGTATAACTATATTTGCGGTTGGGGGGGTTTTAATGCCAATATGTGTATTCGCCATTGGGGATAATGAAGAAATGGTTAAGGACCCACAAGGAATTTTAAATGGAAGTGAAAACACTATAAAATCTTTTATGGAAATTGATATTTTTAATGCGGAAAAATTATCTAAAAAAATTAAAGACCTCGCGTCTAAAGCTGACGTACTAATAGAAAAAGGAGATAAGGAAGGAGCTTTTATCCTTACAAAAGAATATATAAAAATTTTAGTAGACCTAAACTATATTGACAAAACACCACAATGGGGGGACCAAAAAAGAGAATACCATAAATATATTGAATCTTTTAAATTTAATGTTTTAACAAAATTAAATGATGATTACAATAAGGCACAAAGTGATGCCAATGTTAAAAAAATGGTAGAAACCGCAGAAAAAATAAATAAAATAACCGCTCTTGGTAGTGGGTTTGACTCAATTGACGGAACGCCAAAAAATTATAGTTTAGTACAAAATGGTTTTACAGATGAATACGGTAAAATTACGCAAATTACTAATGAAGAATTAATTAAATTTATTGAGTGGTTTAGTGGATATAACGTAATTAATAAAACTATCACAAACACTAACCCGTATCAAAAAGAAAACAATATAAATATTAGTTGTTATTATAATGGTAAAATATCACCAAATAAAACAAAAGAATACAGTATAACAGATAATAACCAAGGATTAACTAACAGGATGATGAAGCTATTTTACCCAATACCTGATCTTCCCGGATATCAGGGGATGAATTTATATGATATGAATAATTCTAAGTACTGGGGTAATGTATATTTTATACGTTATATTTTTACACAATATTTTGACGATTATATTTTACATAAAAACAAAATCTCTACAGATAAACAATGATATTAATATATTTATAATATAAAATAATAATAATATGGGAAATAACGCTTTAGAAATATTAAGAATAAAAAAGTTAATGGGATTAAAACCAACATTAAAAGAAGGTTTTTACGGTTTAAACAAATTATTACTTAACGAAGAAACCGGTTATGGTGAGGCAATGCAAATAATCAAGTCTTTGGTTAAGAAAACCACACAAAATCTTACAGATCTTGAAAAAAAGTATCTTAAACAGATGATTCAGGAATTTAATCAAAAATATGGTGACGAATATGGTGATTTAGTAGATGAAGGAAAAATGACAGATCTTATTAGAACAAATTTAACAAAAATGTTAAATGAAGTTTCAGATAATGATACCATTAATTTTTTTAGTGGTGTTATACAAAGAATAACGAGAGATGACCTTGCAACTACAGGTTTAAAATCTATTACTACTATGGATGATGCCTTTAAACAACTCATGGATGGAAGTATGTCTAATTTTAGTAGAACTAATCCAGATGGTTCTGTTGTTGATGCAAGTTTTTTAGATTCATTAAGATATATTTATAGACAAGGTAGTTTAAAAAATGCGGATTTACCTGAAGAATTAATTAACGAACTTGAGGGTAAAGTTTTAGGTGCTATTGATGAAATACCCGCAGATGAGCCTATGGCTAAATACTTGTTGGATCTTAAAGATCAAATAGATGAAATAAGAAGTGGGGAAGGTAAGTTACCAACCACAGAAGAAATTACAGATATAACAAATAATGTAAGTTCAATTAAAACTAATTTGGAAAACCCTGTAACTCCTCGTGTAATTTCAGATCCAGATGTTGATATTGAAATTGGTAATGGGTCTAGCATAATAGATGATGCGGAACAAACACTTGGGGGTCAAACTGCCGAGGAAATGGATAAAAACATGAGAAAGGCCTTTGTAGAAGGTATGAGAAAAAGTTGTAAATCTAGATTTTGTAGTACCATGACGGCCTATTATTACGGAGCACCTGAGAAGTTCAACTCAATGTGGGAGGAGTTATTAATACAAATTAATGATAGGATTAAGGTAAAAATCTCAGGAGATGTAGATCCTCTTTTAGATAAGGAACTTTTAGCACTATCAGAAAGACTTAAAGTATTACAATCAGGAAAAAAGATATTTACAAGAGATGATTATGTTAAAATTGGTGAAGCTGTTTGGAAAAAATGGAAATCTGGAACTTTCTTGGAGAAATTTAGTTTAGGAGGATTATTTGGTACTAAAGAACAAGGGTTTTATACTATAGCAAGAACATTTTTAGGTCAAGATATTTATAGTGGTAAATTTTTAACTCGTAATGAGTTAATAAAAAGATGGGCATTAATTAATGGTCTTGTATTAACTTATCATGTTGGGTCAACAATTTATGAAGTTAGTTTTGGAAGTGATGATCCTAATAAAAGTGATGAGGAGATTATAAAGGATGGTATGGCCGATATAGTAGAAGATGGTCTGTCTCTTCTTGGTGGCCCTCCTGTATGGAGATTGGCGATTGAAGCAATAGGTAAAACAGTGGAACTTTTTATGCCAACCTCAACTTACGTTAATGAAGAGGATTTGGTTGAGTGGATAAAAGAAGATTCTAAAACAAAACATGCACCTGGATATACAGATCTTGAGGTTTATGATAATGTAATTAATAATACGGGAGTAACAATAACCTATGATTCAGAATCTAAAACACCATCAACCGTAATTAAAGGTATAACAGATCCTGATTTTATTTCCTATAATGGAACATACACTCAAGATAAAACAGGTCAATACTCATACAAGTTAAATTTTAGACCTGAAGGTTCTAAAACGGCAACAAAACAACTTAAAAGTAAGGGTGTTGATAAAGCAATAATTGAACAACTTGAGTCAACAATTGCAACTAATTCGGCATTATCTGATCATATTGCACCTAGAGTAGCAGGGGGAATCTTTAAATCCCATGGAAAAAAAATTGACTATGAAAAACAATTTACTCAAACCACAGATAAAGGAACTGAAGAATTATTAGTATTTTCATGGAAAGCTAAGATAGGTGGTACGGAGTCTAAATTTATGTTTAACTATACAACATGGAAAAATGATGGTGCTCCGGATTTAAAGGATGTCGTAAATTGGGATAAATATGTGGGCGAATATAAAGGAAACTAAAATGAAACTACTTGATCTATTATTAGAAGAATCTTCATGTGATGAAGCCAAATGTGACGGAGCATTCCAAGTAATTCCGAATGGGGTACCTGGTGATACGTATAAAACTTCTTCAGAATATTTGTACTGTGAAATTGTTGTTTCAAGTAAGATAGTTAGAAAATGGTGTAAAAAAAAGAAACCAGCTCCTGTTGACCCAAAACTTGTCGTGGCAGGTACATGTCCAAGCGAAGAAGATTACGTAGATAAAGAATTTCAAGAGTGGGTTTGGAAAACTTATCTTGGTAAAACAGAGACTGATACGGTAACAACTAAATTATGTGGTATAAAAAATGGTAAAGCAAAAACTTGTGCATATTCAGCGGCAGTAGGAACCGTATGTGGTGATGGAACAAAGGCGATATGGAAAGAATTAAGAGATAAATTTATTGAGTTTAAAAAAGGTAACCAAAACCCTGTTGTGGATCCTGAAGCAAAAAAGAAAGAATGTGAGTCTCAAGGAATGAACTATGATGAGACAACAAAAAATTGCGTGGCAAAAAAACAAGAGGTTGATCCTGATGCTCAACAACTTGTTAATTCTATGGAACAATATAGAACTATATTAAATAGTTTTTACGACCCGACAGGTTGGATTAACGTAAACACCCTATCTCCATCGGAGTATGTTCCAAATTTCCTGTCTTTAAAAATGTTAACACAAGTAACTAAACAAATTGTGGAACTAATAAATCAAAAAGTTAGTTCTTCTGATTTTGGTTCATTTGTGGAAATGATGGAGACATTAAAAATATCGTATAACGTAGAAAAATACAAAGATTTTTTCCAAAAAAAGGTAGATCCTACAGGGACCGATGTTTTTGGAAGTATTGACACATTAATCAATGAAATAAAAACATCCGCAAATGAAAGTAAAACGGCTTACGGTTATGACCCATTAACATCACCAACGGAAAAACAAATTAGAGATTTTGTGTTTAGAGGACAATTAAGGTCTGTATATAAATCAGGTAGACTTAATCTTATGATGATGGTTTATACGTATACTGATACTCAGCCTTTAAAAACAAATAATAAAGAGTCAGTTTCGGAAATAACAAGTTTTTATAACGAGGTAAGTAAAAATAGAAATTTTGACAATTGTAAAAATATTCTAGGTGTTTATAGAGAAACATACCAAGAGGATGGAGTTTACTCACCAACTTTATTGGTTAATGTAAAGACCGAAATACAAAAATGTTGGTGTGATAAACAATACGAAGATTTAGGTAAATTAGGTACTAAAAACATGTTCGATAAAGAAATGAGAAAAGGTAGAAAAGAATTAATTAGTTTTTTAAATCAATTACCAAGTGCTACCATGGGAGACTTTGCGGTTAGACTTAATAGTGGAGTTTGTACTAAAAATAAAAGTTATAGGTGATACTGAAAACACTTATCGATCGTAGTTGATTGGTAAGGATAAACCATCAAAGAAAGGGGAGGTGTTCATTATCTAGCAAAATGGGAACTTAGGTTCCCATTTTGTTTTTAACACTGTATTTATGTAAAAAATTATATAAATTTTTAATATGAAAAGACCATTAATAGAACAGAATAAATCCTACGCTTTAGGTAATTTTATAATGTTAACGCCAACAATAAAAAAATTATCGGAAATACGTGGAGAAAAAATAGACGTTTATTTTACAACTCCTTATGTTAAGGAATGTTTCATCGATTGTGAATTTATGAATCACGTAGGTAAATTAAGAAGAGAACCAACAATATCAAGTAGTATGGTTAACAGAAATACACCAGACTATGAATACGTTTTTGAAAATGTTATCAATCAACCTTGGACAGAAAAGTATCACACTTATGTTGATAATGTTAGTGAAATACCTAAAAATAATGAAGATTATATACTTTTACTTAATGGTTTAGGTGGGTTATCTATGAATGATAAAGACCCAAAACCACATTGGTTTGGAAAAAAGGAAATATCCGAAATTATTTTTTATCAAATTAAAGAAAAAAGTAAATTACCTTTGGTGTTTACCGGATCTGAATCCGACATGAAACAAAATCCTTGGATGGAAAAAATATGTGACCGAATTGAGATTGGAGATATTAGAAGATCTTTATCGTTAGTTAGGGACGCAAAAAAAATAATATCAAATGATACAGGATTGGCTCATTGTGCTGGTGCAATGAATAAGGATATTTTAATTCTTTGGAAGGACACCCCTTTTATTAAAAACCAAAACCCAGGTAAAAAAACAATTTATTCTCAAAAACAAAATTGGATAAAGGACATTAATAACTACTTATAAAATATGAGGATAATAACATTTTATAATGAAAAAATAAATCCAATAGTTGTTGATTATCAAAAAAAAGTATTTAATCATTTTAAATATGATATAAATCAGATAAACGTATCAAATTGGGTTAGTCATGGTAAGTCAATTGACGATTATTTAACAACAATTGAAGACCCAAATGAAGTTATTGTTCTATTTGATATTGATTGTATTCCATTGAACAAAAAAATAATAGGACATGCGGTTAAATGGGTAATAAAAAATGATGGTGTATTTGGTAACTCTCAGTTAGCCCCTAATTTAAAGGAACCACATAATACTTTTATTTACGTTGCACCTTCTTTTATGGTTTTTACTATGAAGACATATGAAAGATTAGGTAGACCAAGTTTTACTACAAGTGATAGATCAGATTGTGGTGGAGAAATAACCCATAACGCAATAGAAAAAAACGTAAACATTAAATTATTATACCCAACAAGTGTAGAAATTCCAACTTTTAAATTAAAAGACAATATTTGGTTTGGGTATGGGACAAACTATGAGAATAACACTTATCATTCTTTTGAATCTAGATTCAGAAAAAAAGACAGTTTTTTCTTGAATAAATGTAAAAGTATTTTAAATATTTAATATGGATAAAATTTATGATTTTTGTATTTTAATTACCACATATAATAGACCTGATTTTTTAAAAAGGTTATTAGATGATATAAATAACCAAAAAAAAGATTATAATGTTTTGGTTGCGGTTTTTAATGATGGTAGTAACGTTGAATATGACCTTAGTGGGTATGACGTAAAAAAAATAGATATTTACCCAAACATGGGTAAAAAAAAGTATTATAATGTTATTAATAAAACTTTTGAATTTGTAAAAAATATTGATTCTAAATATTTTATTTATTTACCTGACGACATTAACTTGGTTGACAACTTTTTTGAAGAAACTAAAGAAATGTACATAAAAATTGACTCAAGAAAAAAAATATGTTTAAACATATTAACAGACGATAGAGTCCTTAGAGATAATTGGGGTTACCCTAAAGGGGTGGATTATGGGGATTTTTATCAAACACAATGGAATGACCTGTGTTTTATTTGTGAAAAAAAGTTTTTTGAGTCCTTGGATTATAAAATATATGATATACCACTATCTAGGTGGTCTAAAAACCCAAATCTAAGTTCTGGTGTTGGTCATCAAATAACTGATAGATTAAACAAAAAAAAGTTTTTCCTATACCACACCAAAAAATCTATGGTAATTCATGGGGATCATGAATCTAAAATGAATTATACTGAAAGATTAAAAACTAAATTAGTGACTAAACATAATTTTGATTTATCTATAATTGTACCAACATATAAGAATACAAATTACCTTGACGAATGTATAAATTCTTTGGTCAAATCCACAGAAAATTATAATGTGGAGATTTTAATTGGGGTTGACGGGTGTAAAGAAACTATGGATTTTATTAAAGGAAAAAAGTTCCCAAAAAACATAACATTTTTTTATTTCAATGAAAATGAAGGTCCTTACTCAATTAAGAACACTTTAACAAGTATATGTAATTCTAAAAATTTATTATTTTTTGATTCTGATGATATATCAGAAAAAGAATTAGTATCAACAATTATTAATAATATTGATAAATATGATTGTATAAAACCAAAATATAAAGATTTTGGTGTTGGTATTACACCGTCAAATAAGTCACTTTTTGGTGAGGGTGTGTTTGCAATAACTAAGGAATTATTCTTAAATATGAATGGTTTTGAACCTTGGATGTGTGCCGCTGATTCTGATTTTATGGGTAGATTATATAAGAGAAAATGTAAAATACTACATACACCTGTAACTTTATTTAAAAGAAGAATTCATGATAATGGTTTAACAAGTCGTACTGACACCGGACTAAGATCACCAAAAAGATTCCAATACCAACAAATATCAAAATCCAAAAAAGGTGACGGCAATCCTAAAAAATTAAACATAAGGGATTTTAAAATTATTGACCATGATGGGGTTTTAGAAACGTTTGTTTACCCTGAAATAGTTGAAACAAATAATGAAAAATGTTTGGTTTCTATTTTTAATAAAGAACCAAAAATAATAGAAGAAGTTTTTATTCATAAAAAACAAAAAGTAGTTTCGGACAATCCTTTGTTTAATCTTCTTAAAAATAAAGAAAAAGTAACTGAAGTTAATATAGTAACAGAACAAAGAAAAAATGTTGAACAAATAAAACAAAAAACAAAGAGACAAATTAACGAGGAGTTTAATCCGCCAAAACCAAATAGAAGACTTGATCTACCAAGATTAAGATTTTAACTTGATCTTGTTTTAACTATTAAGTATAATTAAATAAAAAACTTATGTTCGTTATAATTAAATACGTAAAAACAAATAATAAAGGAATTTCAGGTAAAAGACTTCCTGTAATATTATTAAATACCGAAACTGAAGTGTGGGAATTTAACACCATCGAAGAGGCTGAAAAAATGAAAGAGATCTTCCAAACTAATTCTGATTCAGGTCACATATACGAAGTAAAAAAAATATAATATGGAAGAAATTTTAGAATTAATTCATAACGAATTTATAGAATCGGAAGATTACTACGTGTTCTTACGTAGATTGGATGAAGAACAGGAAAATATTGAAAAAACACTTGCCAATTAAAAAAAATCACATATATTTGTACAAGAATTAAAATTTTTAGAAAAAACAATATATTTATAACAAGATGAAAACAACTAATAGACATATGAACATTTGTAACCCGAGCATTCAGTGGTCGTTTAACGTGTATCGTACGCTTAAGTCGCATAATAGGGCATTTTCATTTATAAGTTGATAAAGATTAACTAAACATATAAGAAATATAAGACCCTAACTCAAAACAGTTGGGGTTTTTTTATACCCAAAAATTTGGTTCCTTAGTATAGTTTGGTAATATCCCGGCTTTGTAACCCGGAGTCATCAGTTCGACCCTGATAGGAACCTCAAAAGAAAAAGTTCTTTGACATATTGGCTTCATAAAAGGAGAGATAATCACAACGGCTTGTGACACCGTCTTGAAAACGGTTGGTACTGAAAGGTATGGGGATCGACACCTCATCTCTCCTCTGTAAATTGCGGGGTAGACGAATTAGGCAAAGTCACCAGGTTTTGACCCTGGAGGTAAATTACCATTGGAGGTTCGATCCCTCCCCCCGTAGCAAAAAAAAATAACGGGATGTGGACTAATTGGTAAGTCGCCACTTTTGGGAAGTGGACATCGTCCAGGTTCGAGTCCTGGTATCCCGACTAATAAATAAACAAATGGTAACAAACGAAGAATGTGAGATAATCTCAATTAAAGGAAAACTTGAAGGTTTAAATAATTATTACCTAAGTTTATCTAAAATTAGTAAAGACCCGACCTACCGTGGGGATTTAACAGAAGAGTTAAAAAGAGTAGAAACAGAAATAAACCTAAACAAACAAAAACTAATGTCTTATGGAAAGTGACAAGTATGACAAACAGAAGATCTCGTAGCTCAGTTGGTTTAGAGCACTCCACTTTTAATGGAGGGGTCGTGAGTTCGAGCCTCACCGGGATCACAAAAAAAATTCAGATTAATACCTGAATATTGGAAAAAAAGATTAACTTTGTAATATGAGAACAGTTAAAGAAATTAAGAAAGGACTACCAAACGGAATGGTTAAGATAGGTGAAGAATGTGAGAGAGCAATCGTAAGATTGGTTAAACAAGGTAAAACCGAAAACGAGGCAACAGAAATTGTTTTGAAACTATTAAAAGATAGTAAACCTTACATTGAACAAGGAATGTACTCTACCACAATTGAAAGTATTAAAATGATAACATCATAAAACACACTCTTAGCTCAGATGGTAGTAGCGGTTGTTTTACATACAACAGGTCACAGGTTCGATCCCTGTAGAGTGTACAAAGGTTGATTGGGGAATGATATAACGTTAACGTGTCAGTAGTTCGTAGTTATGTCGGAGTTTTAACTGTCGTAGTAACGCCAATCATAAAAGGGGATGTCCACAGAACCATCTTCCCCTTTCCTGAATCGTGAGAGTTGAGCAATTGGTTGGCTCAGCAGACTGTAAATCTGTCGCGAAAGCCTTGGGGGTTCGAGTCCCTCCTCTCCCACCAAAAAATGGACAAGTAGCTCAATTGGGAGAGCATCGTACTGTTAATACGAGGGTTGTAGGATCGTACCCTACCTTGTCCGCAACAAGTTCACGTAGCTCAATTGGTAGAGCGCCGATCTGATACGTCGGAGGTAATGGGATCGTAACCCGTCGTGAACACAAAAAGGGGAGTAACTTGTGTGGGTGCCCCAACTACTGCAGGAGTACCACACTCTATGGAAGATAACCCTTGATGGAGATAGGGTCCGCCTGCTAAGCGAGACGTACCCGTAAGGGTATTTGGTTCGATTCCAATGTCTTCCTCAACTCCCGTATGATCAGGGATCAAAGTTGGCTCATATCCGACTTTAGAGTGGTTCGATACCACTATACGGGACTATATGGTGTTTGTAGCTCAATCGGAAGAGTGTCGGTTTGTGGAACCGAAGGTAGTGGGATCGAAACCCACCATTCACCCAAAAGAATTTACAACGGACAAGGCTTAGGCAAGTGAGTTGAGAATGAGTCGTAGGAGATGTAATCGTTTGTACTACAGAAAGTTTGATATAATAGATTGGTGGGATGCGAGTGGTTGACCAAAATTCTTTAATTACCCACATAGTTCAACTGAACAGAATACCCGATTACGGATCGGGAGATAGGAGTTTGAATCTCTTTGAGGGTACAACTGCCCCCATCGTCCAACTGAACAGGACGTTCCCCTTCTAAGGGAAAGATCGGAGTTTGAATCTCTGTGGGGGTACAAAACACACATGGTACAGACAAGGTGTCGGTCAGGTCTCCAAAACCTCGACGGGTTAGTTCGATTCTAACACCATGTGCAAAAATTAATTTTGCCAGTTAAAAAAAATTTTGTATCTTTACAGTATGAAAGACACACTACCATATTGTACCACAGTAAAAGCAATCAAAGGTTATGAAGAATCCGTAATTGCAAAAAATGAAACCAACGATTGTGTTGTAAGAGCATTTGCATCTTGTTTTGATGTGTCTTACGATTACGCTCACAAATACGTTAGAGAAAATTTTGGTCGTAGAGATCGTAACGGTACTTATGGTACCGTAGATAAAATGACTAAACTTGCAGAAAATAGAAGTCAAGTAAACTACAAAAAAGTTAAGTGTGTTGGTAAATTAAACAATTACCGTAGACACACTTTGGAGTACGATGTTAAAGTAAAGGGTGAGAGAGTTAAACGTAAAATGACTGTAGGTACGTTTACAAAACAAAACCCTGTTGGGACATTCTTTATGTTAGTTAGTCGTCACGCTTTCACAATCAAAGATGGTGTGGTAATTGGTAACCACGAGGATTCAACCAAGAAAAAACGTGTATTACTTCATGCGTTTGAAGTTAAATAAGACGGGTGGCGAGAGTTGAGGGTAGAACCGTTAGGATACCTCAACCAAGTCCTCCCTGAAGAAGGACAGGTAGCTCAGTTGGTAGAGCTCAGGATTGAAGATCCTGGAGTCGGGGGTTCGACACCCTCTCTGTCCACAAAAAAATAAAAATAATGAACAGAGTATTTAGAACGGTTAATGGTGATACGGTTCCTGATGTGGTAAATCACACCTTAGACGTTTTAAAGGAATGTCCTTGGGTTGAGATACACATCGGTACAGATTCACAAAACCACAGAAGAAGTACCGTATATGTTACGGTAATTGCTTACAGGTATGGAAATCGTGGTGTTCACTATATCCTACACAAACAAAAAGTGAAAAAAATAAAAGACAAGTGGACACGTCTTTGGAATGAAGCCGATTATTCAATTGAGGTTGCCGAATGGTTAACTCAAAAAGTAAAAGTTAAGGTTGAAATAGATTTGGATTATAATTGTGAAGAAAAACATTACAGTTCAAAACTTGTTCCTCCCGTTGTTGGGTGGGCAACTTCGTTAGGTTATAAATCAAATATTAAACCTGACAATCAAATTGCAACAAGAGCGGCAGATCACCACTGCCGTTAATATATGGTCCTGTGTCCGAGTGGTTAGGAGGCGGTCTGCAAAACCGTTTACGTTGGTTCGAATCCAATCGGGACCTCAACAAAATGCCCCTGTGATGGAATGGTAGACATGTCAGATTTAGGATCTGATGCCGTAAGGTGTGAGAGTTCGAGTCTCTCCGAGGGTACAAATAAAAAAAAGTGAAGATGGAAAAGTTGATGAAAAATAAAGAAGGAGAATACCTATACGTTTTTGATATAATTCAAAACGGTAAAGTCGCAGGGTCAAATATTTTGTGGAGTAAGAACTTCATCCAAGTAATGGCGAGTGCAAAAAAAAGATTTGGTAATGTGGATAATGAGTCTTTTAAAAGATTAACCAAAGATGAGTACGCAACTATGATCGAGGATCAAAAAACAAAAAAACTTGATAAAAAAAGAAAGTGGTAATTATTTTAATTTAAAAAACTTGACACTTTTGAAAAGTATCATATATTTATAACACAAAACAAATAAAAACGCAAATGAAAAATTTACATATCATATTATTAGGCGGATTGGCGATAGCTGAGGATCGTTCCTATAAGGAGATGGTATGATAATTTAACACATAATAAATTTTGAAAACCCATCTCCAAAAGAGGTGGGTTTTTTTGTTCTTTGAAATTTTGGAAATTAAAAAATAAACAGTATCTTTGTTTTATGATAACATTTGATGATATAGAGTTTAAACCACATGGTATTGGTAATGGGGTTCACGGATTACTGTTTTTTCCTGGAGGATACGGAATCTCGGTTGTAAGATTTAAATCTCCTTTTGGTGGGGGTGGATCATATACTTCAGATGATGATGATTATGAGGTCGCCGTTATTAAAGGAACAAAAGATGATTGGGAAATTTCTTATGACACAAAAATAACTAATGATGTTTTGGGTTATCAAACTAAAGAAGACATAAATAAATTAATTACTCAAATTTTAAGATACTGTTAAAATGAAAACAAAGGAAAAAAATATCGTACATAAGATGATCTTGGGTAGTCAAAGAGTTGCTCAAAAAGAACAAGGTTTTTTTGATGGTAGATTTGTTACTAGATCTATGGATTTAAAAAATAATTACACAAGGAAAGAAAAACACAAAAAAAGTTTGGTAGATTAGAAAAAACCTTGTATATTTGTAAGACAAACAACGGGGGTAGGAAGTGAGAGGTTGGTGTCCTACTCCCGTGATAAAAGAAGAAGTTCATTGAAATAAAAATATAGTGGTTGTAAGAAACGGGAAACTTGTAAAGTACATTAACCTGTTGGCTCAAGATGGTGAAACAAGAGTGTGAGTCAACTACTAACTACATAAATTTGTCAGGTGGGCGTAATGAGGGACGGTGCCCGAATCCTATAGGTTGCTTATCCGGTTCGAGTCCGGCCCTGACAAAAAAATTTTAAATAGGTAAGTGGCGGAATTGGTAGACGCTTAGGTTTATTCCCCGTAAGAAGTCACCGAGATATAGCTGGGGATGTCTCTTGAAAAGGGAACTATATCGTACAGGTTCGAATCCTGTTTTACCTACATATCGCGGTTTAGTGTAATTGGTAGCACACGGGGCTCATAACCCTGAGGCCAGGTTCGAGTCCTGAATCCGCTACTAAATGCTGACGTACCAGTGGACGCTTATATCGTCTATGACTGTAGTGGTAAGTTTAAAACGTTGGTTCGAATCCAACCGTCAGTACAATAAGCGGGTATCGTATAATGGTTATTACTCCACACTTCCAATGTGGAGATGAGTGTTCGATTCATTCTACCCGCACAAATGGGCCTGATGCCGACGGCAGGTCGACTGATTTGCAATCAGATCGTATGGGTTCGATTCCCACAGTGTCCACCAAATAAACAATTAATACAAATGAATGATGAGAGAAGTTTTATCAGGAACCTCAGAGTCATCGAAAGTTAAAATGGGTAAAATTAACACGAATACTGACTGGTTGAAGAAACTGAAAAAAACGCTTAATAGAACGAAGTACAAGTTTAGAGTGGGGAGCGGGTCCCACAAAAAAATTTAAAAAAAGATTTGGTAGATCAAAATAGATTACATATCTTTGTAGAACAAAAATAAAGAACTATGACAAACACAGAGACAATTAAAACAGTAGGTTTAAGAATTACAAAGATTGAGGGATATGATTATTGTTTGACAGGATACCCAAACAAAAACACAATCCGTGAATGGGAAGATGCGTATGATTTTGAAAGTTTTGTTCAGAATGTCTTAAAGATTGAAGGTGAGTTTGATTCTGAAAGCGGTCAGTTCTACGTGTACTTCAAAACCAAACAAAAGGCTACCTCCTCTTTGAATAAGATTGAAAAACATTTCAAAAAAGTTGGTGAAATGTTAGGTTTGTAATAAAACAAAATGGTCCCATCGACTATCGGTTAGGTCGCCAGGTTTTCATCCTGGAAAGTCGGGTTCGACTCCCGGTGGGACTACAATGAAATGAACAACATAGCACACAAGTTGTACCTCTATGGTTTTAAAGTGTGGTTATTGGAGATTAGGTCAAATGGTTAAGATGTCGCCCTGTCACGGCGTTCGGAGCGGGTTCGACTCCCGTAATCTCCGCCAAAAAAAATAGTCAGGTGGCAGAATTGGATAGACGTAGCCCCATCAGTGGGTAGTGGTGAAAGAAACACATACAGGTTCGATTCCTGTCCTGACTACAAAAATTAAAACTATGACACCAATATTGTTTGTATTATTTGTTTTGTTTATCTTTATGGTAAGAAAGAGAAAATAACTCTTTAAAATGCTCGGATGGTGGAATGGTAGACACGACAGGTTTAAGTTCTGTTGACCAGTGGGTTGTGAGGGTTCGAGTCCCTCTTCGAGTACCAACGATGAACTTCAGTACCCGTACCGCCAACGTAGGGTTAAATTAGATACAATTTCGTGTTACATTTATGTATTTGCGGGGAGTAGAATGCTGAAGAGTCGTTGTTTGTCAGGAGTGTAAAGAAGTGTGGTACTGAATCCATCTGTTAAAGATGGTTGCTCATTGTGGGTTCGAATCCCTCCCTGACATCAAATAGGTCCTTTAGCTCATTCGGTTAGAGCAACAGACTCATAATCTGTGGGTGGTTGGTTCGATCCCAACAAGGACCACAAAGTATTGAATGTTAAGATTAAATACTAACAATTAAGTTATGCACCCGTAGCTCAGCTGGATAGAGCAACCGCCTTCTAAGCGGTAGGTCTTTGGTTCGAATCCAAACGGGTGTACTATTTTTTTTAAAAAAATTTTGTAGATCTCAGAAATTCCCTTATCTTTGTTTAAACCAAAAAACATTAAGGATATGACGACAGACATCACAACTCAGGTAAAAAACTACAACGGTAAAAATTCTTTCATCTTGAAAATGAAGGACGCAGTCTCTAAATACGGTTCTTTGACAGTTAACCAAAGATCTGCGGTTGAGAAGATTTTCAACAATCCTGTTGAGGCAAAATCAGTTGAGATGACTGACGATATGAAAAAAATCGCATCTTACGAAGGTCCTAACTCTTTCGTTATTGACCTTAAAAACAAACTTAACCAATACGGTAAACTTTCTGAAAAACAGATCTCTACTGGTTTGAAACAAATCGATAAAGAGGAGAACAAAACTGTTATCCGTAAAGTTAACGTTCCTGCGATTGGAGACACAATCAAAGTTGGTCGAAAAATCGGACAACAACTTAAAGAACAATACGGACTTAACTTTAACCCAATCCTTTTGGATATCACTAAAGTTTTGTCTTTCACATCAAAGGCGGTTAAATTCTCAGGTAAAATGACCGTAAAACGTGGGGATGTTTGTGTGTGTTGTGCTAAGACTCTTACAGACGAGTTCTCAATGTTGACTAAAATGGGTAAGACATGTGCTAAACACATGGGGGTTACATACATTACGGATGTGAATCAAGTTGACAAATTCCGTGAAGAATACCTTAAGAAGGTTGAGGAGATCGGTGAGATGGAGTTTTGGGTTCCAAATTCACAAATCAAGTCTTGGGAAGGTGACACAAAAGTTCTTCAAAAAATGTCACACCTTTGGTTTAAATAAAAAGAACGTGGGGTTTGTTCATTATGGGACAGACCCCGCTCATTTGGTATAGTTTTGGGTATTTTATTTATTATTTATTAAAAAAAACGTTATGGAAATTATTATTGGAATTTCAATCCCTTTTATTTTGGCGGTAATTGTTTTATTGTCTTATATGATATATAACAAAAAATAAAAAAGGGACCTAAGTCCCTTCAATTTTATTTATATTTAAAATATTAAATCAAATACGGTTTTAAATATTAAAACCAATTCTTTGGATTCCATTTTGATTTTTTAGCGTCTTCTGCGGCTCTATTTAATGCGTCTTGAGTTTCTCTTGCCTGTCTATTAAGTTCATCTTGTGCCGCTCTCGCTTGTCTGTCAAGTTCTTCCTGTGCGATTCTTGCCAATCTATCACTTTCTTCTTTAGCCGCTCTCGATTGTCTGTCAAGTTCTTCTTGAGCTTCTCTCGCCTTTCTTTCAGTTTCTTCTTGGGCTATTTTTGTAAGTCGTTCAGTTTCTCTTTGTGTCGATTCAGCCAATTCTTTTGCTTCTGCCGCCGCACGTTCTGATTGTTCAGCCGCCAATCTAGCGTCTTCAGCGATTTGATTCGTATCAACACTCACACTTAGATCAACATCAACACCAAGTAAAACTGCCACTTCACCACTAACTCCGACAGTCGCAACTCCATCTACATAAGTAGCTTCACCACCACCACCAACACCAACTTGTTCTCCAACCGATACACCGGCACCTGCAGTTACTGAACCTTCTCTTAAATCTAAAGTTCCTTCACCATCTACACCAACTGAACTCCCTGCCGATACACTTCCATTTGCAACCACACCTTCATCACCTGCCCTTACTTCTAAACTTGCCTCATTTCCTGTTTTAGCGTAAGCGTCTACAGTACCACTAACTCCGAATCCTTCTGCATTAGCCTGACCTTCTACTGTTACATGAACTTCAGTTGTATCTGAATAGTTAGCTTCTACATAAACATTATTACCATCTAATCCACCATCTACTGATGCCTCCGTTCCAGTTTTAACGGACGCCTCAATACCAATTGATGCGTTTTCATCTCCCGTTGACACACCTGCAGATGCGGTAGTTGTGTTATCAAATGATGCACCACCTGAATTTTCATCAGAATGTGTTTCTGCCGATTGATTGTTTTCGAAATTTGTGTTTGTTTCCATAATTTTATTCTTATCTAATTTATTTATTGGTTTTGGTATAGTTGGTTTTGGTATAGACTTACCAAAAGGGTTCTTACTTTTCTTTGACATTTTTCTTTTTTATTGGTTTTTTAATTGTTTTTTTCTTTTTTACTGGAGTAATAACAATTGGTTTATCAAATCTGATTAAAATAACAAAACCTAATAGTAATAGAACCAAAAAGTATGTGTAAATGTTTAATTCAAGTATAGCTCGTTGAAGTTTGTCATTTGATTTTTCATATGTCACATCTCTTAAATGTTCTATACTAGAAATAATTCTAGTTTTATACGACAAATATTGATCAGTAAAAAATGCCGTGTCATTCATTGATTTAAATGCGGGGGCTTCTATTACTGATGCTAATTCATTACTCAAACTTAAACCTTCATTGTAATATACCATACCTTCAGGTATAATATCAAATTTCATTTGTTTTCTTCTTTCTAAATGGGAATTAAACTCATTAATGAATTTTTCTTTACCAGTGGCCGTATATGCTATTGCTAAATAAGTTAAACTGTCCGTAGATGTTCTTAAATAATATGAGGTTCGTTTACCTAAATCTAACTCTACATGAGCGTCTTCAATATCTTTTATTGCGGACATTGATAATAAGGCCGCTATGGCTACAGGTATTGATGCGAGCCAAATTTTACTTTTTATTTTTTCTAAAATCATTCAACTGGTTTTTTAATAACTTTCTTTTTAATTGGTTTTTTTTTAACAGGTGTTTTCTCTTCAGGTTGAGGAGCAACTTGGTTTAAAAATTTATTACTTAATATCTCTACTAATTTTAACCCTAAAAATCCAACAATAAAGGCTAAACCATTTTGTAATTTAGCTTCATTTAAATTTAACAATTCTACCATTATTG
>Ga0209107_10000415_pt1 | contig 25366 bp, 15 predicted proteins | sample LakErihyJuly2011_2_FD_187460 | JGI IMG/M metagenome (GOLD analysis project Ga0209107, IMG submission 187460) | Freshwater microbial communities from dead zone in Lake Erie, Canada - CCB hypolimnion July 2011 (SPAdes) (version 2) | ecosystem: Environmental > Aquatic > Freshwater > Lentic >...
CTAGAACCATCAGGTGAACCAACAATTTTATGTCCCCATTGAGCGCCGGCATATAAAGTTACAGATGATGTTGATTGTATTTTAAATAGTGTACTAGTAGTGATTGTATAGGTAGTAGATGTTGTAGTTACAATTTGATTAATTTTATAAGCATAAACTGAGCCAGTGCTTGCTGCACCAGGAGCACCTATTAACATTAATGTTGATGTGGTAGCTGCACCTTGATTAATATAGATTGAATAACCAAATCTAGAATAATTTTCAGGATAAGGATTTGCTAATACAATTTCAACAACAGGGTTAATTATTTGAAGGAAATCTTCTTGTCGACTATCAATTTTAACTAACCCTTCGAAAATATAGGGTCGGGCGTATCCGGTGCCAGTGCTAACAGTTAGTATATTTGTTCCTGTTGCTCTAACATAAGTTGCGTCCGGAGCACCTGTAACATATAATTTCTTTGCAATATCATATTGTAACGCATAACCAAATTGTGTAGAACTGGTAGCACTACAATAAGTCTTTTGACTACTATTTAAAATATAATCATACTTACGTGTCCAAGCACCATTCACTTTATTAAAAACTTTTACTCTACCTTGCCCAAATGTATTATCAATTCGCCAACCTGGAGCAGATACTAACATTACAGGGCTGTCGTCTGATGCAAAGATTGATGTTCCAAATTGTTGTCCTGCTGGAATATTAACTGTGTCGGAAACTTTTACTGAATAGTTTTTAATTTTTTCATAAACTTGCCATTTATTTTTAGTACCTTGATCTATCCAAACTTTATCACCTGCATTTAATTTTAATAAATCAGTAACTGCTGCAAGGTCATCTAAATTGTTATACCTAGCTTCTTCAAATTTATATAATGTGCCATAGTTTAGTAATTCAGCATTTTCTATACTAGCCAAATCACTAGCAACTGTAAATTGATTTATTGTAACAATGGAATTAACAATGTAAACACCATTCACTTGCTCGTTAAATCTTACAATAGAAATAATATCACCTAGTTGAAGATTATGATGACTATCAGTTACAAATGTTATTTCACTGCCAGGAGCACTAACAAACACCCCGGTTATTTCTGCTAGTTGTTTAGTATATCTATATACTGTCCAATCGCCGTTTTCTTGAAACCCTAACCATATAGTATCACCGTGTTTAATTATAGAATTATTAGCAATATCTAATAAACTATTTTTATTATAAGCAGTAGATGTTACATCATCTGGTCTTACATAACCAGCAGTAGTTAATTTTAAATTATTATCTTCCCATGTACCGGCATAAGATCCAATAGCAGTAGTAGGAGAAAAATCAACAGGTGTTAGTAGTAATGTCGAAGAAGTTATATAATTAATTAACGGTATACGATCAGCAGGAATTTTGTCTACAAATTTAACTATATATGGATTTTCTAAATACGTACCTTCCGTTAACTGGAATTCAATTTCATTTAATGTTTCAAAACTACCATAGTGTCCTATTCTAAATGCCCATTCTTCTTTAAATGATATCCCACTATTGTTTGTATATTCACTAGCTTTAGATAATTTGTTAAAGGCATTCTTAGTACCTTTATCTTTGATCATACCTTGATAAAATTTATATTGACTAATAGGGTTAGTAAAAATATTATTTAAATATATTCTTGGAGTATATCCTGTTAAATGCTGTGCTAATTGTTGTTGATTAGCATCAAAATTATCAATATCAAGACTATAGAAGTCTTCAAATTGATTAATCTTGTAATCAAAATTAGGTAATAATTGAGGAATCGGTTTGCCTATTAGCTGATCCCATTTTGTAAAATCAAATACCGCAGAAGAACTAATTTTTGCTAATGACTGGTAATATCTACCGTTGTATCTAACTACTATTCCTGGTAGGTATTTTGTATACGGGGTCCAATCAATAATTTCTACATTATCGTATACAAAGCCCGGGCTGAATAAATCCCCGTTCCAATTTTTGGTTCTAAATCCAGAAAATTTAATTCTTCTTTGTTTGTATCCAGTTTCGATATCATATATAGTATCATTAAATACTGTACGATTATTGAATACCATACCATGTTCTTTTTGTATAGAATTTAATATAGCAAAAAACAATCCCTCGTTGTCATCTCTAGTTTTAATAGTACAAATTGCATCTTCTCTAACCATGGTAAATTTATCAATAGGATAAGGTTTACCATCTGCTTTTAATAAGCTATATTGATATTTTCCTGTAGAAATATTATCTACTATTGAATTAGGAAAATTATATTTGATATAATTTGCAAAAGGACTTAGTGTAATTAGATTGCCATCTGCCCAATTCTGTGTAGTCCAATATAAAAATTCTTTACCTGTAAATTTCCAATCTAACATTTCATTTAAATCAGTATTAAACTCGTCAAATATAAATCCCTGAGTTTCTAAATATGCTCCATATCCTAGAATGATATCATAAACTTCTTGAATTGTAGTAAGTTCTGATCCATATGGAACTTGTATTACTTTATTTGAAAAATTGGATGGAGATTGCACCGTAGCTCCGCCCTTGACAGGTAATTCTGAAAGAATTTGAAATAGTGTGCTGTCAAACGTAGAGGTTGCATTATGGCCTATTTTAACTCTATAAAATTTATTATTATATCGTAGCAACTGACCTTGTTTATAATATCGATTTGTTACGGATTCTGCTGAAGTAGTATCATTAGAACTTAATCCTTTGTTCCCGGTGTTGTTAACAATATTTGACCATTCAGTAAATGATTCTGATACTCCGCCGACTTTAACTACTCCTGCCGACATAGAAACTATAGGCTGTAATATTTCAAAATAGGGGTTATCTATATCGTATCCTTTGATAACAAAGTTTCCGTTAGATCGTTGTATAATAATTCCAGAAATTCTAGCAGTCTTAACAGGGTTACTTACATTTAATATTAGCGAATAATCTTCAGATGGTAAAATGACTCCGGGGCTAGTTGACGTTGGATCTACTGAATCAATAATAATTTGTAGTTTTTCTTTACTAACAAACCCACCAACTTTATGAAAAAGATTAAAATTTAAATATTTAAAATCTTGTCTTAATTTTGTAATATAATTTTGATCTCGTTGTCTGCCTTTTTCTATTATATACGAACCAAATCCCGATATTTGATTGTTGTCCTCCCCTTCAATTACTAATTTTCTAGGATCTAGATATAGGTCATCTTCCTTGTAAGTAACCTGCCCTATAACATTAATAATTGATCTACTAACATCATATAGATTAGAACAAAATGTGGAAGGATTAAGCAATGCTGCTGCTGCAAGGACCGAAAATCTAGACTGGCTGCTTTGTCTCCATGCATTTTCAGCAGGACCATAATCACCAAATTTCCATTTTTCTTTTCTAGTTTGATATGAAGTCTCAGATATTAAAAATGTATTAGGAGTTTTTAAATTTCCAGTATTATCAACCGGAATGATAGATAATAAATTGGGCCTTTTATAATCTTCAAAGTATACATTTTCGCCTCTTGAATACCCATTTCTTAAGTCTGTCCACATAAGGGTGTTGCTAGAAGTATAAGGACCGACTCCGTAGTATGTTTTCCACCAGCTAGGTAGTATAGCATATCCCAACATTTCCCAAGGGCGAATGTCTGGTCGAGTAGTGTCATAAAAATGCAAAAATAATGCCTTCCATGATCCTGATATAGGTTTACCAAATACTGTGTCAATGCTGCCTGTGTAATTCCAAGTTTTTGGATTTGCATCATTAAATGTACTATTAGTAGTTGTATCAATTCCGTATTGGGCTGTCCAGCGGGAGAAATCACTTATGAGTATACTTGTTAAATCAGGAATTGTATATTGTTTTTTTCTAAATGCACCTGGCGCAAATCCTATAACATCAAACAGATTTTTTTTATATAAAACTTTTATATTATTAAAAATTCGAGTTTCAAATTCAATTATAATATTATCTCTATAATCATTATAAGCAGTGGTTATACTTCCATCGTGTCCTAAAATTAAGTTTACTGGACCAGAAACCGCGCTAGTATCAGAAAATATTTCTGGTTTAGAAGATGGCCATAATCCTAATTTACTAGGAGTTGGAGGGATATAACATCCCAAAGTATTTGTATAACAATTTATTTCTATTACGTCATTAATTTCTAATAATGTTAATAGTGTTATAGACCCATCAATGTAGTTAAATGTATAATCAGAATTATGAATTAATTGTATACCATTTAGATATATAATAACTGACTGGAAACTTAATCGAGTTAAATCAAAGTCAAAACCAATTGGATACTCGATATTAAAAACATCCGTTACTTTAAATGTTCGAACTGTCTTGTTCTGCCCATATCCTATCATATCAGATCTTTGATACATAGATTTAATATCTTTAGAAATATTTAATTCTGTTAAGATTAAATCCACCGCAGCAGAAGGAGTCATTGAACTATCAACTTTTCCTGCAAGTCTTAAGAAATTCATCTTAAATTGTCCGTAATCATTGCCAGCGTTTCTTAACGCATCAACTACATTATGTTCTTTTTTTCCAAAGAAAATCTGTGCAAAAGAGATAGGATTGGCGTTGATTACTAATTTAGATCCATACTTAGAATACCCTGTAAGATCTCTTAAATTATTTCCTGTGTATGTAGGAGTTTTCTCAATCATAGTAGATAAATGATCTCCTAATTCACTAAGTGTGAGACTTTCAGAAGAACCATTTAATGGATTGTTTGTCAATCCTATTGGTGTTTCATAATATCCATTATTGTTAGGAACTTGATTAGTTTCTATTTTTAATAAGACGACATCGTTTTCTGCCAACACAGGAGCAGTTGTTAAATTAATCTTTCCAGAGGTAATAGTTGCAGTTGCAGAAACTTTTATATTGTTTACATAAACAGTTGCTGTTAAATTAGTATCTATAGGAGAATTTAAACATGTCACTGTTATTGTATTTGTATTTGAGAGAACTACTTGATTTTCTAATATTGGAATTCTATAATTTACAGATTCGGCCCAAACATTAACTAATGTATTATTTAATTTTAAATAAGTTATTGATGACGAGATAGTTCTACTTACATTGTTATTGATCAATGTAATAACGTCTGTCATAAAATAATTCTTAAACAAATAGCTACCGGACCCAATAGTATTTTGATACTTTAACGGAAATCCTAAAATTTTGTCATTTGTGCCACTGCCTATATCATACCCAAAAATTTGATTACCAATAAAGTTATTTGCCTCTTGGTTATTAGTGTAACTAATTCCGTCATTAGTAAACAAATCAAACAACGGAGGTTGATTTAATTTATTGTGTTGTTGAGCATAAATCCATTTTCTTGTAGATGTAGAAAAGAACCAACTTGTTCCATAATATTCTATTCCTAGATTTATACTTACTGAATTCATATCTACTGGATTTACATCAGAAGCCGGTATAAGGTGCAATACCGGAGTTGAGCCAGTTATATTAAAATTAACCTGAAATATTTTACCTCTAACATCTAAGTCAGTATCTGCATTAAAAATAACTCTATGACCTTGTTGCAATAAAATTCCATCAATATGATAACCATAGCTGCCTTCAACTTCGGTAAATGCATTGGCAGTACTATTGTCAATTAAATCAACATTTTTAATTCCAGTTATTCCAAAATTATATAATTTTAAATTTGGTCTAAATTCAATAATAGGGCGAGATGCTCTAGCAGCTAGTGGATATATAACTGAAATTTTATTAATCTCAGATGAAATTCTAATAATCTCTTTATGGAACCATCTATTATAACGTGACCACGGATTTAAATCAGAACTTGCTCTATTAACAGTAATGTAATCAGGAATTAACGGTAATCTATTGTCACCGTCAAAAGAAAATTCATCAAATTTAACAGCGTCAAATGTTTCATTATAAACTGTAGAAATTCTATCATACGAATTTAGTAAATTAATATTAATCAATTTAATAGATTCTCCTACTCCTTCAACTATATATGTTACTCCGGCAACTTCAATTTGCATGCCGTTGCTTAATTGGTATCCATTTTCCATTGTATATGTAGGATAGCCATTAATAGCATTTATTGTTGCGGTCGTTAACACAATTAAATCTGGACCAGTTGGCAACCAATAGTAGTCTGTAAAGTTTATTAGTTTATCCCAATTAATCAACGGATCATAAGAATAAAATTTTGAATTAAAAGTAGCATCAAGATTAGAATTTTTACCACCTTGACTGGCAATTTCATTAATTAAATCATCATAAGAAACAACATCAGTTATGTTGTTATTTCCATCTTTAAAAATTAACGCAGGTTCTAAACTATAATTATTTCTTAACGATGAAGTTTCATTAAGATAAAAATCTGTACTGGGATTATAATTAGGAGTTATTTTAGATCCTACAAATCCATCAAGTCTTTCTACTTCGGGCGTTTGAATAAATTGATCAATTGTGCTAGATAAAAATTTAGAGTTTTTATCAGTCCGTAGATATTCTGGTAATAGATTGACTGATTTTTTAATTGCCGCCATGTTAGGTTCCACTAGTTGTAACAATGTCTGACGTTGATTTTAACTGTGATGCAGTTATAGCATCAATTATTTCTATGTCTGAAATGCTTGCACCATTTATAAAAATTTCATTTGATTGACACGCCACTTCATATAAACTTCCAAAGTTGCCAACACTCTTAGGTGTAACAACAAAGTTAGTTATGTCAGGAGTTAGTTGATTCATTACATAAGTTGACAATTCACTAAAATAGAATGATTGTCCAAACTCCCAATTTTCTAATGCAAAAAATTCATTAATTGCAGTTAATATTCTAGTTTTTAAATCATTATCTGTAGTAGGTTTTTCAGAATTCCTTACCGCTTTAAATTTAGCTTGCAGACCTGTAGCAGCATTGGTTCCGAATAGTACCTTATATTTTACAGAATGAAAAATAATCTCATCACTAATAGATTTAATTGGTTCTAAATTTGCAGAATAGTTTTGTTCTAAACTGTAACTAGTAGGAGGCAATGGTTCCGTAGCAATATTATTCAATAACCAACTTCTTATAGCATTATCATAGTCAGTAGTTAACACAAAGATGTCAATAATATTAGACTTGCTAGGATCAATACGTCTATTACTTCCACTGTTATGTACATAATGGAAATTTAAATTGCTACGACCGGGTCTTACAAAATATTGATCTGTATATATTAGTTGCTGAGTTAACGCTGACCAATATTTTACAATCTGTAATGTAGAATTGTAAAAATAAAATAAGTCTCCATCACTTACCAAATTTGTAGTTTTATAAATAAAAAAATCATTTTCAGTATCGAACGGAATAATACCAGTTGTAGGAACATATCTTAGTCCATCACTTAATCTTTTAAAATAAACAAAATTAATTTTGTGTTTGATTGAAGATATCTCTTCTTCGTATAATGGATTAACGATTGTGTTAAATGATTCAGGATCTTCTAATTGACCTGTATTATTATAATCATAAAAACTTACTTTAACTTTTTTAGGTTCAACATATCCATCATTCTCAATTACAGGCCCATCAATCTGCCATGCATAATTAGAAGAAAGTTTTCCTGAAAAACTATTTCCTGATAACCAAACTCCGGATACTTTTCTAAATACACTGTTAGTTGTAATATTAACGTAATAATCACCAGTATTACCTTGTGCAACTGCCGGATTAGTTGTACCGCTAAGCCACTGACGAGTTGATTTAGGTTCGGCATTCACTGCAAGAATATCAATCTTATCTTTAATTACAGAGTTATTAGTAAAATCATAATTAACGGAATCATTATCTATATAAAACGCTGTTTCAGCTGCACTTTCAAATATATAGTATAAATTTCTATATCTTACTTTATAATTTTTACCGGTCCATATAAAAGCAATTATCCAACTAGAATCTAATCCAATATCTTCTATACTACCTTGATTTCCTAAATTAAATGAATTAGTTAAATTTAAATTAGAATTTAAAATTATATCCCAAGATCTAGTATCATTAGAAATAGTTAAACCAAAATTTAACTGATTTGTACATAAATTTGCAATTTCGTTTTCAATTGGATAGTTTAAAATTTGATTATATTTAGGAATAACTTCAACAGGCACTGCTCCTTGCGGAACACGGTTAGAAAATATTACAGGTCCAGTTCCATCATCTAATGTTCCTACACCACTATTTGACCCATCGCCTATAATTTGATAAACGGTTGACCACATATAATCTCTACCACCGTCTGGGATAATTCCAGTAGTAGGAATTGAAACTAAGTTGTTGTTAAGATCAAAATACTTTCCAGTGGTGGGATTAAATTTAACTAACGCTCCCGGAATTAAATATCTTAAATTATATTCTGAATAATTTCCTAATACCATGGCTCCAGAAATATTAGAAAAATATCCTCGACTTTGCCCGGGGGTTTTATTAACTTCATTCCAGGTTAATAGGAGCGATGTTAAACTAAGATTTTCATATTTTTCAATGTAAAAAGAACGCAGACCTGCAGACCGAATTATAGGAGCGAGAGAATTTTTAATAGTAGCAACAACTTGATTTCTATTTGTAAATTCAAATTCAAAATATTCTTCAGTCTCTTCTTGATATAAAATTCCATCGGCAGCAAATATATTAGTTTTACTATACCCGCCTGTTACATCTGATATATCAAAATATTTACTTAGGCCACTACTTACCCTATTAACACTTTTAATTTTTAAAATGTTAGTACCAGCACTTAACGGAGCAATATTATAATCTTCTCCGGTAACCATTCTATTTTGCAAATAATAATTTTGTGGAGCCTTTGTTTGAATACTTGCATTGCTTTCTGCACCGGAACTATTGCTAACTGTATATTGCAAACTTAACGTCATTTGCAGTGTATGCAATTGCCCTATTCCGTTTATATAAGGAACTTGGATAACAATTCCACTCATCTGCTCAGGTTTAATAATATAGGAGTTTCCATTACTCTGTCTATAGAATAATCTAAAATTACCCTTGGGCAAATTACCAAATACGCCATCTGCAAAATTTAAATCAATCTGATCATTTTCTCTAGGAGTAATTGCATATATAGTTCTTAAACTTTTATTGAGACTATTATAAATTACATTGTTGCTATTGTTAATTGTTGGAACATCTGTCCACAGTGTTGAAAAGTTTCCATTCTTATCTAATTGCCATAACCAAACATCTGTATCATTAATATCGGGAGTATTAATTCCCACGATCTCGTTCGGAACAGGATTATCTAATGTAAACTGGACCATACTTAGCGATCCTTGCTTAAACATTGTAAAGAATCCTGTATCAGCACTGCCAGATCCTTGATTATCATTCTTATATACAAAACTAAATTTGTTTGCAGGTTCGGGCGCAGACTCGTATACAAAAGTTTTTTCAACAAACGTGCAAGGTACAACTTCAAATCCCATTTGTACTCCATCAATGCTTTTATTGTAATTAAACAACGGCACATCAAGAGTTGCTCCATTAAAATAATATTGTTCAGTTAATATACCATCAAGTGTTTGACGATCTGCAGGGTTTCCAAAATTAGAACTCATTGCCGAATTCATAATATTAATAAATTGTTGATACCAGTTAAGATTTGTAGAATCATTCCAACCAATAGTAGTATTGGCTAAATTATTACCATTAGAATCAATAATACTGTCAGTTGTAGAAATTGCGGTGACTTTTAAAAAGCCGCTTGCAGGAATATTACGTTTAGCACGATAGCTAATTAGTTGTGCTAACCGTAATATACTATCTCGACGTTGGGCAGTTTCTAAGAAGTTCTCACGAGCATTTAAGTCAATACGGAAACTTAGGTTCTGTCCTAGGTATGCAATAAGATCAATAAGAGCAACGTATTCACTACTGTCAATAAAATCATTAAAATCTTCAGGATATGTTTCCTGAAGGTAAGAAATCATAGTACGTCTTAAAGTTTCAAAATCATAAGATTTGAAATCAGCATTACGAAAAGATTGATATATTTTTTTCCAATCTTCGCCGACAAGCAGTTGAGTGTTAGTTGCAGGGATCATATTTTTTTCTATATACTGTATTTATTGTAAAAATTAAATGCATATATTATTGTAACGATAGACCAATTTTTTGATCAAACGTTAATTTTATTACTTCTGATTGATCAGTATTCTTCATTACTAAAATGATATCAATTACATACCCTTGCTCATACTCGTTAATTTGAATTTGAGTAGTATATACTCTTGGATCAAACGTGCAAATTTCTTCAATATCTTTAGTTAGTGCATTTCTAACTTGTAATGTTAACGGCTCCATTAATATATCCCAAATAATTGTACCAAATTTAGGATTCATCACTCGTTGGCCTTTCCGTGTATTTAAATGATTAAGAATATTTTGTTTTATTAAATTAAAATCATAGAGAGTAGATCCTCGATTGTCGGGATTAACGGTACTAAATCCTTTATAATAGTGTGTCAACTTATTAGTATGTTGACTATTATAATTTGTAGGATTAATCTCTAAGTTTTTATAAGGCATGATATATTTATTACTACATTACAAACCAGTTTTTACAGGATTGCCACTGCCGTCACTTAATATGCCGCCACTTCCGGTATTAACAATTTTGCGTTGTAATTGGCCGAGGAAGCATTCATAAAAACCTTTTTTCTTAGCATATATATCTGGAGTACAAAAGCCAACTGCATGTATTGCTTTTTCCACATAGCCTGGATCAGTTTGGGTAGCCTTAACTCTATCTAACATATACTTTACACTTACTTCTGCTGCAATTGTAGGATCATTTAACAGAGTAGGATTGTTTATTAAATCTTTTCCAATCATTGTACCATATTTGGTATAGTTGCTTCTACCTGTTAACTGAATATAACCACGACCTATGTATTTTTGGCCGTCACCTTGTTGAGTGTTTCCTAATCCTTTGCCCGTTGCTGTTGTATAACCATACAAAAATTCAGGTAGACTGTTATTAGGATTGCCAGCATATTGTTGTGCAAGAGCAGTATTACCGTTAAAAACACTGGGAAATACTTGTAATAACCTATCTACACTATAATTAAATCCTTCTTCAACTAGGTTCCAGCGGCACTCACCGCCTGCAATTCCTAATAATGCTGCCACAGCATTAGGACTTGTTATACCATATTTTACACATGCTGCTTTAATTGCAGCAATTCCCTGAGCCGCTGAAGATGCATTAATCTCTTTAGAATATTCAGGAGTACAAGTTCCCGGAATAACTTCAGGCTGATTTGCAAGTTCTTGGGTACCGGCAGCAGGATTAGGAGGAACTCCAGCAGCGACCCTAGTGCTTGCAGGAGAGCTATCTGTAGATGGAACATCTGCAAGAGTAACATCAGTTGCATTGGAATCAACTTTAGTACTATTAATATTTTCATGTTGAGGCCAAGGTTCGTGAGTTGGAACACGTTGCATTATAGTTTTAATAGTACCTGTATTATAAAATTTACCATCACTCCACCCATATGTAACTTGTTTGTTAGGTAAACTGAATATGGTAAGTTTAGGAGGAATACTTGCAGAACTTATTGCGGCAGGAGCAGCCGCACTAGGACCATTTAAATGAATTTTTGAACCAGATACCAGTATATTGCCATTAGCTCCTAAATTAAGAACAGAAGCTGTACCTAAACTTATACTACCCTCGGCTGCTATTCCAAATGCAGCTTTAGTTTCAAAATTAACAGCAGCAACAGCTTCAACTTCATAGCTTGCACCTACCGTTATTTTTGATGACGATCCAATTGTTTCATCATGCGAACCCCTTAATGCAATTTTTTGATCACCATCAACTACAAGATAATTGTATCCTGTTATATTTGTTTCCATATTTTTTCCAGCACGAACATTTATATTTCGACCTGCTTCAAAGTTAATATCACGGTCGGCCCGGAAGTTGAAATCGTTTTCACTATGAATGCTAATACTATCAGCAGAAAAAATATCAATCTTACCATTACTAGTCAGCTCAATCCAAGCAGTACCTTTACTGTTAGCAATATAAACTAAATCTTGACTATTGTGCATTAGTATTTGGTGACCTGTTCTAGTTCTCAATCGAATTAACTCATTTTGCCCATTAACATCACCATCATCCATAACAAAACTGCTACCACCTAATCTACTCACTGGTGCTTGTTTGTTTCCTGTATATCCAATCTTTCCTCGTTTTGCTCCCGGACTGTCATCAAGTGGGCCTGGGGTACTTATTCCGAATACGCCACTAGGTACTTCTCGTCTTGCACTACTAGAAGTAACTCCTCGGGTAGTATCTAATAATAACCCTTGTTGGACTAATCTATCTGCAAAAGGATGTACAGGTTTAGCAAATCTTTCTACATTAGGATTTTCTAACTTCTTAGAACTTTTATGAAATTCTGCAACAGGTAAGTAATCTGTTCCGTACTTTCTTCTTTGTTCTTCTGTAATTGCAACTTGTTTACTAGCAGCAATACCAGGTATCATGTGATTTTGAAAAACATCAGGAACGCATCCCATCCAATATCCTTGATTTGGGTCGCCATCAATAAAAATAACCATGACTGTTGTACCAATGTCCGGAGGAACTGCCCAAAATCCGTAACTTTTTTGCACATCATTAAAATCACTACTATTATTACCTTCGTGCCTAATAGATGTGTTGCCTGCAAATGGGCTTAGATAACGAACCAGAAAAGTTTCACCTTGAGTTTTAACAGAATTAGATATACCTTTAATTAAAGCAACTTCAAGTCCTCCCATGTAGGTAGGATCGAGATGGTTAGTAACTTCTGCAAGAAATGGACCTGGAGTAGGTAAAGGAGCACGTTGTCTTGTTTCTTCTGCCATAATTTATGATTTTAATAAAATTGCCGGTAGTCCTAATCTTTCTCTAACTATAGGATCGGTACCAGTATAGGGAGGTGCATTGGGATCGCTTAGATTGTTTACTAGTTTATCCAGTGGACTTACACTTGCAGAACTCCCGTACTTAGAACTTACCGACCCTAATAAGTTTTTATCCACTATAGGAATTGATCCTGTCAATCCAAATAATTGAGAATTAGCAGAAGAAAACTTATCTTTGATAACATTAGCATCAACTGCATTAAATTGACCAGGAACATTAGAAAACAAGTTAGTTTGTGCTGTGGGTATATTAGCTAATGCAGATGCAACAACTCCTGCAGGTAATAACTTTTCAGATATCCCTTTAACATTATTTACTCCATACAAGTTTGCTAACGCAGTTGCGCCACCTTTTGCAACTACTTCTTTAACATATGCAATGTTAACCCCCGGAGCAGGTGCAACAGAATATGGTGTTGTAGGAGGAATATTTTTTATTTTACTAGAAGATATATAATCCAATACAACTCCACTATTGGCAGCTTGAACAAGATTAACTCCTTCGGGTATATTTTTTCCAAAATTTGAAATTTGATTTAAAATTTTACTTTGATATTTATTTCCAAGGCCAGACAATTGTGCAGTATCTAATCCTACTTGAGCCCCAATGGCTGCAGGGTCGGCAGGGGTTCCACGCATTGACAAAATTTTATTGCCAATATCTTTAGCAAATGGAGATATGTTAGTTCCTAAACTGTTAACTATACCAATTGCAGAAACTCCTAATTCTTTAGTTGCTCCTGCTATACTACTAACTGACCCACTTTCTAAAGATGTTGGATTAATTGTCGATCCGAATTGAATGTCTAATGCTGTAGGATCAATAACAATACCTGGTAACTTAACCGTTGCTCCTTCTCCAATTCCAGAACCTATGTTTAATTTTTTAAGGGCAGTAGTTAATGAACGATTAGTTATATTAGTAGCAACTCTAGTAACTGCATCAGGTACCGGGCTGTTTCCTGTCAACACATTAGTTGCCGCTGCAATCAGTGCAGCAGAACTTAATCCTGTTTGATTTATACTCGCAAGCCCTGAAGAATTTAATCTAATGTTGGATGAAAAATTAGATGGCAATGTTGACCCGAGAACAGACGACCCAGCAGTCAATGCTCCTGATTGTGATATTGCTCCTGGTGTTTGCATTAACATTCCAGTTGTAGATCCACCCAATCCGCCGGTAGCTGCTGTAAAATTACTTAATTCTCCCGGAAGTCCAGGACTAGGTAGTCCTCTGTCAAGTTGTTCCATAGCAGTTGATGAATCTAAGCGTTGACTAGGATTAGAAGATCGTGTAGTATCCGGAATTACTTGATTAGATCTAGCAGGAATAGCAATAATTCTATTAGCTGGGTCGCTAACTGGTATATTTTGATCTAATATTTGTCCCGGCATTCTCAAAATTTCTAACCGTTGTTTAAACACTCCTTCTTTAAATGTACTTGAACATTTAGTAATTTGATATATTCCACTAAACGGAATAAGTTTAGGATCAAATTTCATTATACCAGTGTCTGGATCAATATCAATCGGATTTTGAAAATTTATTGTTACTAACACTTGACCAGATATATAATCTGCTTCACCGTCAGTTGTAATACCTCGACTATCTGGAATAGGATTATAATTTCCTTGACCGCCGGTAGCAAGGTAAAACGGATCTCCAAGGAGTTCTATTTCTCCGGTAATCATACTTGCTTTAGAATTAATAATAGCATTATGCATATTCTTAGCAATAACACTATATGGATCGTTTAATGGTTGCCCAGCATTACCGCCTGTTGATTGTGTTGCAGCCGGTTCAACTTTTGTAGGTGGGGTCGGAACTTGTTGTTTAGTTTCTGTTTCTATAGATCCAGCAGTTTGTCTAATTTCAGTACCGTTAGTTGGGCCAGCACCAGTTTTTGTAGACGGAGTATCATTATTTCCCATGGCTGCAGGAACTGCTTCATAAAATAATGTATTAAAATTTAATTTAAAATTTGTTATATCAATATTTTTTCCTGTATATATATAATTGTATTCACGCAAACTCAATTTTGTTAAATTAGCATCGTCAATTTGCTCTTGCCCGTATGTAGGGATACAGGTGTAATGAAGTTTATAGGGAGTTACTACATAGGTAAATTTTTGAAATGGTTTTTTAGATGTTTTATCAATAATCTTTAAATTTTCTACTTCCATCCTAACCATAAAATAGTTTATCATTCCATATTTGTCAATATTGGTTTTTACATTTTTTATGATATTTCTAGAATATTCACTATCACGGATAACAGAAGAAATAGCCTCATGTATATTCATCTTTTCTGCAAATTGCACCACTGTTACTCCGGGAGTATATTTAATTGCTTCCGGTTCATTTGATTGTTGGGCAGCTGTAGGTTGTGTTGTTCCGTTTGTTTTGTAAGCTGTTGCCTTACACCTGTCCTCTCCAGGATCAGCCATGGAATATAATGCATTATCTTTTAGAATTTCTACCAACTTTGCTTTAGCAATATCATTTTCTCCAGTTTGAGCGAAAGCTATTGCAGCCTCAGTCATTGGAAGAAGTCCTGACATTTGAGATTTAAATGCATCTGCTCCGCCTTTGCCTCCCATAGCCAATGCATTTTGCAAACCAAGTTGTGCCTTTTCATTATTCCATCCCGTTGAATCACTCCATTTTGGAAATTTTATAGCATATATATTATGATCGTTACCCAATGACACCGACTTTCCATCTTTATCAGACATTGCAACTTGTTCATTTACTTTTAAAATTAGATTATTTAAAATTTCACCAACTGTCAATCCTTCCATTTTTATTGGTTTTTTAATAACATTAGGTTCGCCAAATGCTCGTTCATTATACGGAACTGCTGAAACTTTATACCTAGTACCACGTTCTGTTATATCAACTTCAATTCCAGTAAGACCCATTGGAAAATATCTTTCAGATTTTGGGATTTTTTCAGGTTCTGAAAACTCGCCAGCATCCGGGTATCCCCAAAATTCCATTTTTAAAAGAAAACCAGCTTGAAGGTAAGACGGATATCCAGCAGCAATGGCGGCGAAATGTAATGCCTCAATAAATCCATTAACACTATATGGTTCAATTACTTCAAATTTAATTTGAGAAGGCAATGTACTTCCGCCTTCAGCTGAAAATGCCATTAATGTATCAATTTCTATATTTTCAATAAACATATCAAATCGACCAGGGCTATTAGCATTGAACCCTTTTACAGATTCTATTGCTTGTTCAAATCCATAATCTGTCATTTTTTGATCAGTTTGGTCTGAATTATCTATATCTACTCTTCTAGGATCTTGGGCAGCAAACTTGTTACGAGCATTGGCAGCTGTTTCTGAAGAAAGCGCAGTTACGGTATTATCTAATACTGTGTTGTTTGATATTGTTAGTTTAGAATTACCTTTACCGCCTGACTTTAATATAATTAAATCTAATTCACTGGTTCTATATAGTGTAGGATCTGTAAGATGCTCTTTTAACAAACCTGCTAATGTAAAGTGATATGTAATTGATCTATAAGAATTTAAAATATTTTGCTGTTTAGATTGCTTTACTTGTATTTTATTAACATCACGATCTGCTTTAGCACTATTATTAAAAGGATATGTTTCTCGAGTTACAATATCATTTGACCCGGTATCTTCCATTTGAAATTACCCCACTACTCGTTTTAGGGTAGTTGCTTTTGGTAAAAAGATTTTAATACCGGCTACCATATCAAATACAGGGTCTTTAATTATAGATCTGTTTCTAATAGCAAATACCCACCACAATTGTTGATCACCATATAAGTCATATGCCAATAAGTCAGGACGAAGTTCATAAGTGGCGGTTAATTCAAACAACACGTCATCACGTTCTTTAGGTATATCTCTAAAATTAATAATATCAAGATAATTATTAACTAGTGATGTGTTAAAGTAAGGACTTGTTTTAGTATATGTTGCCATTAGATGTAACCTTTATTTTTTAAAGACCCGTCGTTATATCCAGTCACATTAAATTTTTGAATTTCATTTCTACTATACATAGGAACACATGTGATTGCTATAGTGGATACTGTAGGAACCGAAGTAGTTCCAAATCTGTTATCTTTAACAATTGTAAAGTAATCCACCGAATCAGTCAGTTCTACTCGATAGCTAACAATAGCAACTGGTACATTATGTAACATAGATTCTCCGTTAGCATACAACCTACACACTGGCGGCGGTGCACCACTATCTATATCGCCATCTAGTCCTCCCGAACGCATTCGAGTTAATGAAGTTAATAGTTGCACCGTGGACAAATATAGTTGAGCATCCTCAGCGCTTTCTACAGAAAATTTACCAGTGATTGAAATCCTGCCTATCGAACTCCGTTGATAAAAGTTAATGGAAAAATTGGAATGAAGGGGTTTTGCTTCAGAATATTCCGCAGAAACATCATAGGAGATACTAGGAGTATATGGAAACAATATACCGCCATTACGTGCAATTGCAAAATTTCCACCAGCGCCGCCATCACCACTAAGCCGAGAGGTAATATATTTTGGAGGGACTAACAGCCTAACCCGTGTGTCATCTCTTGATAAATTTCCATTAATATCTTTAAATATTGTTTGGGCGGGGTGAGGTTTTTTAGGCATTGCACCCTTTGCAACTCCAGGAACGATTCTTTCTCCAAAAGAAAGGCTTTCTTCAAGACTAACACGATCTTCTAAATTGTCTGCCATACTATATAATTCCTTGCATAGTATATTTACCATAAATAAAACGCCCCAATAACCATTGACCTTAGCATGTTCAATATGCTATAATATCTATTATAAGGATAATAACAACAATGACCGTAAGTTTAATTCCCACAGGAAGAAAAGTAAAATATTTAAACAATAAAGATTTATTAGCAGAAATCCATCGTAGTAAGTGCTCATTCTCAACATACGAAAAATCAGACTATAGTCAACATGACATAATTTTAACTAATTTAGATAAAATAAACATTAGAACCATAGCAGATGCTAAACGTGCTAAAGCCAAGAGATTAGGATTAGCTAAATTTGCAACAGCAAGAGCAAGTGGTGATAAGAAAATTAAACTAGCAGAATGTACCGAAGACTATAAATCTATAGCAAAAATCGATGTGGTTTTTAGAATTATGACATTCAATCATATTCCACTAGCACCGGGTCGTAAAAAAACAACTAAGACAACTGCAGATTCTCATGAAAAAGTAAACTTCCCTCCTTACCAACATTGGAAATTTAACGATACTGACGAATTAGTATGTGTTGGAAAGTCACATTGGAAAGGCCCGTTAGATACCGGTAAATTTAGCAAAGAGCACGGCCGCATTACAGAAAACTTGGGTAAAATGTATATTAAACTAAGTGAAAGATATGCCCAACGTAGCAATTGGCGTGGATATACCTATGTAGAAGAAATGAGAGGACAGGCTATTTTGCAATTAAGTCAAATTGGTTTGCAATTTGACGAAAGTAAATCTGAAAATCCATTTGCTTATTATACAGCCGCAGTAACAAATAGCTTCACTCGTGTACTTAATATAGAAAAGAAGAATCAAAATATCCGAGATGATATGTTAGAATCGCACGGATTGACTCCTAGCCTTACTAGACAAAATCAACAGGGCTACGCTGAAGAAACTGCACGTCAGGCTGAATTATATAAAAACTTTAGAATGCCGAAAAGTGTAGAAGGTGATTTTGAAGAGACTGATGAAACTGACCATTGACTTTTGTCATTTTTTATTGTACAGTAAAGATAGGAAATTAATATATGCCCCTATTTAAGAAAGTTGCCTGTTTTACAGATATACATTATGGTCTTAAGTCCAATAGTGCTACTCATCTTAGAGATTGTGAAGAATTTGTAGATTGGTTTATTGATGAAGCTAAGAAAGCTAGTTGTGAAACATGTATCTTCCTTGGTGATTGGAGTCATAATAGAAATAGTCTCAATCTAATTACGTTAGATACAAGTCTAAGATGCTTAGAAAAATTAGGTGCAGCATTCGAACAATTCTTTTGGTTTCCAGGTAATCACGATTTGTTCTATAAAGACAAGCGGGATATCCATAGCAGTGCATTTGGACGTCATATTCCTGGCGTAACTGTGGTAGATTGTATCACTGAGTTAGATAACGTTACCCTTGTACCGTGGTTAGTAGGTGATGAATGGAAGAAAATGAAGGATATCAAAAGCAAATACGTGTTTGGTCATTTTGAATTACCTAAGTTTTTTATGAATGCAATGGTACAGATGCCCGATCATGGTGAACTTAGGGCAGAAGACTTTAATGGACCTGATTATATATTCAGTGGTCATTTCCACAAACGGCAAACTAACAATAAAGTAATCTATATTGGTAATGCATTTCCGCACAATTATTCAGATGTCGGTGACGACGACCGAGGAATGATGACATTAGAATGGGGCGGAGAACCAAATTTTATTAATTGGAGTAATTGTCCTAAGTATAGATCTATTAAACTTAGCGATTTGATAGATCAAAAAGACACAATTATGAAGGGTAAGATGCATTTCAAGGTTAATCTAGATATTGATATTAGTTATGAAGAAGCAAACTTTATTAAAGAAACACTTACTGCCGATTATGACATCCGTGAAATAAGTCTTATTCAAGATAAAACAAATTTGGATGGTACTATAGACGACAATCCAGATCAAACATTCGAAAGCGTTGATCAAATTGTATCTGAACAACTTATTAATATCGAATCAGGACAATTTGACAAAGCTACTCTTTTAGAAATTTACAATAATTTATAATAATACATGGCATTTAAACTCTGTAATATAACTGTGAGAAATTTCCTATCAGTGGGAAATCAAACACAGGCAGTTGACTTTGATAAAGAACATCTTACATTAGTACTTGGGTCAAATTTAGATCTAGGTGGTGACGATACTGGATCTAGGAATGGCACGGGGAAAACCACTATCATCAATGCGTTAAGTTATGCATTATATGGGCAAGCTCTAACAAATATTCGAAAAGAAAACTTAATTAACAAAACTAACGGTAAGGGAATGTTGGTCACTGTTGAGTTTGAAAAGAATAATACCAAATATCGTATTGAAAGAGGACGAAAACCTAATATACTTAAATTGTTCGTTAATGACACAGAACTAAAAATTGATGAAGAAGATGATAGTCAGGGAGATAGTAGAGAAACTCAGAAATCCATTGAACAAATGATGGAAATGAGTCATACTATGTTCAAACACTTAGTAGCACTTAATACCTATACTGAGCCATTCCTTTCAATGAAGGCTGCTGATCAACGTGAAGTTATTGAACAACTGCTAGGAATAACATTGTTATCCGAAAAAGCAGAAATTCTTAAACTAGCAATTAAAGAAAGCAAAGATTCTATTCAAATAGAAACGGTTAAAATTGAAGCTGTAAAGAATGCCAATAGTAATGTACAAAAAAGTATAGATAGTCTTAAGATTAAAAGTTCAGCATGGGAATCTAAGAAAGAAACAGACATAGAAAATCTAGGTCGAGCAATGATGAGATTAGAAAATGTTGACATTGAAACAGAAATAATCTCTCATGGCCTCCTTAAACTATGGGTCAACAACGAAATTAAAATTAAAAATCTTAATAAACAACAGGCAACATTGGAATCTGCTATCGGTCAGGCTGAAAAAGCAGTTAAAAAATGTGATAAAGAACTTGTTAGTTTGTCTGACAAAACATGCCATGCATGTGGACAAGAACTTCACGATCATAAACATAAAGAAATGACCGCAATTGCTGAACAGCAGCTAGTCGACGCAACCAAATACTTTGATAAAGTGACTCAAGATTTTACCAAAATTATTGAAGAGATTAGTATAATTGGAAAACAACCCCATCGACCTCAAACATTTTATGATACAGAAGCAGAAGCCCTAGGTCATAAAAACAATTTGGATGGTTTAGAAAAGAACTTAACAAGTAAAATAGACGAACAAAATCCATATGAAGAGCAGATTCAAGAATTAAATAATACAGCTATACAAGAAGTTGATTGGAACATTGTAAACTTATTAATTAAACTCCAAGATCATCAGGTGTTCCTATATAAACTGCTAACTAATAAAGATAGTTTTATCCGTAAAAAGATTATTGATCAAAATCTAAGTTATCTGAATAAGAGATTAAGTTATTACATTGACAAGTTAGGATTGCCACATCGTGTAATTTTTCAAAATGACCTTACAGTTGAAATTACCCAACTAGGACAAGATTTAGATTTTGATAATCTAAGTCGAGGTGAACGGAACAGATTAATACTTAGTATGAGTTTTGCATTTAGAGATGTATGGGAAGGATTGTATCACCCTATTAATTTATTGTTTATTGATGAACTAATAGATGCTGGAATGGATGCAGCCGGAGTTGAATCAGCATTAGCAGTATTGAAAAAAATGGCTAGAGAGAGAAATAAGAATATATACTTAATAAGTCATAAAGATGAACTCATAGGACGAGTGAACAATGTACTTAGAGTAATTAAAGAAAACGGTTTTACCAGCTATAACAACAATGTAGACTATGTTGAGTGATAATATAAAACAGTATAGAGAATTGTATTCGCAGTTAGTAAGTGCATTTGCAGAGTTGCATAATCAAAATTTAATTTTTGTACAAACTACTGGTAGATCTCCCGGATACTTATGTAGAAGAGAATTAAGAAATGTAGAAACGTTAGCAAAACAACTAAAACAACAAAGTAAATTAGTATGTAAAGAACAATTAGCTAATATAAGATTAGTAAAAAAAGAAAAGGCAAGATTAAAAGCATTGCCAAAAAAACGTGGAAGACCACCTAAAGGAAAAACAAATGTCATCAACACAACAAATTAAAGATTGCATGGACGGATTTTTAGCAGAAGATGCAAAATTCTCAGCAGGCAATGCAGCTGCCGGTACTCGTGCTCGCAAAGCATTAGGAGAGCTAGCCAAAGCTGTTAAAGCACGCCGTAACGAAATTACTGCTGAAAAGAACGCTCGTAAAGAAGCTAAGTTAGCAAAATAAAATGAATAAAGCGTTAGAACATTATCGTGACAACGGATTTAAAATTGTAGAGGGATGGGTTGAGGATGAGCTATTTACTACAATTGATTACTTTAATAATTTACCAATAAACAAAACTGGTGGGGTTTGTGAGATTGGGGTCCATCATGGTAAATTATTTTTATTGTTAAATCAAATAACTGAACTTCAAGACAAATCATATGCAGTAGATGTGTTTGAATCACAGTCACTTAATATAGATAATTCTGGCTGCGGAAATATACATTATTTTAAGCATAATTTATTAAATTATGATGTACATCAAGGACAAAATACAACTATTATACAAGGTGACTCTACTGATTCTAAACTACAACTTGATAAAATAATTGAACCAGGTTCTTTAAGATTTATGTCTATTGATGGCGGCCATACTGCAATCCATACTATGAATGATTTGAAACTTGCAAGTAATCTTATCAGTAATGAAGGTATAGTAATACTCGACGACATTCTCAATCATCGATGGATAGGAGTGTTAGAAGGGTTAGTAAAATTCTTACAAACAACTCCAACATTAGTTCCTATAATGATGGGGCATAATAAATTATATTTGGTTAAATTAAGTTATCAAAACTACTATTACGAAGCATGTAGTAAAATAGGCTTACCCGGAGTATGTAGCACTAATAGATTTTTTGGATTTAATATTGCAACTTGGCCGTATTGGCCAAAAGTAATGCCATGGTAATATTATAATGTTATGGACTTATAAAGGTCAAGAAGTTATTGAACTACCAGAAGATTGTATTGGGTATGTATATATTATCACAAATTTAACAAATAATAAAAAGTATATAGGAAAGAAACTTGCAAAGTTTGCAAAAACTACCTATAAGACTATAAAATTAAAGAATGGTACAAAAAAGAAAAAGAAAATCAGATCTAAAGTAGATTCAGATTGGAAAGAATATTGGGGTAGTAGCCCCAATCTTCAGGCAGATATAAACACCTTAGGCAAAGAAAATTTCACAAGAGAGATATTGCACTACTGCAAAAGCAAAGCAGAAACATCATACGTTGAGGCCCGCGAACAATTCGACCGAAAAGTATTAGAATCAAATGAATATTATAACGGACAGATCTCAGTCCGTGTCCATGGCTCTCACATTATAAACAAAATTTAATTGGTATAAAGCTCGCACCTGCTAAGTTCTGGTGCCCGTATACCTGGATCTAGGATCACAGGGAGGGAAATCTCTTGCCGATAAGAGTACTCATCTACTACCCGAAAGGATGAAGATCGTAAAATGCTTACGGTTTAGATGTTTGAAGATAGAAAATAAGCAAAATGAAGGGCTAGAGACGCCCTACGTAAGCAAGTATGTTAGTGTATATTTGTTTACCGCCGCTGGATAAAGACACTGCTCGTGGTACAGGCCAACCGCCACTGTAATGCAGTAACACTAAGTGACATATGTTCGACTCGAATAATGTTCTTTGCCCTGCTCGGGCAAAGTGTGACTGAACGATCTGAATAATATTAATTCTTTCTTCGAAAGAAACAATTGCTCTGAGTGCAAACGAAAGAGCAAATGAGCGCACGCTCATTATAAATAACAAATACAGTTAGGATACTTATATGGACATGCATCAATTATCTGCTAGATTAAGACAAATAGAAAATTCTCCTAAGCAATCTATATTTGAAAATATAGGGCAAGGCGATCAATACTTCCGTACTTGGGAAAGGGATATTCATCCTATACTATGTGAAGTTGCATTACAACCTGATCAAATTCAACAATTATTTAAAAGCATAGAAACTAGTGCCGGCCGTAGTATGCTAGGTAAAGCTGGTGATGCAGTGGGTGCAGCTAAAGATAAAATCAGTGATGTGTGGTTTAATAAATTTGGAGGTATGCTACAAAGTAGTGCTCCTGTCCAAGCATTTGATAAAAAGTTTGAAGAAATTAAAGCAAGTATTGCTGCAAAGAATCCCCAGTTAGCAGCCAAATTAGCCAAGTACGGCGAGTTTGCAAAAGAAAATCCTAACCTACACAAGTTCTTGTTGGCCATTGCTGGTTCAGCCGCAGCCGCATTAGGTGTAGCAGTAGCAGGTGGTATTGGTGCAGGAGCACTAGCAGTTGGAACAGGAACAGGTATTGCCGTGGGTATTGTTAACATTGCTGACCGTTTACTACAAGGTCAAGCGGCATCAACTGCTGTTGGCCGTGGGGCAACCGCAGGAGCAGTTGCTGGTATTACAGCAGGTGCTATGGCAAAACTTGGCGGTTGGTTAGCAGGCCTGCGTGAAAAATCAATACCAATTGGAGACACAGGAATCGAAAAAGTTACTTACCAAGCTACAAGGACTATTAGAGGGCCCGGAATGGAAATGAGTGATATGGTTCAAGGATTTAATATTGCTGCTAATCCTGCAGAAGCAAGTGCAGTGCGAACTGCAATGAATGCAATTAAAAATGGTGACGTTTCAGCATTTAGGGATCTACAAGATGTTGCTAAAATAATAACCAGTAAAGAATATAAAGAAGGTATACAGGCTACAATTGGTGCAGCTAAACAAGTTGCGTTTAATAATGATAGTTTATTACAATGGATTAACGGGTTGACTCAGGTAGCAACAACAGCAGGTGGTGCTGTAGCTGGACAAGCAGCAGGTGCTACGGGTGAAAAGCCAGTAGCAGAATCACTAAACAGAAATCAACTCAACGAATTGTTTGGAATCACGGGCAACAAGGTAGATGCTAATACATTAGAGAAAGCATGGAAGAAAGCAGGCAGTCCAATGGACAGCGAAGAAGTTGCCAAGATATTACAAAGTGCAGGTGTAGATCCTGCTGTGATATCAAAAGCATACGCAGATATGTCATTGCCAGCACCAGCAGGACAAGTTGAACCAACAATGAATGCAGAACCGGTAAATATCAAAGACATGCTTGATCAGATATTAGCACTATCTCCTGCAGATCAACAACAAGTATTAGCATATCTTAAGAAATAACAGGAACTTATATGAAAATTTCTCAACTCGTAGCAACTAAAAAATATACTCAATACTATGAGAGTGTTGCTAACAAATTGCCTAGAGGTATTAAAACTCAGCAACAACTGTTAAATCTTGGATACCGTGTAGCAGTTGAAGATCTCGGATTAGCAAAAGCAAAAACATTGGATGAAAACTTTGCTGCTAAGTTGGTTAATTCATATCATAAACAATGTATTGACGAGGGAATTGGATCATTCTTAGGAAAGGCAGCAGGTAATGTTGTAGGTGCAGCAAACGCAGCTGGCCGTGGTA
>Ga0209107_10000416_pt1 | contig 25325 bp, 26 predicted proteins | sample LakErihyJuly2011_2_FD_187460 | JGI IMG/M metagenome (GOLD analysis project Ga0209107, IMG submission 187460) | Freshwater microbial communities from dead zone in Lake Erie, Canada - CCB hypolimnion July 2011 (SPAdes) (version 2) | ecosystem: Environmental > Aquatic > Freshwater > Lentic >...
ATGTACCATTTGAACCAGAAGTTCCTGATGTACCGCTTGTTCCAGATGAACCGTTTGTACCTAATCCACTTGTTCCAGAAGTTCCCGATGTACCCGCTCCGCTTGTACCGGAAGTTCCACTTGTTCCTGATGTTCCAGAAGTTCCAGAAGTACCAGAAGTACCACTTATTCCCGATGTGCCACTTGTACCAGAAGTTCCAGATGTACCAGAAGTTCCTGATGTACCCGATTGTCCTGGCGCTCCCAATGTGTTTATTGCCCAACTACTATAAGAACCACTACCGGTTTGTGCGGTTAGTGTTACAGTCAATGCACCAGTACCACTATTATAAGCAGTTACCGTACCTGTCATTGTGTTATTAGCATCATATGCTAATAACATTTGCTGTCCAATTGTCCATTGTAATCCAGTTCCTATGGTAAAACTCATAGAACCTGCATTTGTTATTGTACGATTATCACTTGATGTTGTTGAAAATTTATCACCACTAAAGCCATCAGTTCCAGAAGTTCCAGATGTACCACGTGTGCCAGATGTTCCCGATGAACCAGATGTTCCTGATGTACCACTAATTCCAGAAGTGCCACTACTACCAGAAGTTCCTGATGTACCACTACTTCCTGAAGTTCCCGATGAACCAGATGAACCAGCTGCACCATTTGTACCTGCTGTTATTTGGGCTTGCAAAAAATCTAAGTTAGTATCCATTTCCAACGCGGTCAATGGAGAACCTTTTGTAAGTCTTTTAACTAATGCCATAATCTATATTTTACTATTATATTTCTAATATAACAATAAATATAAATATTTAGAGAAAAGTGAATGTATATTATCTATAATATGATTTTAGAACATCTTTTTTGAATTTAACCTCCTCAATTTGCTTTATACCCGTTATATTGTATGTTCTGTATAGATTTGGGTTATCTCCGTATATAGCGGCATCGGGTTTTACAAAAGAATTAAATATTTTATTTCCTTTCATATCGGCTGCAATTATCAAATCTTCTAGCTTTTCCGCCTTTGTCCATTTTTCTTCGGTTAATCCTTTTATGTATAACTTAGTAAGCCATTTAAAAAATCTTTCCGGCTTTATATCACTAATTTTTATACAAGATAATTTCTTATCAGGTGTTTTTCCTATAACAAATACCAAAGTGGACGATGTACCACTTAATGTTTTTTGTTTACCATCCGAATATTTGTAGGAATTGATTCTATAAATATTTCTAGGTAAGACTAGTGTTTTTGATACGCTAGTTTCACTTTCAATCAATGGTTTATATTGTAGTGCAAATGGCATCTTATATTTTATTTAGTTTAGGTATTTGCATCTTTGATGAATTCACTTTTGGAATATTAAATGGAACTAATTTTGGTTGTATCTTAACATAGTGCTCCAACATTTGAGTAAATTTATCATTCATTTTATCTAATGTAAAATTATTTAATGTATTGGTTTTTAGTCCTTCAGATTTCTTACTATAAGTATCATATTTGTTGTAAACATCATATATTTTATTTGCTGCATTTGAATAATTTGCTGTAAACCATTGTGCTTCTTTCATACAAAATTGGTCTGCTGCTGATTCATGCACTGGTGTTAAACTACCTTCTAACAATACTGCATTTTCTGCGGGTAAGAAATCTAATTGCCCACTCCAACCACTAGCTATAATTGGTTTACCTGTCAAAGTAAACTCAGCCATAGGTCTACCATATCCTTCACCTTTAGTAAATGATAACATTGCTTTAACTTTAGGGTGGTGGTATAAATTACTCATATCAGTTTCTTCCATATCACCATGTATTAAATATACAGATGGACATTTATCTCCAAGTGGTTTTAATACACTTTCCAATTTTTCTCTAGTTCCTTCCCTATCTATTACACTAAATCCAGCGTGTGATGTTTTAACAATAAGACCTGGTCTTTTATCTTTTGGTAAGTATTGAAATACGGTTGCAAATGTTTTAATTGCCATACCAATATCTTTTCTATCCTGTCCTAACTCTCCCCTCAACCAATGCCCTACAATTAGAAAGTTGAAATCTTCTTTTACATTTTCCAATACATCTTTACCGCTTCCTTTGGAAAATATTTCAGTATCAACTCCCTCAAAAAGAACTTCAATTGGTTTTGTTACTTTAATTTCTCCAACAATTTGTCCACTTGCTTGGTCTTTTTGTTGATATACAGTTCCACCAATATTTTGTCTTGTGAAATTAGATGGTACTATGATTAAATCCATATTGTTGCACCCATCAATAAAATCTTTTGGACAAATTGTAGTTTCAACACCAGCAGTTATACCAATGTTATAACCACCCTTTGCACTAAACTCATTTGCTACTGATACCTGAATGAATATATCCGGCTTATCCCTAACTTCTGTAATAACTCTTTCTAACATCCATCTTCCGAAATCACTTTCACCATCAACTTGATTTTGTGGAGTATTACCCCATCTTAAAGGTATAATCTTAATATCATACTTATCCATCTTGCGTAAAGATTTCATTAAATCTCTAGAATGGTCACCGTAACCACTACGAGTGAATATAGGTCCTTGAAATACTAATGTTGGTTTCATTTATATAACTTATTTAATTTTAAATACTTCGAATCTTTCTCTTGGTTTCCAATTTTCAAAAACTGATTCGATTCCGTTTTCTAATTGCTGACACATATTTGTATGTGTTAATCCCATCTCTCCGATAAATGCTTCTCTACCCACTAATGCGTTTGTTTTACGAACTTCTTTTGGTGTGTTGTACATTTTCTCAATTGTTTCAGCAACATCCTCTATATCAACTCTATCATCCCAAATATAAGGTGTTGGTACTGAACCTGCTAATGCCAATGCTCTACTCCATACAGGCAATGCCCAAGGGCCAGGTTTAGCTTTACTTTCCCACTTTCTCCACTCATGCAAAGAACCAATTTTAATGTAATCTTCTGCAATTAGTATCTTACCATCAACTTCAAATCCACATTGGTCTTGCAATCCGCCAGTTACGTTTACAATGATTGGAGTCCCAGCCATTATCGATTCTGCAGTTGCTAATCCAAATCCTTCGTTGTTAGCTATGTTGATTGTTGCATCTACCATATTATAGATAAGATTCAATTCTTCTTGAGGTCTTCTCTTTTCTGAAAATATAATATTACATTCAGGTGCCATTACATCTATTACCGCGGGTAAATCAGTACCATTCTCATCAACAGGTTGTGTATGCATTACTAAACAAACTTTCTCTGCTTTTTCTTTACCTATCTTGTCACAAAACTTTTTAAATGCTACAATAACATCTGCAGGTTGTTTTCTTCTGATATTACGATTTGACCAATATAGTACAAAATCATAATCCTTTCCACCTAAAATTTCTTTACGGAATTCCGCAGGCACATCCGCTGGTTTATATACATTAGTATTAATACCATGTGGCACATAACTTACTTGCCAATCCTTTTTAGGTTTCCAAGTTGGTTTAGTATCTAATGCTGATAATCTTTTAATGATACCATACGTTTGACGTGATATACAACCAATCCAATCACAACTTTCATAGAAGTTACGATTATATAATGGGTCTGGTAAATCATCCCAAATTGCGTAGAATAAAAGAGGAACATTTTGTCTAATTTCATGTTCGATATCATACAACCATGTCCAATAACGAGGGTCAGTAAAGTGTAGGATAGCATCTGGCTTTTCAGTATTGATTAATTGTCTAATCAAATCAGCGTTACCATAACCATTCCAAGGTAAAATCTTTACACTAGCATCAGCTATTCCATAATTTTTTTGAATATCTTCACTAACATCTAAAACTTTACCAGCTTCAGGATGATTAATAGCTGCTCCCACCTGAAACCAATCGTATTTATGAACTGTACCAAGTACTAATTCTTTTGACATAGTAGCTATACCACTTGCCATTCTTAAATCATCCGAGAGTAAAAGGATTTTCTTTTTTGCCATAACTTATTTTGTTTCTTAAAATTGTGAACCTGAGATTTGTAATTGTAGGTATTCGTTCATTTCTTTTCTAAAATCATCGTCCTTTACATATCTTTCTACTGTTCTATTTACCAGCTTTTGAAGTGTAACATCCGAATCGAAAGATACTTTTTTAAATGATGAATATACATCTTTCAGTATTTTCACAGTTGTTAGTTTTGTTTTGTCTTGATTCATTATAAATATATTTGTATATATAAATATAAAGTTTTTAAAAAAAACATAATTTTTTATTTTGTAGCCTGTTTATCACATATTCCCCTATTTCCAAATTCACAAAACTTGCAATTCTTTTTAGCGGGACCAGGTACTTTAGGAAATGGAATATCCCTAAATTTACCCTCATCATCAAATACGGTATTAATAAACGCCATAAATTCATCATATACTTTGGTTACCGACGGTGCTCCATTTGATGGAATATGTTTTGAAATATAAGGTATCGGAAATGCGGAATCTTCGGGTAATTTCCTACGAAGAATTTGATATTCTACTCTAATTTTGTTTAAAGAAATATTAAATAATTCTGAATAGTACTTTTTATAAAGAAGAATTTGAGAGTTCTTCATTTTATCCGCTTTTTGGTATTGATTCCATCCCATTGTAGATGTCTTAAGGTCAATAATAATAATTTCATTAGATGCCAAATCTCTCAATACAATATCTATGAATCCAATAAAATGTACACCTTCTTTGATAGTTGCGTTTAATGGAATTTCAATACCCACTAATTCAAATCCACTCTTTGAGTAGAATTTACTAGAATATTTTTTAAACCAAGTAAGTATTCTTCTACCATCTCCATAAAATTCTTCTAATTGTTCTTGAGTACAAGGAGTTCCTTCACTCATTTTTTCAACTTCTCCCTTATACGATTTTCTCATATTTTCCAATAAGAGACCATCCATACTAATTTCATCAGCCTGCTTTTTGGAAACACCATACATTACCGATAAGTAGTGTTGAATAGTTTCATGCATAGCACTACCAAAGATTGTATGGATGTTAGATGAACTTTCACCTAACTTATCTATGTAGTTTAACTTATATTGATGAGGGCAGTTACTCCACATTGAGTACTGCGAAAATGATACTTTTGCCATTATGTTTATTTATGTAAAGATACGAAAAAATGGTGATATTACCAAATTAAACTTTGAGTTTTAACTTAGTAATTAACTTAGGGTCAGTACCATACGCCTCTGCGATTCGTTTAATTTCTTCTCGACCTATCGTACTTTCATATAATACGTCAAGATATTCAGATGCCTCATTTGTTGAAATTCCAAACCATTTGGCTACCAAATCAATAATCCATTGTTCATAATCTTTAACCGATTTACCTTTCATATATTTAAGATATGTTTTACCTTTTGGTAAAATTCCAATCAAAGCTTTGTAAACTGCACGAGGTGGTGCTTCTTGTATATATGGTTGTATTTCCGCTATCGTTTCAATCCAATCCGGATTCATAGACATATAACGAATGATTAACCAATTACTCCAAGTCTTTTTATCCGCATCATCTAACTTATCCCAATACTTTGGGTCCTGGTCTTTTGTTATTGCGTTAATATGGTCAAATAATCCTTTTGCCATTAGTCTTCTACTTTTAAACCCGGAGGTAATAAGTCATTTAATACTTCACCGCAATCACCACATAAGAATAATTCTACGGGTAGGACTTCATCCTTTGGTTTGCCTGATAATAGTTTTGAAATCTTACGAAATCCAAACCCTTGTACAAAAATCTCACCACCACACTTACATGCAATTGGAGTTGTTTTTTCTAATGGAATTGGTTTTTCTTCTTGTCCTCCGATTGGTTGTCCACCTGCTCCTAAAATGTTAGCCATATTTATTTTTTTAAATTATATTTAAAATTTGAATTAATGTAGCCGCTGCGATAATTTCTTTATCAATTGCTACTGCCGATTTACTTACACCATCTCCTAATACAAGAATAACATTGGAAGTATTTTCTCCCGCATATTCATCTACTTTATCGTATAACAATGTAAATAATTCCGTAAAATCAGTTGTTTTTGCATCTAAAATCGTCTGTCTTACTTTCATATATTTGTTTCTCTTATCATCCTTTGATTTAAGTATTTCCAAAACTTTCATCTTATAATCATTATCTAAAAGATTTTGAATATCTACATGCAATTTTCCTTTAAGAGAATTTAATTGACAAGTATTGATTGATTTACGGATATCTGGATAACAAGAATCTATAATTGGAACTAAATCTTTAATATCAAATTCAACTCCTTCCGCTTTCAAAATTTTACTCATCTGCATCGCAACATCTTTCTTAGTTGGTGGGATAATTTGAAAAGTTTGACAACGGCTTTGAATTGGTTCGATAATTTTCTCAATGTAATTACACGTCAAAATGAAACGACAATGTGCTGAGAATGTTTCCATTAAGTTTCTTAAAATGGCTTGTGCGTTTGGTGTCATATAATCAAACTCATCCAATATAATAATTTTATATTTTTTAAAGCCCATTGATGATGCGAAGTTCTTTACTTTATTTCTCACAGTCTCAACATTATTTTCATCAGATGCATTGATAATCATATAATCACATTCAATTGATTTTACAATTAATTTTGCTAATGTTGTTTTACCAGTACCGGCTTTTCCAAAAAATAATAAGTGCGGTACATCTTCGGTTTCCAAATAACCCGCTACTTTACCTTTTAAATGTTCATTACCTACATAGTCATCTAATTTAGATGGTCTATATTTTTCTACCCATAACGAATGGGTTACTTCTTCTTGTTTATATTCAAACATATTTTATTTTTTTATTTTCCAGTTGAACCAAATCCACCATCACCTCTTTCAGTATCCGATAATTCAGCTACTTCATCAAACTCAATTGGAGGATATGGTATAATCATAATTTGTGCAATCCTATCACCTACTTTATATGCAAGTGAATCTAATCCATTTTCTTTTTTGAATGTAGCTTGTAGTTCACCTCTGTATCCACTATCAATTACACCAACTGAATTTGATAATATTAATTCATATTTTCTAATCGATGAACGAGGAAATACCAATCCTACAAATCCGTTAGGAATTTCCATTACCAAATCAGTACCATAACTTACATCAAATGTAGTATTGGATATAATTCTAGTTGCTACTAAATCCATACCAGCATCACCATCCTTTGCATAAGTTGGAATTACTGCGTTTTCACTAAGCTTCTTTATTTTCACTCTCATTTTCTAAATTTGGTTTTGTTAATTCTAATTGCTTGTTTCTAAGTTGCTTACCTTCATCAGTCAATTCTCTAGCAAATAATTTAAATGATTTGCCGTTTTTGTGAGTAAATGTAATATACGATTCATTTGTATTTGTAATAGTGAATATTACTTTAGGTTCTTCGTCATCATTATCGTTTTCACCAGTCCAAGCAAATATCTGAGGTTCATCTTCATCGAATTGAAAACACCACTCACAATTTTCTAATTTTTCAGGTTCGCGTAATTTAATTTCACTCAATTGTTCTAATGGTTGTATTTCAACCACTTCTTGTTTTTTTACTTTTTTATTTTTTGCCATAATTTTATTTTTTGTTTGTTTATACAAATATACGAAAAAAAGTTTAGAATTCAAAAAACTTTTTTGCGTTTTGAGAATCCGCCGATGCCATTTCCCACTTCAATGCACCATAGAAATCATTTAATTTATTTTCTAATTCCGCTTTATAAATCCCATCTCTATCAACATATTGATTGATAAAATCTAAAATTTCTTTTGGGTCATTATAATCTCTAAATGCCAGAGTTTCTATCCCTAATGGATTACTTTTAAGATATACCCATTTAACTTTTTCACCATCTCTAATTGGTTCGTATTTAAACGGACATTCAAAGAATTTGAGTAATCGGTTATAGGTAATACCGGCTTTAACGTGTGCGGGTGTTCCTTTTTCAAAATTAGCAATAGCTAACCCACTATCTTTTCTCCACTTACCTTTATCGTATTTACTTAATTCTTTAATAGCTCCACCTTTGGCGATTTTATTAATACGAAGATTTGGTAAACTCTTTTTAAATTCCAAAAGTGATTCATTTATTTCCTGATTTGTTTTACCCATTAGAATGTCTTTTAACATCTGAGCCATAAAATCCTGAAACGCTTTGGGGAATGAACTTCTAACTACATCCAATCCTTTAACATCCAACTTATCACATGGTATTCCGTTTTTCAAAATCATCCATTGTGCATATCGTTTCTTTGCTACCCAAAATCCAGCTTTACTGATATATTCCTTTTTAATTTCAAATCTATGTTTATCTTTTGGAATACAAAAAAATCGTTCAGCTAATAGGTCATAAAACGAATTTAAAAATGCCTGTGTTTCATCTGCAATAGTATTTACTTCTTGCGCCATTCTATTTTGCTCAAACGTTTTATATTCAGGATATCTATGTTTTACCAAAGGTTCAGCCATCATATAAATTGAATCGGTATCTATATAAACATTATAATCTTCCTTTGTACCTAATTCTTTTTGATATTTAAGATTTGCCATTTCAGCAGTTTTTTTAATTACAGTTTGTCCAGTAATTGTAACTGCCTCTGCGTTATCTATATCATAAAAACGAAATGCAACTAATCCTAATACACCATACATTGAATTTAAAAGAATCTTTTGTACTAATTGACGTTTACCGTAGAATTCATATTTTTCAGTATCTCCCGCTTCTCCATACTTTTTTTCCAATTTTCTGAATTCAACCCTTTGTTTGAACCAACTATCCAATATATCAGCAATCAAACCCGGTTTCTTTTGAGTATATAATACTCCATTTGCAGCAACTCCCAATTGATTATCAGCAATAACTTCTTCTAATTCTTTTCGGTTATATGAAAATTCTTTTGTTTTTCCTACTATCGTATATTGTCTATCTTCACCTCTAACCCAAGATTCAGGATTCCAATCTGCAATCTTACCAACCTTTGTTTCAGGACTAATGTTTAAGGTCATAATGATTGATGGATATAGGGATGTTAAATCCAAATCATATATCCAATCGTATTTTCCAACAATAGGTTCTTTTACATATGCCCCAATGAATTTTTCTTCACCTGCTTCAGTTTGTTCTGCAAGTTTATCTTTATGATTTTTTGGTTTATTTGGTGCTACCAATCCTTTCTTTTTAAGATAAGCCAAACATGCTCCTTCTAAATACTTTGATGAAAAAATATAATCTTCATATGGAGTAAATCCAGAATGGCAAATAGCTCTTGATAAATCTATAAATTGTAATTTCGCATCCATCTCTACTATCAATTCAACATCAACAATATTATACTCAATAAACTTTTCCAAATCATTCTCAAATAAGTCATCCAAACTTCCTTCATATTCAATCTTACCTCTACCCAATTCTTTTGTTGCGATATGATTAAGTGTATATGAACTCTCTAATCCAAAGTTATAACGTTTATATAATCCAATGTAATCCATAATACTCACACCCGCAACACTATAACGCTTACGATATGGTGACCAATATGTCCTACCTATGCAAGAAAGACGACTTGCGTGTCTTTCACCACATACATTTTTAATACGATTGAAAAGATATGGAACGTCAAAGAAATCAATATTCCAACCCGTCCATATTGTTGGATTAACACCTTCATAGTAAGTTAGATATCCCATAATGAGAGCACGTTCATCATCATATACATGCATATGAACATCCCTACCATTCTTATTAAATGATTTACCTTTTACTTTTTGTTTTTTATCAACAACAAATACATGATACTCTTTTGATACATCATCGTATGCCGCGATTGAAGTGATTTCATTTTCAGCTTTTTCAATGCTTGGAAGTCCTGTTATCATTTCTACCTCGATATCAAATGTTAAAACGATATGCCCCTTTGATGGTACATCATCTCCATATAGGTCAACTAAAACTCTAGTGGTTTCAGGTACATCTGATTCGAATAGTTCTTCTCCACTATCCTTTTCCCATTTAAATATTTTGGTTAATCTATCACCATACATCGATTGATGTTGGCCGTTTGGGTCTTTGACATATGCATATCTCTGATATGGAAATGTGCGATACCCTAACGTGTCATCCCATAGGTGTATTAAATTTTTTTGTCTTTCGAAAAATATGTTTTGGTACATTATGGTTTATAAAATATAAAAATTGGTTCGTATTTGTAAAATTGTCCTTCTATCTGCATGCTATTCTTTGCCTTTGATAAATCCATTCCCGTCATAGGACTCATTGTCATTCTTAGTTTCCCTTTATATTCACATCCTAAACTTGTAAGGATATCAATACTATCCTGTTCTAATGGATAGAACTTATCAGGACCTACTTTAATATCTGCAATATTCCAGCAAATATATCTATCATTACGAAGATACTCATATATAGTTTCAAGCGTTGGTCTTAAAAAGCCATCTCTCCAACTTTCATAGTTTCCGAATTTCTTAAATGACTGAGATTCATCATCGGAATATCTTTCTCTATCAAAGTAAGGTGGTGAAGTAAATGCGAAATCCAATTTACCCTTATACTTTTGAAATCTAATTTCATCTTTGATTATTTCAGAACCGGTTGTAAATATTTCGTATGTGTTTGCGTGTCCCCAAAATGGGTTTGCAGCGCCAGGTACTTTATTGTTAAAGAATTCTGCCAAATACTCGTATCTACTCTTTCCGATTTCTTCAATCCAGTTTTCAGTATTAGGGTCATTTCCTATGTAATGTATATTTCTATCATCCACGCTCAATGCTCCCAATATTCTACCACCCCAACCCGCCGATGGGTCATATATGTTGATTACATCCTGTTCTTTGATGTGTTGAGTAAATCTTTGATATAGATATTTTGCAGTTAATGGTGGAAAGTTTACAACAGCCTGCGTTCCCATTCCAATACGAAATGCTGCAGTTGCTTCTGGAAATATTCGTTGTCCTAATGGGTATATTTTAATTTGAATTGGTTGTTTTGGTACATCTATTAAATTATCAACATTCTCACCCCAATCCGCAGTTTTAAGCGAAGATATATTTTCATATTTCAATATCCCAGCTTTGTATAGTTCTTTAACTTCTTGTGCGTTAATTGGTGGGGATGGAACTTTACTATCCGCTTGCGAAAGGCAAAATCCATATCCATGCTTATTATTACCAGCTACCCATTTTTCAATCCATTCTTTACCACTTTGGATATGTGAATTATGAAAATCAGGATTATTCAAATGCAATGTTTTGGAAAAACGATACATACCGTCTTGTCTAGTCAATCGTCTCATTTGTTTAATAAACTCTGGCAAATATAAATCATCTGAAAACACATCATATATAGATGGTTTTGGTTTATCATATGCACTTCCACCGATTCCGGTTTTATACATAGCTGGAAAGAATTGATTTACCGGTGTTGCAAATTTATTGAAGTTAAAGATGACTTCGTTTCCGTCATCATCTTTTTCTTCAAATTTATTTACTTTATAAGTTTGTAACTTTGAAAATTGTTCAATCATTTCTGATTCATCTACTCCAATTCTCGGTGGTGCACCCGTCTCGTTCCACTTTCGTACAGCTAGCTCTCTAAAAAACGCCACCCACTTTTCAAAATCGGCGAATGGCATTTTGAGAACATCTTCATACAATAAGTTTACTTTAGGTTCGTACAACCATTCATTCTTTTCGTAGAAATATTTATTTTCGTAATTAAAACTCATTATGCGCTTAATTGTTGTTCTACTAAGAAATATTTTGCAGTAAAGTCATCGATTTTAAATTCAACATGCGAAATACCTTGTGTTGATACTTTTAATATCACCGAAGTAGCTTCTTTGTTTGCAGTTAAAATTTCTTTTAGGTATTTTGCTGAGAACGATATTGGTTTTACTTCACCATCATACTTATCATTTACTACAAAAGTAACTCTAGTTGCATTGATATTTGAATATCCCAAAACAACGTTTAATTGCTTCTTCTCAGTTAAAACGGTAAACGTATCAACTTCACTTAATGCGTTTTTAGCTTTAATAAACTTATCAATAAATGCACCATCGAAGTTGATTTCAATATCAAACTCTGGTAATTTTTTCAAATCTGGTACATTTGGGATAACCGCTAAATCTGCCAATGGGAATTGAAATTTTGTAGAACCATTTTTAACAAAAAGATTTACAGCTTTGTTTTCAATTTGTTGAACATCTAATTCAATATCGTCCCCAACTACTGCAAGTAGTTTTGATAATTGAGATGTTGTGTACACTCCTAAATCAGGTGCATTAAATGCGAAATTATCTAATTGAATTTCACCTAATACAGTCTTGTCATCGGATATAAAACGAGTAACTAATTTGTTATCTTCCGTTTTCCATGTAACCGATTCTACTAATCCACCCAAACTGTACTTTTGGATGAATCTTGTTAATTTTGCTTTGTTCATTGTTTTTATGTTTAAATTTTAAATTGTTACTACAAATATACGATAATTATTTTAAATTACCAAATTTATTTTTCCCAAATCCATATTGGTTCTCCGAATGCATGGTTTTTGGTTTCTTCTGCTTTTTCTTTCAATTCATCCGAATAATATTCCGATACAGCCTTCCCAGCACCCCCACTGTTAGGTCTTTTTGTCATTTCCATACCTATACACCCTTTATAAATTAATCCCTTAGATTGAAGGAAATCGTTCATAGAATTGGTTATATCCACATATCCCTTATCTGGTGCGGAAAATACATCCGCTATATTAACTGCTAGTATCCCACCTTTCTTAAGTGTAGGTATAATTTTTTCTAAAGTTGCGTGAAAGAATCCTTTATTCCAATCATCAAACTTTTTATATCTAACCCAACTCTGTGTAGCGTCTAAGCTATATTTTTCCGTATTGAAGTATGGTGGTGATGTAAAGATTGTATCAAAAAAGTTTTCATACTCGGAGTAATCCACATCTTCAGCTGCCATTTCTAACATTTTTGCATCCTTATCATCTTCAAAAAATGTTTTATGTTTTTTATAAAATTGTATTTGTTTTTCGTAGTTAGCGTGATTGTTACTATTCGGGTCAATTCCTAAATAGAATTTTGTTGTTTCTCCTGCAAAAAACCCACATAATCTATCACCCCATCCAGCAGAAAAATCTAATATATTTTCACTTTGAAATTTATCATAGAAAGCTTTTGCGATAACTGGTTTAAATTGAGATGCTACATATTTTCGTAAAACGGTTGCCATCCTTAATGTTTCCTGATTTACCTCTAATAACATTTTATCTAAAGTAAAATACGCTCTTACTATTGTTTTAATACCATCTACCGTTTGCCATGCTTTCCAACCGGAAGGAGTTCTCACCCAATCAACTTTCCAACGAGTTTCAATATGAAATGGATTCGATGCATTATTACCAACATTTGTTCTTTTAAAATAGTAATTACTATTATCGTATGTAAGTGGATAGTTTGATACTCTTTCATTTCTAGGAAACCACTTACCTTCAATTAATATATCCGGCCACCAAGTTCCTTTTAATTTTTTATACGCATCAATTGTATCTTGTTCCGTTATAATTGGTATTGGAGCGGGATATGTATGTAATACTTCTGATAGTTCGTTTACAATCTCCTCTTTAGTATATGTTTTTATAATATCTTGCCACTCATCTTTATTTATATAAAGATATGGTTTCATATTATAAAACTTTTTAAAATGTTCTTTTATCATAATTTTTTCCAAATCCAAATGGGTTCACAAAATGTTTTATCACCGGCCTCCGCGGCTTTTGCCAATGCTTCTTCACTAAATCTACTTTCATCACCTTCTATAATAGAAGCCGCACCCGCACTACCTGGTCTTTTAGCCATCTCCATACCCAAACATCCTTCGTATTCTGCTCCCAATGTTTTTATAAAATCATTCATTGGATTACATATTTCTTTATATCCTTTACCATCACCCTTTGAACTTGCATAAACATCTGCTATATTAATAGCCAGTATTCCACCTTTCTTAATTGTAGGCCAAACATTTGCAATTGTTTTATGGAGAAATTGTTTATTCCATGCATCTATATTTTTATATCTTACCCAACTTTGTGTATCATCATAAGAATACCTTTCCACGTTAAAATATGGCGGTGAACTAAATACAATATCAAAGTGGTTTTCATACATTGATAAATCCGCATCTTCGGCAGGTGATTCGATAAAATCTGCCGTTTTATCGGTTTCAAAAAAACTATTATGGTTTGTATAAAATTCAGCCTGTTGTTTATAAATTGGTTGATTTTCTTTTCTAGGGTCAATGCCTACATAATGTTCTCCGAATTCAGATGCAAAGAAGCCACATAATCTATCACCCCATCCCGCTGATATATCTAATACATTTTTAGCTTCGTAAAAATCATATAGAACTTTTGCAGCATTTGGTTTAAATTGTGAACATATGTACTTTCGTAATGATAAACATACTCTTAACTGGTTTCTACCAACCTTATCAAATTTAAGAGTGTATAATCCACCCATAAGAGTTGTCATAAAATCTTTACTTGCCCAAGTCCTTTTTGGACCAGGTGATACTGTCCCATCTACACTCCAACGATTCGCTTGTTGAAAGTGATTTGATGAATCATTTCCTGTATTTAATCTACGAATGTATTGTGGCTTTCCTTTAAAATCCAAAGAATATCTAAATTCAGATGCTTTTCTAGGAAACCATTCACCTTCGGTAAATAATTCATTCCAGCGTATTCCTTTTAATGCCAAATATTCTTTTCTCGCATCATCCTCACTTATATCCGCATACGGGAGTGGGTATTCCATACAAATTGTAGCCAACGAATCTTTAACATCATCTCTATTAAAAGTGGATTTAATATGTTTCCACTCTTGGGTGTTAATATCAAGATAGGGTTGCATACCTTTAAACTTATCAAAATAATCTAAATACATACTGTTTCTATATTTTTATCGGCAACTAATCTTAATCTAAAAACTATACCATTAATAATACCATCCTTTTTACTAGTCCAACTTATATCACTATCTTTTACAAAACCATATCGTTCATAAAACAACACAGCTCTATAATTGAATGCTCTAACGGTTAAAAATAGGTTTTCCGCGTGAACTGATTTGCAATGCTTTACAAATTCTTCTAATACTTCGGTAGTGGCATTTGATTTAGAATGATTAGTTGCAATTTGATGAAGAATAAAATCTCCTTTCTTTTTATATGTGGTTGCGTTTCTGCTCATTCTACCATGTGATTTATATCTACCAAAGGTGATAACAATACCATCTTGCAGTATCATTCCACCTTTTTCAATATATTTCTCCAACTTAAAGCCCTGTTTATGAAGGTGTGGAAATATTTCTGGGTACAAATCTATAATAGAAGATGCTTGATTTACTGCTTCTATCATTTCAGCCGAACCCTTTTCTGCTTTTACAAAATTAAGCATTTTTAAAAAATTTATTTTGGTTTATTTGGTCTTTATACAAAGATATGGATTTTAATTGAGATTTCAAAATATCTTTTCTGGCTTCCATCATATCACCAGTTCTACATCCTTTAGCGAAATACACTTTAGGTCTATATAATAGTTCATCAGAAATCTCTCCTTTAAAAGCTGCTCTTAATAAAGGTTTCATATGATTGTTTTCCTTCTGATATAGAGGTGGTATGTTCAATGTATATTCTACAAATGGTCTCCAACTATATGGTGTACGAACTTCAACAGTACCACCCCACATAATGGATTGATTGGTAGTTAAGAAGTTTGTTTTATGAACATCCTCTACTAATTTTCTTCTTGCTTTATCATAATCTTCCGGTCTCCAATGAAACGCTTGAATGTGTCCATAACTACCCCATATTTCATCCGAAAGGTCACCACTAAAGACAACTTTAAATCCCAATTCATTAATCTTCTTAGATAATGCAATTTGAGCTATCGCTGAACCTACATTCTGCCATCTACTTTGTTCAATAACATAAAGTGTTTCATTGATTGAATCTTCAACATCTTTCTCAGTTAGAATAATTTCATGTAGTTTTACACCAAATTCTTTTGCAGCAATTCTGGCATATTTTATATCATCATTCTTAGTATCTCCATCTCCCATTGAAACCACAAATGCTTCAATATTAGGGTTTATCTTTGAAAGTATGTAAGTTGTTATCACCGAATCAATACCCCCACTTAAAATGGTGCAGATTGGAACGTCAGATACCATCTTTACTTTAACCGCTTCTTCCAACATCGTTCTGATATTCTTAACAATAGTTTCTCTATCGTCATTTATTATTTCATTTGGAAGTTTATAATATGTTACCGTATTATGTTCTAATGTTTTATAGTTGTAATCTAAGAATGTACCTGGATAAATTGCCTTTATTTGTTTTTCGTATAACTCTGAAATTGGTAATCCTTTCTTTTCTGAACAAAATACTAATTTACCATCATTATCAATTGCATACCACAATGGTAGTTCACCAACGTAATCTCTGACAACAATTATTTTATTGATTTTAGTATCAACTATTGCAAAAGAAAACATTCCATCCAAATCTTTGAATGAATCAGTACCAAACTCTAAATACGCATTGAGAATTATTTCAGTATCGGATTTTGTTTTGAATGGGGTTGTTATACTTTCTTTTAATTTCTTAGTATAAGTACTATCCCATAACTCACCGTTATATACTATACAAACGGTTTTATCTTCATTCCACATTGGTTGATTTGCAGATGAGGATAAATCTTGTATTGAAAGGCGATTGTGTCCCACATAAAGATTATCAATCTTTTCAACTGCGGAAGCATCTCTACCTCTATGAATTATTTTTTTTAAATGGGTATGGGTCTGCTTCTTAGAAGTAAACCAATTACCGCCTATTATTCCACACATATAACAAATTTACGAAACTTTTTTGATATTACCAAATCTATTTTATCGCCTCATTGATGGCATTTGCGTATGCCATCTTAGAAGTTAATCCTTGAAATCTTTCAACAACTATCCCATCCTTTTCAATTATTACTAACGGAATAGAAGTAACATTATATTGTTGTGCTTCTTCAGGCGAATTATCAACATCATATTCTATGAATGTTGCTTTACCTGCAAAATCATTTTTCAATCCTTCTAATACCGGTCCTAATGCTCTACAAGGACCACACCATACTGCTCCAAATTTTTTAACTACTAAGCTCATTTTTTTTTGTTTTATATTGTTCTATTAATTCTATATTTCCTTTTATGTGGTTTGGTTCATATGGACAATGGCGGCAGCCACTCCCACAGCAATAACCTCGTTCAATGTGATACTCAGGAGTGAAAACCACTTTACCATTTTCCAAATAATATAATTCTTTATCATTTTTCATTATTTTATTTCACATGCACCACCAGCACAAGCTAATTCACCACTTAAATCCGTAGTATCTTCCATCTCTACAATTTTACTTAAATCAACATCGTTTAATGTTTTCATAAGTTCATCATATTTTTCTTTAGTACAATCTTCAAAAGGTGCCTGAATGTAAGTACCGCCATCATAAGGTAATACCGATAATCCATTGTAGAATTCTTTATTCTCCCACATCCACTCTCCAACTGCTTTCCACTCATGCTCTCTAATAGAAATAGTTGCTGATACGTTATGAGTATTATTACCGCTTCTATGCCCCGGCTTAACCCACTCACTATGTACTTTCTTAACTCTCTCTAATAATTGAATAGGAGATTCAGTTCTAAAGATTGCAGTATCAGGTGCTTTTTGAGGAATACCAATTACTGCTGTATCATGTGGTCTGAAATACTCATCCTCTACTAATTCAGGATGATTAATTGCTAAGTGAGAATACATTGATTCGTTCTTACCAACTCTTACTCTACGAATATAATAATCGTTATGCCAAGCGTGAATACCAGATGAAGTTCCTAATGCCAAAGAAGTAGTTCCAGCAGGCTTAACCGTTGTACATCTTGCCGATGCGTTAATACCTAATATTTCTGCTACTCTTTTGTTTTCTATTTTCACAACTTTTGCCGCTTCTTTCATATCCAATTTCAAAACTGCACCACTTCCGATACCTGTCATTGAAATTCCTATTAAGGCATCCTTTTCAGTTGTTCTTTGCCATATAGGTCTTAAGTAATGAAAATCAGTATATCCAGCCTGCAATGTTCCTACAAATGATGCTGCTTTAACTCTAGCATTTAATTCTTCTTGAGTATCAACATCACTTACATTCACTTCACATAAGTTACAGAATTGAAAAGGTCTTAATGCAATCTCACAACAAGGATTAGTTCCCCAATCTTTATCATTTGATAAGTAGATACCAGGCTCACCTGCTCCACTTGCTTCAATTCTTTTCCAAAGGTCTAAAAAATATTCTTTTGTAATTTTATGTCTCATTAATACTGCTGAGTTATTTGCCCTACCTCTTTGTGGATTTGTTTCCCACCACGCACCACTCTTACAACTAATCATTTGCTCGTCAGTTGCGGAAAATAGTGCAATTAGTGCTGCTCTACGGATACCACCTGCTAATACTGCATCAGCAATGTGACAAACCATATCATGCACTTCAATTGGTTTTAATTTCTCACCATCTTTTTTTGCATCTAAGATACCTTCTAATTTAATAAGGCATTCTTTTAGAGGTTGAGGACCTGGTGCTTTACCACCTGATGTTACCAATCGTGCTCCTTTCTCTCTAATATCTCTAAAATCAAATACCGGCTTACTACCACCAAAGAAATATGCCTTTACAATTACTGAAACTGCATCAGCCCATCCTTCAATACTATCACCGATTAAAAATCTTCTTGTTTTATCAGTTGATGGCTTTCTAATTTCAGGTAAAGCATCAACGTGATGCTGTTGTACTGAATAACCTACTCCAGTTCCACCTAATAGTAAGAACATAATTTCTGAAAATACTCTCCAATCATCTACCGGTGCAAATGCACAATTGTAAATTCTATTTGGTGATAATTCAATTGGTTTACCTGCGAACTGCATTGAACGCATTGATGGTAATATTTTTTTATTCGATACGAATTTATATACTTCTTTTATTTCCTCTTTTAAATTTGGATATGTCTTTATATGCATATCCATATTTCTTTTTACCAACTCTTTCCAAGTTTCTCTCCTTTTTAATTCCGGTCTGTACTTTGCATACTTCATATAAACCGTAATGTCCGATAAAATTCGTGTTGAAATGTCCATTTTTTTGTAAATTTTGTTTAGTGTGTTAAAATATTTAAGGAAATCCCTAAAATGTAAGAATAAATATACGGCCTGACACTAAACGATACAGGTCTGTGGATAAAAACTCTACTTTTTTTCAAATTTATTCATGTCAAAATACATAGTGTATTAAAACATAATAAAAGGGGTGTCGCCACCCCTATCATATTATGCTGTTTTTTGCTCTGCGGTAGATGCTTGTCTATACGCAGTGATTAATTTCTTCAAATCACCGATAGCTTTTCTAGCTCTTGATTTGTTTACTTTTTTAGTTCCGTTGTGCTCTGTTTCAAATTGTGTAAACAAAGTCTTCATTTGTTCGAATAGTTCTTGACTGTTCATGTTTTTTGTTTTTTATTGTTAATTTATCCTAATCCTGTAACCATTTGTGGTTTGCCTCCAACCGGCATTGTTTCAACGTATTTTTTGTGTAAAAGTTGTCTTTCTATTTCATTCCCGTTTGCACTGGCTCTTTGTGATAGTACACCATCCGCAGATGTAGCGGTATATACTTCTATCGTACCATATGTAGTATCCATCTTTGCTGGGAATGTGATACCATCTTGTCCAAAACGATTCTTCATAATGTGTACTCTCGCCGTATTACTAAGTTTATCTTTTGCTTTCCTACTTAAACTCATAATAAAATCGGCGTTCATTACTTTTGCATATGAATCTGCAATTTTATCGGCTTCAATAATATCACTATCAATTGCTGAACGATTTGTTTGTGATGCTGTCCAAATTGGTATTCCCAATTCACCACTCATTCCTCTCAAATCAATATACACACCACCTTGTTCAGCGTATGTACTATCGGTTTTATTTGAGTGTGATAATAACAAGTCAGCGTAATCCACAATAATTAAATCGGGTTTGTTGCCGGCTGCTATCATTTTTTCTAAGTGAGTCTGAATTGTTTTTGATGATGCTCCTTTTGGTGGAAAGTATTTAACTTTCAGTTTACCTTTTAGTTTTTTCAATGAAGTCAATACTTCATCTTTTCTATTCACCAATTCATGTGATGCTATATGAGAAAATACGGTATCGTATCTCAATCCAACATACTCTTGTGATAATTCCATTGTATAATGTGCCACGGTCTTTCCCGCTTTTACAGCAGCCGCGCCTAAAGCACATAACACCCAAGTCTTACCAACACCAGACGGTGCAACTACAACTCCTAATTCTCCAGAACCCAATCCACCATTCATCAATTCGTTAATACATTCCCAATCAGTTGATACAGTATCTCGAGATGATTCATCATATCTTTTTTCAAAATCAATAAGATAATCCATACCTAAATCCGAATCAACACCCACTTTCATTGCTCTATCAACTAACTCTTTAATTCTGTCATAATTGCCAGCTTTTAGTAAATCAATTGATTGTACAATTACATTTTTTAAATTTTGATTTATACAAAACTTTGTGAATTCGTTTTTAATATATTCAAAATCTTCGTGTCCAATTGAAGTATAAACTACTTTGAGTTGCTCTACTACTGCTTTCTTTAAAGATGGATTATCTAGCTTTGATACTTGCCCTTTGAATACATCCAATGTAGGTTCTTTCTTGTACTCATCGTAATAATCTTTAATCTCTTGTACTATCCATTTGTTAGCATCTGATTCGAAAAACTTCTTATCAATGATTTCGCACAATGTGTCCATCATTCTAACATCGGTAAGTAAAGCAGATATTACTTTAGCTTGAAACGATTGCCCATATTTAGAGAGTGTATCTACTTGCTCTGACATCTATTTTACTATTATATTTGTGTAAGTTGATTTCAACCAATCGTTTATATCCTTCCAATTTTGAAGTATTTTGTACTTCATTGCTGCTTTAATAAAATCCATCTTATCAAACTTTTTATTAGATTCGTTGAAACGGTCTAGTATTTTAAGAGTTTGGTTTGTATTGATTTGTGCTTCTTCTAATTGCATCAAATGCCTATTTCTCAATACCTCATTTCTTTGTGAAAGGATATCAGCGTATATTTTTGCATCATCTTTCTTAGCTTCACATATATCAAAGAATTCATCAAAGGTAATTAATCTATCTTCCTCTAATTCAGGAAATCTTTTTAATACAGTCTTTAAACCACATCCTTTAACGCCAGGAATATTATCTGAATTATCACCATCCAATGTTCTGAATAGTAAAAGATTTTGTGGGTACATTCCCCATTCTGCTTTTACTAACTCTCTATCATAAAGTTTCTTTTTAGTTGGCGAATAAACTTTCGTCTTATCATCTACTAATTGTAAGAAATCTTTATCCGTTGATACAATAATACATTCTTCATCTTCACCTAATATTTGTCTAGCTATGTTAGCTATCACATCATCGGCTTCGATTCCATCATATATCATTGTTGTAATTGGAAGTGAATCTAACAAATCAACTAACCAAACGAATTGGCGTTTCATTGAAAGCTGTTCTTCTTCCTGTGACATCATTTCAGGATATTGTCTATTAACCCTAAAACGATTTTTACCTCTATCAGCTTTGTATCCTTCAAACACTTCCTTTCTACCTTTAGAACCACCCTTACCATCAAAGATAAGAACTACTCTAGTTGGATTGAATTGGCGGATTTGAAACCCGATTGAATTTAATGAACCAATAACTCCACCCGTATGGTCGCCATCCTCATTCATTGTAGGGTTGGTAGTCCAACTACGGATGAAGGTATTAAGTCCATCAATGACAAGAACTCTACTATTACGCACTCTTAAGTGGTTTGTCTCATGTTCTGATTCTACTTCGTTAAGAAGCTTTTTGTATAAGTCTTTCATTTTGTTTTTGTAACCTTTATTAATCTCCAATTACTTCCGAATCTACTATGAGATTATCGGTATCCATTGAATCTTTTTTGTATCTTAAAATTGTTGCCTCACAAATCCTTTTATAGATTTGCTCTCTTACCGAAGGATTGGTTTCTAACATAGAAGGAAAATCTTTGGCTTGATATTTGATAATCTCACCAGTATCGATGTCAGTATATTCATACCAAGCACCTGATTGTTTTACCAATCCATTATCCTTCATACTTCCTAACCATGCTCCAAAGTTATCGATACCTCTATCAAAGAAGATATCAAAATCAGCTGAACGTAATGGTGGTCCCATTCTATTCTTTACTACCTGACATCTTACTTTAATACCTACGATTCTATCGTTACCACTGCTATCTTTAGCTTTAATCGTTCCCATACCCTTTAATCTTAAACGAACCGATGCGTGGAAAGCGATTGCTTTACCACCAGAAGTTGTCCAAGGGTCAGAGAATGGCATTGCGTTCATTTTCTGTCTTAATTGGTTTGTGAAAACTAGAGTGATTTTCTGTCTACCAATAAGATTTGTGATTTTACGCATTGCTTTGGAAATGATAATTGCTTTATCCGTAGCGTAACCATCCTTACCATAATCAGCTTCCATCTCCTTTTCAGTTGATGCTGCTGCTACTGAATCCACAACGATTGTTACATACTTATCTTTAGAGGAAGTTCTTACCTTCTCAATAATAGTTTCAGTATATTCAAAACATTGTTCAACAGTCTCAGCTACTACATAAAGTAATTTGGTTGTATCTACTCCAATGGCTTCTAAGAATTCTCTACTTACGGCGTTTTCAGTGTCAATCAATACTGCCAATCCACCTAGCTTCTGCGTTTCCGCAAGTAAGTGAGCTGATACTAATGATTTACCACTTTGTTCTAATCCGGTAATTTCGGTGATTCTTCCAACCGGTAATCCACCATAAGGGCGATTTGATATTGCCACATCCAACATAGATGCTCCGGTTGAAACCCAGCCTTCTACGTTTGTTGGTGCATCATCATTATCTAAAAAGAATGCTACCTTTTGGTCTTTCGATTGTTTGTTAAGGGACTCAACGAGTACTTCCGCCAAGTCAACCTCTTTAGTTGCTTTTGCCATATTAACTTATTTATTTTACGAATTGAAAAGGTCATCAAATGCCGATGCCACATCATCTAATTTCTTAGCTGGTGCTACTTCTGGTTTCGATGGAGTTGTATCGAATGGTGCTTCATCATCATTATTGGCAGTTGATGAAAGTGTTTCAGCGGATGCTGATTTTTCATCTTCTGATGCTGCTGATGGGTTTAACCAACCTTCTAATACATTTTTCAATTCTGCATAAGTTAATTCAGAATACAATTCAGTAATTTCTTTCTGATTGTTTAAGTACTTATCCGTATCTTCTTTAGAAGCTGCCAATGGAGTTTCTTTTGGTTTAACACGGATTGTTGTTACAGGGTAAGAAGTACCACTGTCTTCAGCTGATACTACTTCAACAGTAATATCTCTACCTTCATTTGGGTCAGTAATATCACCATAATCGGCATCTGCCATATAACCAAGAATCTCTTGATATACAGTTTTACCAAAGCCCCAAAATTTTACACCTTCACCTTCTTCACCTCTTACCAATACTGGTACGAATGTTCTAAGTTTCGGCTCCATTTTTTTAGCAGCTTTCCAATCTTCCTTATCGCCCATTCTTTTAAGTTTGTCAGCAAACTCAACAATTGGGTCAGGTCTACCGAATGACATCGGAGATAGATAAGTTTTGTTGTTAATGTTGTAGTGAAAGTACAATTCAATGAAAGGATTCTCTTTGTTGAATTTGTAAGGGACTAAACGAATAGTGTGTTTTCCCGGTGCTGGTTTCCAAAGTTCTACAGTTGTTCTTTGGGTGTTTTGCAGTTTGTTAAGTCTGCTCTTAATTGCGTCTAAATTAATAGCCATTGTTTTAAGGTTTTAAGAGTTTATGTTTTATGGTTTTATTTAGGTGAGTGTCCTTCACCCTCTATGTATATAAATATAAAGAGATTACAAATATACAACAATTTATTGGACTTTCCAAATCTTTTTTGAAGTATATTTTATAACCGATTTAAGCATTTATATGGGTTTGAGATTTACTCAAAGATACAAAAAATATCTGATACTACCAAATAAAAAAGGGAGAATTTTTAGTTTCTCCCTTTCTTTTATGCTAATAATTGATAATACTCTTTAAAGTGTTTAATTCTATCAGGTAATCCGATAGTACCACCATTTACTCTTTTAGTAATAGATGTTACAACCGTATCACTTGCTCCACCATCAGCCATTTTGTGTAATCCGTTTTTGTTGAAGAACCAAGCTGCTGATAATAGGGCGTATTTTTCAGCTACTACTTGTGGGTTAGCACAAACATCTTCACCAATTGATTTACCAAATGCAGTATAGTTATCCTTTCCTGTCAATTGAATATATCCTCTACCACAAAACTTTGCACCATCACCACTTGCTTCAGGTCCGTTACCCATTCTACCACCATATACTTTGTTTGCAATCTTCTCCGGCTTTCTTTCGTACGGTAGAGCTGATTCTAAAGTTGGGAAGTATTTCTTAAAGATACCATTCAAACCTTTAGCTGAATAGTTTAAATTTTCTTTTGTCAAACGGAATCCACCACTCTCATGTCCACATTGTGCTAAGAAGTGTGCTAATCTTAATGCCGAATCAATTTGAAACTTTTGTGCTACTGCAGGAATCATTGAGATAACTGCATCAGGAATATGTCCTTTTAGTTTTTCTAATTTTAATCCACCTACTGATGCTATTGGTGCAGATACAATTGGAGTAGGAGCTGCTGCAGATTCTCCCATAATCTTTGCCCAAGTTGATGGTCCTACAATACCATCTGCAGTTAAACCATTCTTTGCCTGCCATTCTTTTACAGCTGCTTCAGTTTTAGGTCCAAAGTTAGTTACCGCTGGTTCAATACCCAGCTTTTGTTGCATTAACTTTACGTTTTCGTTATTATCTCCCTTTTTTAATAACATAATCTTCTTATTTAGGTTGTTCTTCCGTAACTTCTTTATTTCCTTGTCCAAAATCAATTACCTCAAAAACTCTTGTCTGAATTTTCTTAGTACCTTCGGCATTTGTTAATATGATTGAATTCTTAAACTTCTGCCAA
>Ga0209107_10000417_pt1 | contig 25299 bp, 20 predicted proteins | sample LakErihyJuly2011_2_FD_187460 | JGI IMG/M metagenome (GOLD analysis project Ga0209107, IMG submission 187460) | Freshwater microbial communities from dead zone in Lake Erie, Canada - CCB hypolimnion July 2011 (SPAdes) (version 2) | ecosystem: Environmental > Aquatic > Freshwater > Lentic >...
CTAAAAAAACATCATCCTCGCATATTACACCACTATAAACAGAAACATTATTTTGAATTTTTACATTATTACCGATAATAACATCTGGAGATATGACAACGTTTTGTCCAATATTGCAATTATTCCCAATTTTTGAATTTGTCATTATATGACTAAAATGCCAAATTTTTGTGTTCTCGCCAATGATAGAACCTTCATCAATTACTGCAGAAGAGTGTGCGAAGTATTTCATTAGAATTGATTAATTTTTTCACATATATAATTCATATGTTCAAGGTTAATCTCAGTATGAATTGGGATTGATATCACATCGCTGCAAAGCTGTTCAACATTTGGAATTACAAAATCAAAAGGGACATACTTCTCAAATGCGGGTTGTTTATATAAGGGGAATGGGTAATAAACCATTGTGGGGATTTTGTGTGCTGACAAATATTTTTGCAAATCATTACGTGCACCATCTTTAACTCTCAATGTATACTGATGAAAGACGTGATTACTATTTTTTTGCCTAACTGGTATTTGTACTTTTTTATTACTTTCCAATTTTAGATCATAATATTTTGACATTTGATTTCTTGAATCTATGTATTCGTCGAGTTTTTTTAGCTTTACATTTAATACAGCTGCCTGAATTGTATCTAAACGAGAATTACAACCCAAAATTTTATGAAAATACTTAACTTCCTGACCATGATTAGCAATCATTCTCATTTTATATGCCAATTCATCATTATTTGTAGTTAAAGCTCCTCCATCTCCAAAACAACCTAGATTTTTTGAAGGGAAAAAAGATATACTGCCAATATCACCCATTGTTCCTGTCTTTGCTCTAGTTCCATCACTGAATGTATATTCTGATCCAATTGCTTGAGCATTATCTTCAATAATAAATAGTTTGTGCTTTTTTGCCAAATTAATTATAGGTTCCATGTCACAAGATTGACCGTATAAATGTACAGGTACAATTGCCTTGGTTTTTTTGGTAATTGCATGCTCTATAATTTCAGCCGTGATATTAAAAGTATTAGGATCCACATCAACCATAATAGGAATAAAACCTAATAATCCAATTACTTCTGCAGTTGCAACATAAGTGAAGGCAGGGCAAATAACTTCGTCTCCAGGTTTTAAATCAAGTGCCATCATTGCAATTTGCAATGAATCTGTTCCATTTGCGCACGGGATTACATGTTTTACATTTAAATAAGTTTGTAATGAATTTTGAAATTCGTTAACTGCTGGACCATTAACGAATTGGGTGCTTTCAATACAATTAATAATGGCATCATCAATTTCTCTTTTTATTTTTAAGTATTGATTATTTAAATCAACCATTTGAATATTTTCCATAAAGTAAATTAGTTCGATTTAAAATAGTTGTAATCCAATTTTATAACCTTGCTGTGACTTGAGACCTTTCAAGTACAGATTTAATGTCATAAATAATGGAGCTACTACTTTTCTTTAGAGTTTGAAAATCTAGGGTTAAAAATTCATTATGCGACACTGCTAAAATAACTGCGTCATATTTCTTTAGTTCTCTCACAATCTTAATATTATACTCTTTCATTACCTGATTTTCATCAACATGAGGATCAAAAACATCAACTTGTAAATCAAATTGATCCAATTCATTTACTATATCAACAACTTTAGAATTACGAATATCAGGACAGTTTTCTTTAAATGTTACTCCCATTACCAAAACATTCGCTCCTTTTATTGTTATTCCATTTTGAATCATAAGCTTTACTACTTTATTCGCTACAAACATACCCATGTTGTCGTTTACCCTACGACCACTTAGTATTACTTGTGGATAATATCCAAGGCTTTCAGCTTTATGTGCTAAATAATACGGATCAACTCCAATACAATGACCTCCAACCAATCCTGGTTTATATTTTAAAAAATTCCACTTAGTACCGGCCGCATCTAAAACATCTTGGGTGTCGATTCCAATTCTATCAAAGATTAATGCTAATTCATTAACAAATGAAATATTAACATCACGCTGAGCATTTTCTATTGCCTTACTAGCTTCAGCAACCTTAATTGATGGTGCTAAGTGTGTGCCAGCTTGTATTATACTTTTATACAGTTCATCCACAATGATTGAAATTTCTTTTGTAGATCCAGATGTAACTTTTTGTATTTTTGTAAGGGTGTTTATTTTATCTCCTGGATTTATTCTTTCTGGAGAATAGCCGCAATAGAAATCTTTATTAAAAACCAACCCACTTGACTTTTCTAATACAGGAACGCATTCTTCTTCTGTACATCCTGGATATACAGTACTTTCATAAATAACAATATCGTCTTTTTTTAAAACAGTACCCAGCATTTTAGAAGCATTTAAAAGTGGTCCCAAGTCTGGAGATTTAAACTGATTTATTGGTGTTGGTACTGTTACAATAAAAATGTTGTAATTACTTAAATCTGTTACTTGAGAAGAAAATTTGAGATATTTTGAAGATTCAATATCCGACTTTACTGTTTCTTTTGTCTTGTCAATTCCTTTCTTTAAATCATTTATTCTAAATTCATCAATGTCGAAACCAATAACATTATATTTTTTCCCAAATTCAACCGCTAAAGGCAATCCAACATAACCCAAGCCTATAATGGCAATATTTTTATTTAAAGGTTCCATCATAAATTTTTATATATTCAGAAATAGTTTTTCGGATTCCTTCATCTAATTTTATCATAGGAAACCAACCTAATGAATTTAATTTTTGTGTATCCATTAATTTTCTCATAGTTCCATCCAGCTTTGAAATATCAAAATTAATTTCTCCTTTATAGTCAATTTCCGAAGTAATTAAATTTGCTAATTCCTTTATTGTCACATCTTCACCCCATCCTATGTTTACTAAACCCTTTTCATTGTAATTCTGTAATAAAAAATAACAAGCGTCTGCTAAATCATCAACATGTAAAAACTCTCTTCTAGGGTTTCCGGTTCCCCAAATTGTAACATTTGGTTCATTGTTTTTTTTTGCTGTAACAATTTTTCTAATTAACGCAGGTAGTACATGAGAATTTTCGGGATGGTAATTGTCATTCGTGCCATACAAATTAGTAGGCATTGCAGAAATAAAATTACAACCATACTGAGCTCTATAGTTATCACACATTTCAATGCCAGCTATTTTTGCAATAGCATAAGGTTGATTAGTTGGCTCTAAGTATCCACTTAGTAAGTATTCTTCCTTTAATGGCTGTGGAGCCATTTTAGGATATATACATGACGAACCTAAAAATAATAATTTAGTAACCTTATTCAAATAAGCTGCATGAATAATATTCGCCTCAATCATTAAGTTGTCGTAGATAAATTCTGCTCTATATGTGTTATTAGCATGAATGCCCCCAACTTTTGCTGCAGCAAGTATTACGTAATCAGGTTTTTCTTTTTCAAAGAATTCATTAACAGCTTGCTGATTTCTTAAATCTAATTCACTAGAAATTTTGGTAACAATATTGTTATATCCCTCCTTTCTTAGTTTACGCTCTAAACCTGAACCTACCATTCCTCTGTGTCCAGCAATATATATTTTAGCAGTTTGCTTCATCATTATAATCCGCTTTGTTTTATATGTAAATCTTTTTTGAACAAAGTAACATCACTAGCTACCATTTCTTTTACCAATGCTGCTAAGTCATACTTTGGCTTCCAACCTAATTTGGTCATTGCTTTAGTTGGATCTCCAATTAATAAATCAACTTCAGTTGGTCTATAATATTTAGGATCTACTTTCACAACTACAGTTCCTTCTTCCAATTTGTATTCACCCGTATTTTTTATCACATATCCTTCTTCTGCTTCATTCTTACCTCTAAATCCTAATTCAATTCCTAACTCTGCAAAACTCATTTTTACAAAATCACGAATTGTTGTAGTTATACCTGTTGCTAGAACAAAGTCTTCTGGTTTTTCTTGTTGCAAAATCAAATACATTCCTTCTATATAATCCTTTGCATGTCCCCAGTCTCTTTTAGCATCTAAATTTCCTAAGTACAAACAATTGTCCATCCCTAATGCAATTTTTGCTGTTGCTCTAGTAATTTTTCTTGTTACAAAGGTCTCCCCTCTTTGTGGTGACTCATGATTAAATAAAATACCATTACAAGCATACATGTTATATGCTTCTCTATAGTTTACTGTAATCCAATAAGCATATAATTTTGCAACGGCATAAGGTGAACGAGGATAGAAAGGAGTAGTTTCTGATTGTGGTACTGCTTGTACTAATCCATACAATTCTGAAGTAGATGCTTGGTATATTTTTGTTTTCTTAGTTAATCCTAATAAACGAACTGCTTCTAAAATTCTTAATGTACCAATACCATCTGCATTCGCAGTATATTCTGGTTCATCAAAACTTACATGAACATGACTCATGGCAGCTAAATTGTATATCTCATCAGGTTGAACTTCTTGAATAATACGTATTAGGTTAGTACTATCTGTTAAGTCACCATAATGCAAATGAAGATGTCTGTGAGGTGTATGTGGGTCCTCATAAATATGATCTATCCTCTGCGTATTAAACAGTGAAGACCTTCTTTTGATACCATGTACTTCATAACCTTTGTTCAATAAGAACTCTGCCAAATACGCTCCATCTTGACCTGTAATTCCCGTAATAATTGCTTTTTTCAATGATATATATTTTAACTTATTAATACGCACATTACTGCGCACCGAGTGGCTTTACTTTGTAAAATTTGAACCCTTTTAACAAAAAATCAAACAGTTGTTGTGTTTGATTTACATCTAAACTTCTATTTATATCATACCTTGAGTAACTATCAGTCCAATGGACCACACTAATACAAAACCTATGCAACCATCTTCCTATACAAACGACCAAAAATCAGGTATAAAATATATAAGAACCCTGTTAAAATCCCGCCTAAAACGATCGACTTTAACTTTCCAAATTTTTCTTTTTGTAACGGTAAAATAGGGCGGTCTATAAGTTGTATTAATGGTGTTTCCTTGCGAAGAGTAATTTTAGCCAGTTCTAACTGAACTACAAGGTTTGTTAATATAGCAGTATTGGCTTGAACATCTATTTGTTTTTTCTTACTCGGGGCTCCCTTTATATTAAAAGCAGGGTTTAAATTATAAACATTATCGCTTTCATTAGCTACTCCACTTATAGCGCCATTTAAAGCATTTCGAACGCTATCTACCTGCCTTTGTAAAAGGTTAACATTAATTTTAGATTTTTTACTTTTGGTTTCAATATAAAAATCAGAAGTTTCCTTAGCTATACTTTCGCAGAAGATTTTAGAAAAAAGTTCGTTTTCACTTGTTACTTCAATGGATAAAATAGTTACTTTTTTATCCTTTTGCATAATACTTAAATGTTCTTTGTTAATTAAGCTAGAATGAATTTTTTGTAAAATTGAATCCTGTTCTAATGTAAAATTAGACCTATCTGCACCTGGTAAAAATTGTATATTTTTTAATAACGGCTTTTTATCCCAGCCTTCTCTTAACTCATTAATTTGAATATAATACTCAACTAGTGAAATTGTTTTCCCGTTAATAATTATAGGTTCTAATAAAACTTTTTCAACTAATAAACGGCTTTTCATTAATTCTGCTAAATTACTAGCTGCAAAAGCGCCACCTCCCCCTTCACCTAAATCTATACCAAATGTGCTTGCTAAACCTGCCGCACTGCTTAATCCGCCTCCGCCTTTATCTTCTTCCATGGCAAAGGTTAAAACAGCTTTATAAGTTGGTTTTACTAATAGCGAAATAGTTAATCCTATTAAGGCTCCAATAAATCCAGCAATAAAAATAGTCTTCTGTTTTGTTTTTAAAAAACTAACCCATTCTTTAATTTTAATAATAAGTTCTTTCAATGAAATTTCATCATTATCAATATTCGAATTTTCTATTTGATTGTTCTCTAAAGCCATTTTTGTAAAATTAAATTTATATAAAGTTATGGCTATTTTTGTAACAAACTAACTGTAGCTAGCGCCGCTACTATTTGTGCAAGTACAGTTGTAAATTGTATAACTGTAGTTATAGTCTTATCCTTCTTAGCATCGGTTTCAGGAATAACTACTTCAGCACCTGGTCTTATAGCTGGGTTTACTCTAAAAATGCCAAGCATTTTTGTTCTATTCGATTTACCATTAGCATATATAACATAGGCCCTGCCTCTTTTAGCATATTCTGAAATACCACCAGCAGCACTAATACACTCCCCAATAGTTAAACCTTCTCTATAAACAATATTGGTTGGTCTTAATACTCCCCCACTAATTTTAACTCTATTATCCATTTTAGGAATAACAATTTCATCCTTTCCTCTTAATACTAAGTCTAATTCAGAACCAGGATGTTTCATAATATAATTAATATCAATAGCTATTTGATAATAATCTTCTTCCATATCCTTAAATAAAGCATTTAAAGTGTCTTTTAATTTATTCCCTTTAGCTGTAGGGTTTAAATCAATATCGGAGGTACCCAGTACAGAAGTTGCTGAAGGAGTATTTAAAATTGAATTTTTACTTGCTTCTTGTTGAGCTTTGAATTTTCTAGTATAAGCAAGTTCAATAGAAGTTTTTGTTTCATCTGATTTTAAAGAATCAACGTCAAATCTTTTTCTTTTGATATAAGCACCTTCTCCATAAGCTTCTCCAATTAAACCACCTGCTCTTTTTACAATATCACTTACTCTATCTACCCTTGAACTTAAGGTATATTTACCTGCGCTTTGCACTTGTCCACTTATAGTAATTACTTCAGGTAAAGTGTAACCCACTTTTTTAGTAATGGTAACTACATCTAAAGGCTGAAGTACAATATTTTCTTGGCCGGGGTTAAAACTTAAATCGCCATTAATTTCTGTTTTAAATATTTTAGTTACCTGGTTGTTTTCAACTTTATCGCCATACTGAACTAGTCTTGCTACTTCAATATTTTTACTAGCTGCATAAGTAAAACCACCAGACATTAAAATTATATCCTTCACAGTCATGCTGTCTATATAGTTATACGAGCCTACTGTTTTAACTTCTCCATATAATTCTACTTTTAGAGAATCTCTAATTTCTAAAATAGAATTAACGTATAATTCATCTTCTCTTTGCAATAATATATTTTCGGTAGTATTTTTTTCAAGCGCCTTTGATAAGTTAATACTTATCATTTCTTTTAATAAATTTGGCTTGGTTCTAATCAATTGAGCCCTTCCTGTAAATGCATCTTCTTTTAATCCATCTGCTTTGTTAATTAAATCAGCAATCCTCATACCTGGCTGTAATTCATATACGTCCGGTCTATATACAGCACCACTTAATACTATTCTATTTTGGTATCTGTTAATAATTTTTGAAATACTTACTACATCCCCACTTTTAGGCGTATATTTTGAATAGTCTAATTTTGTTAAATCCTTAACCGATTTTTCTATGTCATTTTTTTGAATAATTTTAACCATGGCTGTATAAGCATTATCACCAAAGCCACCAGCATATTCTAAAATTTGACTAAAGCTTTCATTACCAACTACTTCAAAAATACCTGGTCTTTTAACTTCTCCTGTTAATTCTATTCTATTTTTATAGGCAGGCACACGAATAATGTCATTATCCTTTAAGCCAATATTTTGTGATTGATCTCCGTATTGTAAAAAGCGGTATAAATCAACCTTGGTAAAAATTTTATTATTTCTTATAACTTCTATCTCTCTATAAGAGCCAATGGCATTAGGGCCACCCGCTTCAGACAAAGCACTAATTACATTTGATAAAGAAGAAACATTATAAGTTCCACTTTTGTAAGCCCCAATAATAGAAATATGAATAGTTCTAATGTCGCCTAAGCTAATATCTAATTTTGATTCCCCTCTATTTAAACTTGAATAAGCAGTAGCAGCCATTTGTTGTTTAATTCTAGTTTTAGCAGCTTCAATTGTTAAACCAGCTACTTTTATTTGCCCCACATTATCAACCTGAATTTTTCCTTCCTTACTTACAATTAAATCGCTTGAATATTCTTGTACGCCATACACCACCAATTTAATTACATCATTTGGCCCAATTTCATAGTTTAAGGGTGTTGCTATTTCTTTATTTACAGTATTACCTGTTGAATTTGAAACAGCTGAAAATAATTCTGAGCCAAATATCATAGTATTGATATTGGTATTGAAATTTGCAGTAGCAGAGTCTTTAACTGCATTACTAGTAGTAGTTTGTGAAACTACATTTTCTCTTTTTACAGCCTTCGCCATAACAATACCAGAAATTCCATTTACTCTATCTTTCAATTTAGCAAATTCATCCGGTGACATTCCTTTAGCAATTGCCTGTGATTGAACTTGCTCAATAGTCATTCCAGATTGTTTCAATTTTTGCTGAATAGCAGTAATTTGGTTATCACTTAAAGCATCTACTTTTAAAGCGCTTAAGTCACGACCACCTAATGGGTCTTGTGCATACAATGAAAAGCTTAAAGTCATTAAAATGACAAGCGTAAGAAGGGTTTTAATAAATCTCATATTGGGCGTTTTTATTATAAATTTTAATTTGTATATAGCTTGCGCTTCCTTAGTCACATTAATATGTGTAAAGTTCTATTAAACAATGTTTTATAGTTTAAATTAGTAGTAAATTGGGGGAACTCAAAGATACTTAATTTTCTACTATAAAACTACTTAAAAACTACCTCTGTAAAAACCCTTTTTTAGCCAAAGGTATTAAGCTATCTTTGGCCTATATTTATATTGAAATTTGAATGGAATGAAGAAGCAGCAACAGTTTCTAAGAAATATTAGCTACACATTAGACATTATTGTTATATTAATAGCCTACCTGATTGCCAAAAAATTCAGATATTCAATTGATTTACAGTATTTTAGCTACCCTTTTTTCTTTTTATCCATAGTATTATGGTTTACTATGTCCATTTTTTCTAAAATTTACTTTGAAAAAAGGTCCAATAAATTTGCTGAGGAAATGGTACAAATGATCTACCATTCTATCCTGTTTATTGTAAGTTTAAGCTCTGTATTATTTTTTCTGAATCTTAACCATAAATTCCCCTCGAAATTTGTACTAGTTTTTGCCAACATTTTAACCTTTTTGGCCATTTTATCTAAATACGCCATTCGCAAAAAAATTCACGCGTATTTAAACAAGGGTATATTTTATGACCAAGTCTTATTAGTAGGCTCCACTAAAGCAGCAGAAGAATTTATTGATGCTGTAAAAAAATATTATTACTATGGCTATAAATGTATTGGCTATATTGACGAACAAGATAAATTAAAAAAAGATTGCGCCTATTTAGGCAACTTAAATGACTTACACACAATTCTAAGAAATACAGAAATTGATGAAGTTTTTATTGCACTTCCCACCAGTGAAAATGAAAAAATTCAAAACTGTATTGCCATTTGTGATGGATTAAATATTAAAGTACGAATACTACCCAACTTAAGCGAGTTCACCTCGTCATCAGTGTATATTAATAATATTGGCCTGCTTCCTGTTGTGAATGTAGGCGATTTACCATTAGATAAAAGAGAAAATAGAACTTTAAAAAGAGTTTTTGATATTGTTTTCTCTTTGTTATTTTTTATTTTTTTAGGAAGTTTTTTATTTCCTTTACTTGCTGTTATTATAAAACTATCTTCCAAAGGTCCTATATTTTTTAAACAAGAAAGATGGGGCTTAAACAATAAAAGAATTACTTGTTATAAGTTTAGGTCTATGTATAAAGAAAGTTCTGATATTGATGAGCTCGGCAATTTTCAACAAGCACAAAAAGATGATCCTCGTATTACACTTATTGGAAAAATTTTACGCAAAACCAATATGGATGAACTACCTCAGTTTTGGAATGTGCTTATTGGAAATATGTCAGTAGTGGGGCCTAGGCCGCATCCTACTCAATTAAATATAGAATCGATGGAACTAGTTGATAACTATATGCTAAGGCATATGGTAATTCCGGGTATTACAGGACTCGCGCAGGTAAATGGTTGTAGAGGAGAAACTAGAACCACAGAGGATATGCAAAAAAGAGTAAATTTCGATTTATACTATATTCAACGATGGAATTTTTGGTTGGATTTGCAAATTATTATTCAAACAGTAATTAATATTTTCAGGGGAGACCAGAATGCTTATTAATGCATTAAATAAAATTTATTGAAAAAATTATTTTTCACTTTTCTGTTTATTCTAAGTTTTGCTATACAAGCCGTTTCGCAAAATGTATGGGAAAATACAAACACCGAAGTACATCCATTTTTATATAGAATGGCCCAAAAAGGATTAATTGAATACAATGATTTAATTAAACCCATTAATAGGGTACATGTATTAAATGCGCTGAATATTTTAAAACAAAAAGATACAATATTAAGTATTGTAGAAAAACAAGAACTTACATTTTATTTACAAGAATACACTAGCCCATTAAAAGAAAAAACTTCATTATTTAAAAAAGACCAAAATAAAAGATGGAGAGCAGGCGCTATTGTAAGTAAAGATTTTGAATTTTATATTGACCCACTACTTGGAATAAATACTTTTACAGGAAAAGGTAAAAATATAAAGCAGTTAAGTAATGGTTTTGAATTATGGGGAACTGCAGGTAAAAATAAAAATTTAGGGTATCAGGTATATTACCGCGACTATACAGAAACAGGTACTGTAAATAATAATTTTAGAGAGGAGTCTTCAAGCCCCGGCTATATAATTGTGGGGGCAAAGTATAATAAAATAAATTATACTAGTATAAGAGCAAACATAAATTATAGCTGGAAAAAAGGAAATATTAGTATTGGGAAAGACAACCTTATATGGGGTTATGGAGAAAATTCTAATATAGTACTTTCAAATAAGGCACCTTCCTACCCTTATATTAGATTAGATTATAAACCACTTACATGGCTAAGTTTTAACTACACACATGCCTGGTTAAACTCAAATATACCCGACTCTAGCCTCTCTTATTTAACCAATTCAGGTAGGCTAGGTAATGATGCACGTATAGTTTTTGTATCAAAATTTTTAGCTACCCATTCTATTATTATAAAACCCATGAAAGGTTTAGATATTGCCTTGGGAGAATCAATAGTATATAGCGACAAAATGGACCCTGGTTTTTTAATCCCCATTAACTTATTTAAATTTTATGATAATAATAGAAGTAATTATTTAATTGAGGCGGGTTCGAATGGACAATACTTCCTATCCTTTAGTTCAAGAAATCAAATAAAAAATACACATTTATATGCTAGTGTATTTATAGATGAAATAAGAGTAAGTAAAATGTTTAATAAAACAGAAAGTCGTAATCAATTAGGGTATAATATAGGAGGTTCAATAACTGATGTATTTATACCTTATTTAAGCCTAGGTGCAGAATACACCAGAGTAAACCCATTTGTTTACTCCAATTTAATTCCTGCTCAAAATTATACAAGTTATAATTATAGCTTAGGAGATTGGATGGGCAATAATTTTGACAGGGCCATTTTATTTGCCAAATACACACCCATGGCAAAATTAAAATTACTGGGGCGTTTTCAAAAAATACGAAAAGGAGGAGCTGGAACCATTTTTCAACAGTATGAAGTTCAACCACAACCTGCATTCTTATTTGATTATATAAAAACTTGTTCAGACTTTTTTTTACAAGCCAGATATGAATGGATAAACAATATATATTTGAATAGTTCCTATACCTATATGCAAACTAAATTAGCAAATGGGAACTTGGTTAAGGACAATAGTTTTCAATTAGGTGTTTCGGTTGGGCTTCCATAAGTAGTTTCAATAAACAACATTCCTACAAATGTCCAAAAAGGAAAGGCGCCCATGGGGCCTTCAAAAAATACATCAAAGCTTCCATTAATTATAAAAGCAAAAAGTACAGATGTAATTGCCAATATTTTTCCTGCTATTTTTCTAGTAAATAAAGGTTTGAGCAATGATGCCAACCAAATTATCCAAGCAGTAAAAACGATATAGCCAAACCTTGCTAAAATAGTTAAATGAAAATTATGCGGAGATCTTAAATTATCATCTGGATCGGCAATTTCACTTCCAGCCAAACTCATACCTAGTCCTTTTCCTACAAAAAAATGTTGAAGCGTGAAACTTTCATTCACTAGTTTAGCCCACCATACTAAACGCCACACCTTATTATCGGTTAAGCTGCCATCAATATCGCTACTTACTATGGAACTAAAATTGTCGGTAATTTGTGATAAGCTAATGGTTCTGCCTTGAGAGTCGCCTTGAATATCTAATGCAATGAACATGCCTATTCCAACCACCATTATAATAGGAACAAATTTTAGTAATTTAATTAAAGAATCATTCAATATTTTTTCCTTAGAAAAAATAAAAAAACTAAATAAAGCCAATATATAAGAAACGGTTCCCGACCTGGAAATGGCAAATAAAATAATAAGGTTAATGGTAATAAGTATAGTATTAATTATTAACCATTTTTTAGAATAGGTATGCGCATATAAAAACATTACAATAGTACTAATTAATAAATGTACTCCTTTATCGCCATTTTTATATATAATAATACTTTCATTACCAAAAATATTAATGGGGGGAAGGTTTAGAAATACAAAATAAAATAAAAATGTGTTTAATAAAAAAACTAAGGGTACCCACTTATAAATTTGAATAATTTTTCCCCAAATAAACTCACGCTCATTTTTAAAAAAATAAATAATAATAGCAAACCAAGCATACTGAAAAGCGAGGGAGTCGCGGAGCACATTTAATAAAGAATATCGAAACATCCCTACTAGTATAAATAAAAAACTTATAAAAATAAAAAAGGCTACTATAATTTGTTTGGCATCCAACGCTATTTCAAAATATTTTCTATTTATAAATAAAATAAAAATGCCCGCAACCAGTGTCATTTCAGCCATATAAGAATAAGCCACCCCTTTATTAAAAAATACATAAAGCAGCAGCACCATTAAATATATTTTTATGTATATTCTATTTAACAACTGCATGTAATAAATATTTTATTGACAATTGAAATTGTTGATTAAACTTGTCTGATTGAACTGCTGGTTCATCATAAGAAGCAGCATCATCAATTCTAAGCCACCTATAATTTAAGGCATTAATATTGGTAAAACTAGCCATTAATAATATATTTTTTATAGGCATTAACTGTAATTCTAAACGCTTCGTTAAATCTACCCAATAACGGTTATAATAACCATATCCATTACCGCTATATGGATTATAGTATATTGAATAGTAAAAATCGTTATTATATACTGTTCGCTCAATAAAAATACCAATTTTATTATAGCCCTTATTCCAACTTAAACTAATACTTTGGCTATTTGAACCTGGACCAATGGAGGCCCCCATTAATTGTCCATTATTGGACCAGCCCTGATTTATAATGGTACTTAAGTACCAGCTATTGGGTTTGCCACCTTCAAACGGTTGTCCCTCAAACTTTATATCTCTAGGATTCATTAACTGCAATTGTGTAAATTCTAGATTTAAATTTAAATATGAATCAAATAATTTTAAAGGTACTAATTTGGTAGCTCCAAATACAAAACCAGGCCTCATTCTCGGTTTAAAAAATTTCCAAGGCCAAGGTGCTTCGTTAGGGAGTCCCATTTCTCCATAAAATTCTGTATGGTCTTTGGGCAGGGCAAACCTAAAAATAAGTGAGCCTATTTCTTGTTTAGGAAGTGCTTTGCTAAAAAAATTAACAGTATCGCCTAAGGCGTTAGTGGCATGTCTATAAAATTGCCTGGCATAGGCATAGCCGATATAAAAATTGGGCACCCATTTAGGTTGATAATTTATAGTAATGCCGTCTATTTCACGCTCATCATAATTTTTAAAAAATTTACATTGCGGGCAAGGGTCTAGAAAACTCTGTTCAAAATCGGTGTACTTTGTGGTATCTAATTTTCCAACTACGCCAGCTAATTCAAAGCTACCAATATAAGTTTTAATAGGTTCTACTGTTTTTAAATAATAATGTTTAAACCCGGCTGCATTATTGGTAAAAACTAAGCTATTTCTTTTGCCTGGGCCCCACCAAATATTTTCATTAGAAATACCAGCAGCAATATATTTGGTTTTTATACCAATTCTAGACTGCCCTAGTGTGGTTTCTTCAATTGGCTCATAGCCAAATTGTCTAAAATTATCTATATTATTAGCCACTATACCAAAATAATAATACCAAAATAACCCTCCTGTACCTGGATAATACTCTTGCACTTTATTTTGAACTGTTAATTTTTCCGGCTGGTAATTAATATCAAAAATTAATAATTTTAAATTCACACCATAACTATATCTTTCCTGCCAACCTCTGGCAGGATACATATTTCCATCATTAAAGCTATTGGGTAATAATGAATTATTTTGTTGATCATAATTTAAACTAAGAAACTGCACTATATCCTTACTAGTGCCTTTTAACTTAGCCTGTAAGAATTGATAAGAACTAGTAGACCTTATAAAAAAAGAATTCGTAACATCGCCATTACTGTCGTTTAATAATTGTTTATTTCTTTGATAGTCCATTAAATGAATATCGTTAAAAAAACTATTTTGAGCAGTACTATTAAAATAGCAAAAAAATATAAAAATAAATAATATACACTTTTTAACTACCATACATAAATAGTATTTAAAAATAGATACACATTAGAAACTTTATTATTATTCTGCCATAAATAATTTTTTGAATTAACCCATTCCATACTTAAATTAAATAAAAAATGGTTATATTTTTGTTTTAATTGAATCCCATAAGCATAATCATCCCAATAAGGTGAACCGCCATCATATGCTAAAATATTAGTTACCCCTATTTGGTCATGTGAAACATGCTGGAATTTGATGCCGTATTTATTCCATCCCTTATTTATGCTTAGTGCAAAACTTTGAACATCATTACCCCAGCCTGAACCAGCTCCCAAAATTTGGTTTTCATTAATATAACCGCCATTTTGATGTACATACCAGTTGCCTGCATTTCTTTGTAAATAACTAGGCCTTTGTGACATTTGTGTAGCTTCTGCTTCAAAATTTAAATAGGTTTTTTCATTTAAATATTGGATTTTTTTTAAACCATAAATAGAGGCTGCAGAATGGGACATATCCAATATTAAATCTCTTGCATTAGATTTACCATCATTCCACCCATATTCAAAATAAACTTCGGCATGCTGTTTAGGAAATACATATTTAACAGAACCGCTCAAAACTTGGTCAATAGGTAACGCATTATCCTCATATTCATTTCTATATAAGGGTTTTAAGGCAATTAAATAATAATCGCTTAATTTACTACTAGGTTTTTCCTGGGTAGGTAGTGTAAAGGCTCTATTAGCAGTAAGGTATAAATTTTTAAAAAATACGGGGCTATAAGAAACAGAAAGTAAACTTAAATAATTAGTATGGTCAGTGTTCCCATTTAACTTTAAGTTTGCGTTTTCAAAACCCTGTCCTTTATTGTAGGTTAAAGTGCCTCCAATAACATTGAGTTGAAAACTGCCCAATGGTGTGATAATTGGCCTATTTGTTTGAACACTAAAATGATTAAATCCAGGGGCATTATTAGAAATTAATAAAGAACTGTAAATGCCTGGTCCTAGCCATAAATTTTGAGTACTTACACCAACACTTAATGGACCTAGGTCCATTCTTAAACTAGATTGCCCCATTGTTAATTTACTTAATGAAGGAGTTAGTTGCCCCCAAGCGCCTGTTTCATAAGGGTCTGAAGCAGTTTTAAAAAATTCTGGCATTAAGGTTAAGTGAATATTGCCTAAGCGCATATAAAAACCGCCACTTCCTACAAACTGGTAGCCTTTAGAAAAACTTAATGGGCCATCGTTCCAACCATAGGGGTGATGTGAATTGTTTTTTTGTAAAAAATTTATAGGTAGTAATTGTATATCTAAATACTTTTTTTCTACCAAATGGCCATTGTTTTCAAGTTCAGGGTCAATCATGGCAAGTAAACTATCATAGCCAAATTTAGGGGTGAGAATATAGGGGCGAATTGTTAAAGATTGCTGGGCTTCTAATTTACCTAATAATTGTAAATCGCGAATATTATCATCAAAATTAGTATAGCCCACAGGTATGGGCATACGTAATTTATTCTTGGGGCTTAAGCTAGGTGTAGGTAGTAAATTTTGATACCATTTTTTAAAATTAGAAATGGGTTTTATAGAATCGGCAGATAGGTTTTGTGCAGCGCCTTGTATACAGCATAAACTGCCTGCCAATACCAAATAAATAGGTAAAAAATAAGCAATTGTTTTAAGTACTTTTTTCACTGTTCAAAGGTAAATATTAATAGGCAAAATAATAGTTTAATTAATTATAATATGGTATTATATTTTATATCTTTGATTTTATCATCTATTAACTAAAAATTCATGAAAGTTTCTGTTGCATTGATTGTCTATAATGGGGCTAATTATATGCAAACACAGTTGAATTCAATACTTTGTCAATCACATCAAGTAGATGAAATTATAGTCGTTGAAGACGCTTCTACAGATAATACAAAAGAAATACTATTAGCGTATTCTAAGCAAAATCCAGGCTTATTTTTTATTAACCATAACCCTGAAAATATGGGTTCATATAAAAGTATTGAAAAGGCCATAAAATTATGTACTGGAGATATAATTCTATTAGCTGATCATGACGACTTCTGGTATTCAAATAAAGTAGCTACCATCGTAAAATGGTTTGAAGCCAACCCAACTATGAATGGGGTATTTACTAGTGGCCATTTAATGGACGCCCAGGATGAAATAAACACTAAGCATACTTTATGGGATTCAATGAGCTTTCCCCATACTTTTATTAATACTGCCAACGACTTAAAGTTATATATAAATACAGTTGAAAATGCTGTTACTGGAGCTGCTATGGCCTTTAGAAATAATTTACCTTTTTTAAAAAAACCTTTCCCAATCATTAAATACCTTATTCATGATAGGTGGCTAGCAATTCATTTAGCTGAAAATAATAGTTTAGGTATTTTAAATGAAAAATTAATTAACTACCGTTTACACCCTACACAAGAAACAGGGGGCAGAAAAACAGATATTGAAAAATATATTGATAGAAATAAGCAATTATTTAATGATGATATGGGGGTAAAAACATTTGAAGACCTAAAATTTTATTTAAATAAAATTGAAATAAATATATTTATTCAAAAGGAAATAAAAAAGCTAGAGTATAAAAGTTTTGACAATGAAAAGTATATATTAATTTTAGAAAATAAACATGCTAACTATATTAATGTGGGCTTTCAAAAATGGCCATTACTTTCAATACTTCGAAAAATAAAAAAGGGACTAAGCCTGTAACTTCTGAATAAAACTATTTAAATAAATTTTAAAGTAGCTTTCCTTTAGTATTAATAAATGGTAAATACAGAACCAAATAAAGGATATAATTGAAATAGAGGTTAGCACTATTACGCTATCATTCATGATAGACTTAAAAACAACAACAAAAAATATGTAAGGCAAGGCCCCTAATAATTGTTTAAAAAACATATTGGTAAGCCCACCCACTTTAAAATATTTTTTTGTGAAATATATAAATGCAAGCGATACCGATAACTCAGTTATTAATATGGTAATAGCTTCCCCTACTTCCATTAAGCTAGGTACTAATAATAAAGAAAAAAGAATACTTACAGACATTCCAATGATGGCCGAATACAATATTTGCTTGTCTTTAGCTAGGGCACTTAAAACCTGAAACCCAAATATAGAAGACATACTAACGATTAAGATTAGCGGGGCTGTAATTTGAAGTGGCAGTATAGACCTATCAAAATTTTGGCTAAATAATACATGCACAATATCTTTAGCGCAGGATATAAATATAACTATGGTAGGTATGGATAAGCTTACTAGTACAAAGAATACTTGTCGAATTAGCTCTCTAAATTTATCAATTTCTTGGCTATGGTATAAATTAATTAAACTAGGGAATATGGCTACTGTTACTGCACTAAATACAGCAATAATTAATTTATTTAATTTAAGTGCGGTAGAATAATAACCAACACTCTCATTATTAGCTAGAAGGCCTAGTAAAATAGTATCTAATGAAAAATAAATACTAATAGAAAATATAGTAAGAAAAATATATAATAAGGGTTTGATATGTTTTCGAAGGTTCAAATTTGTAAAGGAAGCTTTATTAAGAGCAATATGTTTACTTAAATTATTGAAATTAATAAAGGCTATAAGTACACTTAAGCCAAATTGCATTCTCATATAGTGCACATAATCCATTTCATTTTTGATGAGTACAAATACAAAAAAGATAAAAAAGAATCTAATAACAAACTGCCTTATAGCAATGAATTTAAATTCGTTCATACCATTGAAAAACCATTCTAAATAAAATACTTGAAATATAAAATAGCCAATAGCCCAATAGAAAAGTATTTTTTCGTTATTGAGTTGTGGAATAAAAAGAACAGCTAAAAAAAATAGTAAGGAAAGGCTTAGTGTACAAATTAAATTAATAGTAAAAATTTCTACAAATATTTTAGTGCGTTCTTTAATTTCGTTTTGCACTTTAGCAATTTCTCTAATGCCATAAATGGGAATACCCAAGGCGGCTAGCATTACAAAATACTTAGCAATACTTTCTGCAAAGTTAAGTGCGCCAATATGTTCTGGACCTAGTGTTCTGGCTAAATAAGGAAAAGTAATCAAAGGGAAAAAAACCTGTGAAATGGCTAGTAATACATTGTAAAAAACACTATTCTTAACAGACATGTGATAAATATACAAATTTCTAAGAAATAGTGGATATTATAAAGTGTTTAATTTTTAGAATTTTGGTGATGAGTTGTCGTTTATAGGAATTAACTAAACTATTATTTCTAATATAACTTTTAAGATAAATAGGTGTACTTATTAATTCTTTAGAAATGGCCCCCAGTTTAATAATTTTGGTATCTACTAAAAATCGAAAAAAATCTACGGGCCAGCCAATTTTTCTAGTTTGCTTTAATAAATAACTAGCCCCCTTTTTATTAATAGAATAGCCATAGGTACAATAAACAGAGCCGAGTATGGGCTCTCCAATAATTTTATTATTTTCTTTATAAACAATAGTCGATCTTTTGATACTGACATTCCCATTCCAGGCCCCCCAAAAAAATAAATCATAGTTCTTAGAATATTTACTAAAATTATTCTCTAAAATACCATAGTCATTTATAATACTATCCGATTCCATTATTAGAAAATGTTCATTCTCCCCAGCTTCTGTTTTTAATAATGATTGCCATATTTTTCTATGGCCTAGCAAACAACCAATTTCATTCGCGTTTAATGCCTTACCCGTTCTCTCTTTTGACTTCTGAATTAACTTGTCTAAAAAGGGAACATTTACATATTTAGGAAAAACAGCGTCTACTTCAACAATACCTTTAATATTTTCTTTTAATAAATTAATATTTTCTAAGCGGTCTAGTTCTTGTTTAGAATAAAGAATATATGTTTTTATAGTATTGATCATAATTTTAAAATGGTAATTTAAAATTACTAAATTCTCCATAGGAATTATACTCTAATGCATAGGGTGTTATAAAATTTCTAGGATGGCCATTCGGAAATAACATAAAATGAGGCTTATTCAATAACTGAGCTAAATGTATGGGTAGGCTATCGGCAGCAATAATAAAATTGGCTTTCTGTATACATATAATTAATTCTTTAAAATTAGTATATATTATATCATCCTTTTCAATTGTATGTTTAAACCTGGCTATACTGGTTTTAACAGCTTTCTGAGAATAATAATTTTGTATAGCTTCTATTATATCCAAATTCAATACCCTTTTTTGTAATCTGGCATCGGGTAATATTAATACATTATCAAGCTGCTTCATTTCATAGTGCTTTGGGCCTGTATTTTTAAAGAAATGGTCATAGTTAGCATAAACCTGTTGATTATCTATTATGGGTTTGAAGGCTAAGCCAGTAAGAAAATTAACAGCGCTAATTCTGGTAACTTGTTCGATATAATCTTGACCTGTTGTATTAGGGTTTTGCTCAACAAATTTTCTAATTTGTTTTAATTCTTTAAAAGTAGCTGGGCTTAGTAAATGCTTATTGGTAAATAATCTTAACTGAGATGTATGTATACCAAAATTTACAAATTGAATGGGTATACTACTTAAATCAATAACTAAGGCAAGCTCTTTATATAAGGGTTCTAAATGTTGGGAGACTATTAATGTATACTTATTTTTTTGGGGGCTTTGAATAAGGGCTTGTATTAATATTACAAAATCGCCGTAAGCCCTTAACAAAAATAGGCGGTGCATACTTAAAAATTAATTGGCTGTATACTTATAAAGCGCATAGAGAATAGAAAATACAAAACCTACAGCAAAACCTATTACTAAAAAATACCTACTTGGTATGCGTTGATCAAGCAAGGGTAATTTAGGAGTATCTAATACTTGTATAACAGGTGTTTGATTTATTAATGATAATTTTAAAGTCTCTAAGTTTTTAACTACTTCTGCATACAAAGTACTGGAGAATGTTTTATCTCTTTGACTCAAATCATTTCTTGACATATTAATTTGAAAAGAATTTTGATAAATGCCTACAAGTGAATTTTGTAAGGAATCGGCCTTTTTCTGAATTTTTCCAATGCTCTTAGATAAATTGCCTGTTTTGATATCTATATATAAATCGCTGGTTTGTTTTATTAATTCTTCTGCAAATGTTTTTGAAAAAACCTGATCTGGCGAAGTCACTTGTAAAGTGATAATAGTGCTTTTCTTATTTCTTTTTTCTACAGTTAAATTCTTACTAATCTCTAAAAATAAAATATTTAAAATACTATCCTGCAGCACTGTATGTTTTGCACCTTCCGTAAGTCCTATAAAATTTAAAGACTTGGAATTTATGTTTTTACTTTCAAAAGCCGATTGAAAATCGCTTATTTGTATGTAGTAATCGGCAATGGTTTGTGCGTTGGTATTATTATCCATTTTGGTTAATAATACCTTTTCTATAATACCCCTTGATTTAATAATTTCTAGAACATTATCTCCATCAAATAAACCTGCTCCGCCACCAGTTAAACCGCCAGCATCTATACCAAACTGAGAAGCCAAACTAGACAAACCACCTGCTCCCCTTCCCGATTTATCTTCCACTATAAATGTAGTGGTGGCTTTGAAAGAAGAGGGTTGAAACTTACCATACACAAAACCTAAAATGGTTGAAATAAGGGTAATATATAAAACAAGCTTGTACTGACTTATAAAATAGTTCAGAAAACGATTTAGAACCGATTTTAGCTCTGGATATTTTATGGTTTGAGGCCCGCTACTTGTCATTTTTACCAATTTTTAAATAGTACCCTAAAGATACAATTTGTTCTTTAAATATAAAGTTTTAATAATCTAATTATTTCATTCTTAAAACCTTCTTAATAAGAATTATAATTTTATATTTTATGCCCGCAACTATTTTAAAGTTTGCGTTAATGCCTTGATTTTGCCAATCATCTATGACTACTTCTTCTGCAAATTTTACAAAAAAAGCAGTGTGGTCAATAACAGTTTCTAATCTCCAGTTTTTTTCTTTTTTTAGAAATAAAAATAAATTTCTAACAGAAGGGAGTTGAACATCATCCAATACCAAATAACCTCCCACTCTTAATTTTTTCTCTGTATAATGATAATCAATTTCAGCAAAAGGATAACGGTGTGCTCCATCAATAAAAATTAAATCAAAATGGTTTATGCCGTTGACTAAATTAGGTAGCTCTTCTGTAGAGCTTCCGCAAATAAACCTAAAATTAGATTCAATATTATTTTCTTGACAATACTTTCTTATTCTTTCTTCTTCTAATTTATTAGGGCTAATAGCTATATGATTACAACCTGCTAATAAAAAAGCAAAAGTACTTTTTCCTGAACCAGTTTCTATAGTTGAATAGCCAGCTTTTAATTTACTATAAATAGTTTTTACAACCCTATCTGAAACGCCAAAGTTGGCAATTTCTCCGCTATCCCATGAATGAAAACTTGGATTATCTTCTAGTAATTTATGAATTGACATTGTTAAATTTTATTTTTATCTATAACTAGATTTGATTAAATCTAAGTGTAAGTTTTTAAGAAGCGTCTTGAATCGGTTCCACTTTACTTGAAAATTATTTCTGGTGTAATGATTTATTTCTAAGGTTGTATTGATAAACTCTTCGTCAAATATACCCGGCTTGGTTTCAGCTACTAATTGCAAACTAGCTTGTCTTACACTTTCAATTTCTTCTAAATTATTCTTACCATTTGAATATATTTTATTGCCCGATTGTACAGGACGGCAATGCTTTATTTGTATGGCATGAACCACCGCTGTTTTATTTAAGCCTAAAATTTTCTGTAAACATGGAATTAAGTAAATATCAATGCCTTGGCCTGAAATGGTTAATTTACAATAGGGTTGTATGGCTTTAAAAATTTCTTCTTTGTAAAAAGGGCACATAATTTCTACCCAATTGGTCTCATGTATTTGTATGCCTGGTTTATGTATATACCTTTGATGATCGTGATAACTATCCTGTGTAATACTTGGTTGAAATACATCTAAATGATTTATTTGCCCTATAAATATTAATTTATTTAAGTCGGAATAAGAACTGTAAATATCGTCATCTATTACACCAATATATTCATATCGCTTTTCATTGTTCGGATATAAATATTTATAGGTTTCATGAAATATCTGGCCCTTGTTCTCTGTTCTAGTAGATACAAAATATTCTGGATTCAAGTGTGCCACTAGTTCTTTAGAGGCTTTAGCGCTATGGTCGAAAATTAATAAATCAAAATTTCTTTCTACATCCTGCAGTACATATTCCAAAGGCTTGGATACCCCATCCCAAGTAATAACTATTAAGGTTTTCGCTGCTTTCATTCGCTCAAAACTATTGAAAATCAGACAAAATACCCTTAAAATACCCTAAAAAACCGAGTCTTATGAGCTATTTTTAAGCCTATTGACTTAAATTTGACCTCTCTATCATATAATATAGATTTTTATCATGAAAAAAGTGATTGTTTTAGGGGGTGGAGGCTTTATTGGTGGGCATTTAGCCAAGAAATTGAAAGCACAGGGTTTTTTTGTTCGAATAGCTGATATCAAGCAACATGAATACATGGCTGAAGACGAAATCTGCCATGAATTTATACAATGCGACCTAGCCGATCCAGTTGCCGTTGAAAAAGTCATTTTTGAAGATTGTTACGAATTATACCAACTAGCTGCCGACATGGGTGGAGCCGGCTATATTTTTACTGGCTTGAATGATGCCAATGTAATGACCAACTCGGCGCTCATTAATTTAAATGTTGCTAAAGAAGCAGTGAAGAAAAAAGTACAAAAAATATTTTACTCTTCTTCTGCCTGCATGTACCCAGAGCATAATCAATTAGATGCAGGTAACCCTAACTGTATAGAAAGTTCGGCTTATCCAGCCAATCCAGATTCTGAATATGGATGGGAGAAATTATTTAGTGAAAGAATTTTCTTGGCCTATAATCGTAATTTTAAATTGAATGTGCGTGTAGCGCGTTTTCATAATATTTTTGGACCACAAGGCACTTGGAAAGGTGGCAAAGAAAAAGCACCTGCTGCTATGTTACGCAAAGCTTCAGAAACTGCTGATGGTGGCAACTTTGAAGTATGGGGCGATGGTTTACAAACTAGAAGTTTTTTATACATTGACGAATGCTTAGATGCTGTTGAGCGTTTTATGCATAGCGATTTTATTGGCCCTGTTAATATTGGCTCTGAAGAAATGGTAACTATTAATCAGTTAGCACAAATGGCTATTGATATTGCAGGTAAGCAAATTAAAATTCACAATATTGCTGGTCAAGAATTTATTGACAAGTACGGATTTAATTGTCCCTTAGGTGTGCGCGGTCGCAGATCGGACAACGATTTATACAGAAAGAAAATGGGATGGGAAGTGTCTGAACCATTAATTGATGGCATGCGCAAAACCTTTACTTGGATTGATGAACAAGTAAAAAAAGAAAAATAGTTTTAAGTACAATTAATTTTTAATTATGCCTCAAGCAAATGCAACGGTTAAAATAATAGGCGTTGATATGTTTGTGGGTAGTAATACAGACTTCACTTCATCTTTAATAGAGGCTGTGAATGAAAAAGATTCTTTTCAAAAAAATAGATTGATTAGCGCCACCAGTGCGCATGGTATGGTATTCTCAAATCAGAATGCTGAATTCAAAAAAATAATTTCTGCGTTTTACTTAAACCTACCTGACGGCCAGCCTACGGCTTGGATAGGAAGGCTAAAAGGTTATAAAAAAATGCAGCGCTGCCCTGGTGTTGGCTTGTTTGACACAGTTATACGTAATACTGCTGCTCATTCTATTCAACATTTTTTTTGTGGGGGTAAAGAAGGAATAGCGATGGCTTTAAAAGAATCGGTTGCAAAAGATTTAGGTAATAAAAATGTGGTAGGAACTTATTCACCTCCATTCAGACCCATGAATGAAATAGAATTTAAAACCTTAGGCGAGATGATTAATGCCTCCGGTGCTAACGTTGTTTGGATTGGACTTGGTACTCCTAAACAAGAAAAATTTGCGCTCACACTTTCTAAATACTGCAATGTAGATTACATCATTACAGTAGGTGCTGTATTTGATTTTTTCACAGGCAACCTTCCCTATGCTCCATTATGGATACGCAATTTGGGTTTAGAATGGTTATACCGTTTAATGAAAGAACCTCGTCGTCTTTTTTCTAGGTATATAAATATTGTGCCTTCTTTTATCTGGCTGAACTTGAAAGAATTTATTTGCTCAATATTTAAATAGTAAACTCATTCATTTAATAAAATAACTCAATGGATTAAAAAACTAAATTAACCCATTGAATTATTTTATATTTTTACTTAATTCCCAAACGGAATGTTTATTTTCAAACTATAATTTCGACCCATATTAAATACACCCATTCGGCCTGTGGCCTCATTCATTGGTCCATATTTTAAACGGTTCAAGTGATGTTGGTAAGCTACATCAGCAATATTTTGTCCCACCAAGGAAACACTGAATAATGTTTTATTCTTACGCTGTATCTGTGTGCTATAACCAATATTTAAAAGAGTATAGGCTGGTGTTTGCGTTTCAGTATTGTATCCAATAAATGGATGGTT
>Ga0209107_10000418_pt1 | contig 25264 bp, 29 predicted proteins | sample LakErihyJuly2011_2_FD_187460 | JGI IMG/M metagenome (GOLD analysis project Ga0209107, IMG submission 187460) | Freshwater microbial communities from dead zone in Lake Erie, Canada - CCB hypolimnion July 2011 (SPAdes) (version 2) | ecosystem: Environmental > Aquatic > Freshwater > Lentic >...
TATCCAACGCCTGCAAGCTGCATCAGACCCGTCAGAATGAATCTACATCTAGCTTTACTTCTGTTGATCTGGCCAGTTGGCAACTCCCTTGCTTGGTGCTGCGACTCGCAGGCGTTGGCGTCTGGGTGCGGCCAGAAGCAAGCAGCTGGGTAGGCCTTTGTTGCCCGCAGATTCGCTAGACGCTGTTTTCGCTTACCTAGCCTAGCTCAGGGTTTGGACCCACCTCACTTGAGGCAATCCTCTGCCCATTTAGGCCAAGCACTTGGCAAATAAAAAGGCCCCGTAAGGGGCCTAAGAGAAGATCGACGTGGATAGCAACGCTTGGTCTGGATTCAGACGAGGGCGCCGATTGCGTAGTCGATGTAGTTGTTGGCGATATTACCGGGATCGCCGGAAATGCCGTGGTTGGCCTTGATGTAGTTCAGGGCTTCGACGTACCAGGAGGGGGACAGTTCGAAAGCGCGGTTGATTTCATCGAGACCAGCGACGAGGTATTCATCGATGGGGCCGGTGCCACCAGCCACCAGGCAGTAGGTGACTTGACGGAGGTAGTAACCGATGTCACGGGCACACTTGGCCTTGCCACGGGCGTCGGAAGCGTAGTTGCTCCCTTGCATCTGGGTGGTGTAGGGGAACTTGCTATACACAGCCTGGGCAGCACCGTTCACGAGGGAATCGGCATTGGCGGTGAGTGACTTAGCGGCTGCGAGGGCGTTTTTGGCGCGCTCGAAACGACCGAAGGCTGCGTTCAGCTCGGTTTGGCTAAGGAAGCGGCCTTGGGAATCGGCAGCTGCAACGGCCTCGGTGAGGGGTGTCTTCATGGAAGGAAGAAGGGGAAGGAAGGGGAAGCGAAACCAAACTGAGCTGCCATCAAGGCAGGCTCAGATATCAGCCGACAGCAGCAGCGGCGCGATCGAAGTAGGTGCCGATCTCGGAGACGAGAGCGGTGCAATCACCCTGGGTGATGCCGCCGCGATCGTTAACAATGGCGAGGGCAGCGTCCTTCATCTTGCGAACGCCTTCAGCCACCGAAGCGCCGGGCACGCCGAGGGCGAGATAGGTTTCGCGCAGGCCATTCAGGCAACGATCTTCCAGCACGGAAGCATCGCCATTGAAGGTTGCATAGGTGACATAGCGGAGGATGATCTCCATGTCACGCAGGCAAGCAGCCATGCGACGTTGGGTGTAGGCATTGCCGCCGGGGGCGATCAAGGCAGGCTGCTGGTCGAAGAGACCGCGGGCAGCGTTGGTGACGATTTTGGAGGCGTTGGAGGTGATGCGGTTGACCGAATCCATGCGCTTGTTGCTTTCAGCAACAACAGCTGCGAGGGCGTCGATCTGTCCAGCGTTGAGGAATTCGCCGCGGGCATCAGCCTGAGCAACGACCTTGGTGAAGGCGTCGAACATTGAGGGGCTCCATGGTCCTGACGTTCGAGGTCAGGGAGGGGTTAGGGGGAAGGGTGTGACCGCTAACGCGATGCACTGGTCGAAAAGGCTTGTCACCAGTCAAGGCAACCAAGCCGCTTCAGCCCACATATTGTTGTTCTGCGCATGGCTCCCATGAGGGATACTTAACAAACGGTCACCGCCCTGCCAGATCCGTTGCGGTGCAGGGGCTTTGCTGGACGCGCTGCCCAGGCCAGGCTGGTATGGCTTCAGCCCTAGCCCCCAGCGCAGTACGAGCTGCCTCCAGCAAGGGACCACCGGTATCCATTGCGCTGGCCTGCTTGCTCAAGGCGTAGCCCGTCTTGGCGCGGTCGGCCTTGTAGGGCGTACTTCGCCGCTGGCAGTTTGTCGCTCAGCCGATACCATCCGGCACAACCCCTTTGGGCTCTGTAATGGCCGCCCACACTGCACTCCCCTCCCCAGCCCAGCTTCAACACCGCATCGGCGAGCAACTCCAGGCCCTTAGCCAGGTGTCGGAGGCCTTGATGTTTCGCCTGCTCGACCTAGAGGAACGGCTGGGAGCCGTCGAGCAGCAGCTCGGTAGCCTCAGCGCCCGCGACGATCAAGCCGCTTCGGGCCTGGGCGTGGATACGGGCGAGATTTTGGCCCTTACCGAGGAGCGGCTAGCCCGGCTAGAAGATCTACTCAGCGGCGGCCGTCAACCGCTTGGCGGTGGTGGCAGCTCCCCCTATGGCCAAGACGCTGGTTTGGCCGGTGCCCAGGGAGCCATCAAGGCCATGGCGAGCCGCTCCGCGGTGCGGGACGCGGCCTTTGATCCCTTCCCGGAAGAGGAAGAGCAGGCCTTCATGGATGAGCTGATTGCCTGAATCTTTGGTTGGCCAGATCGCCTGATCTTTGGTTGGCCAGATCGTCTGAGCATCAGATCTGGATCCAGTCGCTGGGAAGTTCGGAGCTGTAATCGTGGGTGCGCTCAAACTCAAAGGGGCCTGCTAGGGAGCCCCACAGCTGCTCGTGGCTGCCGGGGTCGTGGCCCCGGTCGATTGTGCGCATGCCCTGGCCATCGAGCTCGAAGCTGCTGACCAGATAGGCGGTGGCTCCCTTGCGTTCCACCAGGCAGCGGCAGCCCGGTTCCACCTCGCCGATGAAGCCGTTGGCCGTTTCCTTCACGATGTAGGTGCACCCCTCGAGCAAGCGCAGGTCATCGGAACGGATCTGTTGGCGTCGTTCGGCGTCCTCCACCGCGCCCCAGAAGCGTTCCCCCTCGTTAAGGGCCTGGTTGTGGATCACGAGGCTGTCGCTGCGTTGTTCCACCTGCAGCACCCGGATGCGGTAGGGGCGGCCGGGATCAAAGGAATAGCACTGCTCCAGCAGCAACGAGCCCGGCGCCAGCTGGGGCAGGGGCCGTAACTTCACCAGGATGTGGGCGAAGAGGGGCGGGTTTTCGAAGGCCTGTTGTTGGTTGCTGAAACCGGCGCTCAACTGTCTCAGCAGGCGGGCGGAGGGGCTGGTCATGGCCGGATCCTATGGGCTGTGGAGTCCAGCCCATGGGCCGACCGCTGGAAACGCAGAAACTCGGCAAAGGGCAGCGCTCTCGGTCTGTGCCGAAGCGCCCGTGGCTGGCCCTTTGGGGGCCTAGAGACCCAGCAGCCGGATGCGGAATTCGGCTACCTGGCGCGCCATGGCCGGGCTGCTCACCATGAAGGGGTGATCAGCGCAGCTGGCCAGGATCAGGCCAATCTTTTCGGTGCTGGCCATGGCGTGGCCAGGGTTTTGGGTGGTGTGGCGCTTCCAGGCCGCATCGAAGACCATGCCAAAGCTGTCGGCGTTGTCGAACAGCTGGTTACTGCTGGCCTCCGGCCGTGGCGAACGCATGACACCTGGGGCGTTGGTTTGGTCGGATGCTAGGTCGCGGTTAGGACGGCACTGGGCTGGGTGCGATGCGACTTACCTGCTACTGATGGTGTTGGTGGGCAATCACAGCCGATTCGTAATGGCCCCCTTCATTGTCTGCTTCGTGGCTTTGTTAGGGCTACGAACACATCAAGCTGCTGGCGGTTTCGCCACGATTTTGAGCGGGATTTAGAGCCTTAAAACGTGCTGCTTAACTCAACCAAAGCTGAAGGAGTAGGCCTGCACTCCAGCATCTAGGAATTCGATCGCAAAGGTATGGAGACGGTCTGAGCCTGTGCGCAGCCGGACCAGCTGGTGGAGCCGGTGCTGCTGCACCACTCCGTTTCCCATGTCATCGGTATCGCTGCCATGGGAGTCGCCCGGGGGCGCGCCGTCAATCCGCACCCGGAAGCGCACCGGCCGGTTGCCAGCCCCGGGCCCGAGCACCAGGTGGAGATCCCGGGCGCGGAAGCGGTAGGCAATGCGGCCCCCTGGGCTGCTGGAGGTGGCCTTCTCGCTATCGACCCACCAGCGGCCCGCCAGCCCCCAATGGTTAAGAGCTAAATCAGCGGGCAGGTCGTAATTGCGGGCTGCCGGCGGCAGCAGGGCTCCGGAGGCGAAGCGATCGGCGCGCTCGAAGCCCAGATAGGTTTCCGGCGAGGGCAGCGGCCCGCTCGGGGCGGCGGCCTGGCTGCCGGAGGCTTTCGGATCCACCAGGGCTGTGGCCCCCCCTTTTTGGCCGGCTTCCTTCAAGAGTTGCTGGATCACCCGTTCGGAGCGGGCGTAGGCCCCTTCGCCGAACTGAACATGGCGGATTTGGCCGCGGGCATCGATGAAATAGTGGGCTGGCCAATAGCGGTTTTGGAAGGTTTTCCAGATCGCTAGATCGTTGTCAAGCACCACCGGATAGGTCACCTGGAGTTTGCGGGTGGCCTCGCGCACGTTGCCCAGGTCCCGCTCAAAGGCGAACTCGGGAGAGTGGACTCCGATCACCACCAGGCCCTGGTTTCGATACTTCTCGGCCCAGGCAGATAGGTGGGGCAGGGTGCGCAGGCAGTTGATGCAGGAGTAGGTCCAAAAATCAATCAGCACCACCTTCCCTTTGAGTTGCTCCCGGCTCAAGGGCGAACTGTTCAGCCAGGTGGCCCCTGGCGGCAAGGGCGGCATGGCGCCCACCACGGGAAGGGGCAGGGGCGAGCCAGGGGTGGTTTGGTTGGAGGACGCAATTTTGAGGCTGGCGCTGGCGGCGGCGGACTGCACCCCAGGAGTGGCTGCGGCCGTTGGGTGCAGCTTTGATACGAGCGTCTCCTCCAGGCCGCTGGCGCCGGAACGGGCCGCGGTCGCCACGGCGCTGCGATCCAAGCCCAGGGCGATGGCCGTCACCCCAAGCAGCACCACGGCGCCTAGGCCCCGCCGCAGCGTTGCGCTGGCGCCGAGCGAGCGTTTGAGGCCCTGGGACAGGCGCCCGCCGGCCCCTAGCGCGAGGGCCAGGGAGGTAGCGGCCCCGAGGCCGTAGGCCAGCAGTAGCAGGACCGAGTGGCCACTGGCGCCCCCGATGGCCGCCCCCGTGAGGATCAGCCCCAGGATCGGGCCGGCGCAGGGGGCCCAGAGCAGGCCGATCGCAATGCCAAGCAGCAGCGAGCCCCCCACCGCATGGCCCGAATGACGGGCCCGATCGGCCCGCAGGGAGAGCCGATTGCCCAGCCGCACCAATGGCTGGCTGAGCCGATCGGCCAGGGCCGGAAACAGCAGGGCCAGGCCGAAGACGGCCAGCAGCACCAGGGCCAGAAGGCGACCGGTCTGGTTGGCCTGCACCACCCAGCTGCCGCTGATGGCGGCCAGGCTGCCCACCGCGGCAAAGGACACCGCCATGCCCATGAGCATCGGCAGAACGCTGCTGCGGAAGGGCTGGCCCAACCTGGCAAACACAAACGGCAGCACCGGCAGGATGCAGGGGCTGAGGATTGTCAGCAGGCCGCCAAAGAAGGCCAGGATCAACACACTCATCACAGTTACCTGGTTGGTAAGTAGTTCTCAGGGGCTGGGAGCCGAAGCTGGCGAGACCGGGCAGGTATTGCGCTGGTAATCGCAGGCCTGGATGGCAGATTTCTGCCAGTTGAGCGGGATTTCCAGTAGATCCCTGGTGCCGCTGATTGCCTTGGCTAGGAAGATCAAAGTCGCCAAAAGATTGGCGCTGACATGTAGACGACGCCAGCGCAAATGCCGGCTGATCTCGGGCCGGCCGGCCACCGAGAACAGCATCAGGCCGGTGAGCCCGGCGCCCCCCCAGAAATGGGATTGCCAGAAGGCGCCCTGGAAGGGGTTGTCGCCCAGGCGATAGACCTCACCTTGGAGGCCGAGCGTGATCACTCCCGCCCAGCAGAGCAGGGAAAAACAGGCCCGATAGGCAGGGCTTTTGGCACGCCACAACAACACCAGGGCCAGGCTCGAGCCGAGCAGCACCAGCAGCACTAAGGCCAGCCTCGGTAGGCCCCCGGGGAAGGCAGCAAGGGGGTGGCCGCTGAGGATCACCACGGCCAGGGCCAGCAGCACGATGGCGACCACGGCCGCAGCCAACCAGCGGCCCAGATCGGCGTGGTCCCGTCCCACGGTGGGCGGCAGTTTTGTCTGGTTGATGCGGCGATCCCGGGCTTGGTAGCCCAGGCGCAGCACCATGCCAAGTAGCGGATAGACCACCGCCACTGCCAGCACGGGGTGCAGCAGCCAGAGCCAGTCGATGGATTGCAGCATCGGTTTGGGGGCGAAGGAACAGCACCCGGCTGGGGCCGGGGGGCAGGACTGGCTGGGCTCAGATGGGCTTGCCGCTCCCAATCGCCCCCACAAGTTGAACGCCAGCCGATGGCGAAGCGCCAGGTCCAGGTGTCGTCCCTGGCGCCTCAGACCCTCAGGATTTCAACGGCGACCAGGCCATGGTGGCGTTGAACTGCTTGCACCAAATCAGAACTGATCCCTGGGCCTTGAGGTCAATCGAGGCGGGAATCTCATAGCTCTGGGCCCCCTTGCTCGACTTCAGCGACGCCAGGATCGTGTAGCTGCCGGGCTTGAGCGGGAAGCCCGGTGCCTTGGTGCTGGCCAGCGGTGTTTTCGACGGGCTGAAGATCACCTTCAGGTCGGGGGCCTGGTCGTTGGTTTTGAAATCGCTGCTGAGGCTGAGCACCTGCCGGCCCCCTTCCTTCTTGATCGAGAAGCTGCCGGCCACCGGGGCTTCCGCCATCTTGAAGGTGCCCTGAACATTGACCCCTGCGGATGCCACCATCGCCGGCGCTGCGGCCTGGGCGAGGGGCAGGGCATGGGCCCCGAGGGCGCTGCCCGTGAGGGTTGCGGCGCCGACCAGGGCAACGGCGGCGAAACGGGAGCCTGCGCTAGATAGAGCCAACATGGACGATGGGATGCAAATGGGCAGCTCGGGGGCCAGGATCCGAAACGGAAAAGCTCCCGAACGAAGGGAGTACCGATGAGGGATCCGATCGGATTGGCTCCGCCTGGGCAAGCGCGCTTGTTGGCCTAGCTGCCCCTGGTGGTTTACGTACTGCTGCGGGGATTGGATGCCACGGTTCTCAAGTGGCTGCAACTTCAGGGCGCGACCCAAGCGCTGAACGGCGTAAATCCGATCAGCTTTTGCAATGTTTTCTTCATCGCCCAGCTGAGTCTGGGACTGGCGACCCTCGTGCCTGGCCGCAACCATTTGTCCCGGGATCTTGGTTCATTAGCAGGCCGCGACCAACTCCTGTTGGCGCTCCATGGTGGGCTTGGCCTGTTCCTCGGCCCGGTCGCCACTTTTCTGGCCCTAGACGCGCTCTCGGTGATCAGCCAGACCCTTCTGTTCGCACTGGTGCTTCCCCTTTCGGCCTTGTTGGCCCGCTGGCTGTTGCATGAATCCCTGCCCCGTGCGTTCTGGCCCAGCTTGGTCCTGGTTCTCTCCGGACTGCTGCTGCCCCAGGCGGCCATGGCCATGGCGGGCGGGCCCATGGACGAGCTGGTGGGGGTGGCCTGGGCCCTGGTGGGGGTGGCGGCCTTCGCCGGCTCCGCCATCACCGGCCGCCTGGTGGCAGCGCGCCGTTGGCCCCTGGTCGTCAGTGTTGGCCTGCCCTCGACCCTGGCCGCCCTGGTGTTCGCCGTGATTGCCCTGGTGCTCTATGGCCCCCAGCATTTCCTGCTGTTGCGTCTTTGGTGGGTGGTGGGCGTGATCGGTGTTTATGGCCTCTGCCTCTCCCTCGGCCGCGAACTGGCCCTGCGCGCGGCCTACCGCCAGTTTCCTGTGGCCACGGTCTCCCTCTGGGGCTCGCTCACGATTCTGGTGGCGGCGCTGAGCGCGACCTGGCTACTGGGGGAGGCCCTGGCCTGGCCAACCGCCCTGGGTTTGGCGCTGGTTTTGGCGGGTGTGGGCCTCGATGGCGCGGCCAGGGCCCGCAGGGAGCAATCCGATCTGACTGGTGGGCGGTACTCCCCTTGAAGCCTCCCCTCGAAGCCCCCTCCCCTTGGGATTGTTCCGGCTCCGCCCAGCCAGCCCGGCCCTGCGCCCGGCCCCGTCGCTGGGGGAGAGGCTGATGGCGGGACCCAGTTACGACTCCCTTGAGGAGCTCTATGACGCCTGTGGTGGGCCCGTGTACCGGCTGGCCCTGCGCCTTTGCCGTTCCGCCCAGGAGGCGGAGGACCTCTGCCATGACGTGTTCCTGCGCTACTGGCAACAGGGCCGCTACGACCCCGCGCGGGGACCGGTTCTGGCCTACCTGTTGTTGATGACCCGCTCAATGGCGCTTAATCGCCTTAGCCAGCGCAAGAACCGCTGGGACCTGCTGCAACGATGGTCCCACCAGCTGTTCCCCGCGGCCGTGACCAGCCCCCTTGAGGCTGCCGAAGACGATGAACTGGCTGTGCGGGTGAAGGAGGCGTTGGGATCGATCTCTGCCGACCAGCGCCAGGTGCTGGAGCTGGCCTACTACGAGGGCCTGAGCCAGTCGGCGATCGGCGAAAGGCTCCAGCTGCCCCTGGGAACCGTCAAAACCCGATCGCGCCAGGGATTGATCCGGCTGCGGGCGTTGCTATTCGACTATCGGAGCGAACCATGAGCCATCCCGACCAACCGTCCGCCGCCGCCATCGATGTCCTGCTGGCCGGCCATGCCCTCGGCGACCACGACGATGGCGAACGCCAGCAACTGGCGGCACTGCTGCGCCAGCGGCCGGAGCTGCGCGCCCGTCTCGATGAATTCAGCACCACCCTCGACCTGTTGCCCCTGGCCCTGCCGGCCACCGCGGCGCCACCCGCCCGACTACGGCGCCGGCTGCTGGAGTCGCCTCGGCCGGAGCGGCCACCCCGTCCCTGGCTGCTGCCTGCCCTGCTCGGGGTGGGCTTGGTGGTGCTGGGGGTGGTCCTGCACCAAACCCGCCAGCAACTGGCCCAGGTGCAACAGCAACTGCTGGGCCCCCGCCGGTCTGGCCCCAATCATCCGGGCCGCCGCCTGATCCTGGCCTCCACGGTGACGCCTTCAGACAGCTCTAACGATCCCTCCGTCGATCCCTCCTTCGACCCCTCCGCCCCAGCCTCGCGGGCCTCACCTTCGGGAGAAGTGGTGGTGATGGCCAATTCCAACAACAATCTTTTGATACTGAACAACCTGCCGGCGCCCCCGCCCCACCACGTCTACCGGCTTTGGGCCACGGTTGATGGTCAGAAGGTGGGCTGCGTGGCCTTTGTGCCGACAGCCCAGGGCCATGTGGCGATGCCAATCCCCCCGATGCCCTCCAACCTGGCCAGTGCCATCAGCGTCACCCTTGAAGCCAACGCGACGGGCACGGTTCCACTCGGGCCGATGGTCCTCTCGACGCGGATCTAAGCGGGCGGCGGCGCTAACCCCATCCAATCTTTACTTTGACCGGTATGACATGTAATTGGTAGGCAATCGCCATGGCTCTGCACACCAGCTTGATCCGCAAACTCTTCCCTAAACCGTTCACGAAACAGGCCACCAAATCAACGTCGAAATCAACGTCTAAACCGATGACCACACTGTTGCGCCAGCCCCAGGACATATTCCTGCCAGGGGCGTGGCGCGGCACCCTCCTGGCCCTCTTGCTTCAGGTGCCCTTGGCCGGTGGCATCCAGGCCGCCCAGGTCCAGACCCATGGCTTTAAACGCTTTCAAACCAACGCCGCAACCCAGGGCCCTCGCACGGCCGTCTTCGCGGGCGGTTGCTTCTGGGGCATCGAGGCGGTGTTCGAGCACGTCAGGGGCGTGACGGATGTGGTGTCGGGCTATGCGGGGGGATCCAGCAAAAATCCCAGCTACGAGCAGGTCAGCAGCGGCCAGACGGGCCATGCCGAGGCGGTGCGCATCAGCTTCGACCCCAAACGGATCTCCTATGAGCAGCTCCTGGCCGTGTTCCTAACGGTGGCCCACAACCCAACCGAGCTCAACCGCCAGGGCCCGGATGTGGGCAGCCAATATCGCTCCGCCATCTTTTACGGTGATGCCAGTCAGAAACAGGCGGCCACAAGGGTCTTGGCCCAGCTGCAGCGATCCCATGCCTACCCCCGCCCCCTGGTGACCCAGGTGCTGGCCCTGCGGGGCTTCCATCTGGCCGAGGCCTACCACCAGAACTACCTGGCCCTTCACCCGACAAATCCTTATATCGTCAGCCACGATCTGCCAAAATTGGCCCAACTGCGACAAAGGTTCCCGACTCTCTACCGGGCCCTGCCGTGAAAACGGTCTGAACAAACCAGGCAAGTGGTCCCTATGAGCCTTAGGGAAACCATGGTGTCCCCTGGAAGCTGATTGGACCCATAATCATTTCAGAGCACTTCCTATAATTTCCCTTAGGTTGGAATTGCTTAATAGCACCCGACGAAGGTGACCATCCCAATCCACCACCATTCGGGGCTGGATCGTCTCTTCCGTACCTGAATGGGGCTAGCTTATTTGCTATTGCGAGGAAACGCTTGGGGATGGTGGGTTACTGCTTCGTAAGTGCCTATCCCAAGGCCCCAACATTGACGGTGAGATCACCTTTGTGTTGCAAAGCAGGGCGTTTCGGCGGCTCAGGCTCCACAAGCGACTGGGCTGGATTGGGGCGCCACGGAGCAGTAGGGCTGGGCTGAGCAGTAGGGAGGAAAACGGGATGGCCAGGGCCAACCGCAAGCGAGGGCCCATGGGTTTTCTGGGGTAAATGGCTTCTGGCTAATTGCCTACCGATTGGAATTCCTTGAGGAGCGCCCGATTAAGGTTGTCATCCCAAGCAACCACAAACTGGGGATAGATCGTGCCGTTTTTGTAAGGCCCATAGGCCTTGGCGCACATCTGCCGGGTGGCATCTTGCCACTGGTTGAACTGTTGCTTGGAGACCTTTTGCCGCAACTGGCGCTCGGACTGCTCCCATGGCTTGCCCGCGCAATAGCGCATCTCAAAGGTGTTATCGCCTGGACAGCGGATGTCCGGCGTCTTGGCGCCCGCTCCATGGACTCCCCTTGCAGGTCTTCCATGGACATAGTGATCACCCGCTTGTTTTAGCGATCAGGTATCAACCCTTGGGCTTGGGGTCTGCGCCTTGTTGGTTATTGACTCTAAGTTTTCCCAGAGGTCTCACTGCCTGCGGCGAAGACAACGGTGCTCGGTCACTTTTTTGAGGGTCTTAGTCGCCCTAAGTCGATGTTCAGGGAAGCCAATTAAGACCTGTAGCTTATGGGCGCTTGCTGTGATTCTTTCCTGCCGGCACGAGGGTCTCAGCGCATCCTTTGAAGGTCTTTGCCTTGGGTGTTTCGCAGGCAGGTGACAATTGGTTTTGCTAAGAGCAGATTTGCCGGAGATAGCCATTGCTGTCATTAGGCTGATCTCTAGAGTCTGGGCTTGTTCCATGAATGTCATCCATAAGGACCAAGAGCATCTCGTTTCCTTCTCCTCTGATGAGGTTGCCCTGCTGCTGGATCTTTGCTTTGCAGGGGCCTGTTCCGACCTCTTGCCCGCCACCAGTACGGCCAAAACCCGCGTGAGGCACTTTGTCGGGCAGGTCCAGGAGTGTTTATTGGCTACGGCTCAGCAGGAATGGCTGGCAAAGGGAAGTCCCAATCGTCGGGAGGCGTGATGTTTCGTCTGGATCGTTGTTGCGCTCTCCATGGCATCTATCGAATCTGGTTGAAGTCAATGACGCGATTAGTTGCAACGCTGCATTGCTGTTTCTAGCGTTCATCAATGGCTGTCCGGGGGTTCTGGGCTGTTGTGGGCCCTTGATGGGCTGCCGCTTAGTTGACCAGCCAAGATATTCCCCCCCGAACGCACACATCCAGAAATGGAAAAACCCCTGCAAACGCAGAGGTTTGACATGCCAGGACCCAGATTTGAACTGGGGACACGGCGATTTTCAATCGCCTGCTCTACCAACTGAGCTATCCCGGCCCGTCGCCGGAGCGACCAACAGATCTTAGATCACGGGGTTCTGGCTCCGGATTGGCGACCCGGGCCCGCGGCTCGGGCGGGCGGCCGCTGACCTCGACTGCCCTGGCCTCGGCGCTTGAACGCTTCCTCCCTGGTGCGGGCTGCCGAAAGGGGGTTCTCGCCAGGCAGAGCAGACCCTTCACCTCCAGGCCCGCCTGCTCCAGGGCGGCGGCGGCGGCCAGGGCCGTGGCGCCGGTGGTGAGGATGTCATCCACCAGCCAGATCGGCTGGCGTTTGAGTTGGGGCAAGGCGGCCCGTTGGCCGGGCTGGAGGCGGAAGGCGCCCTCCTGGTTGCGGAGCCGTAGCTGGCGATCCAGGTGGTGTTGACCCAGGGTCGGGCGGCTGCGTTGCAGCAGGGGCAGGGCCCGGGCGCCCAGGCGCGGGCCTTGCCCCTGCTGGGCGATCAGTTGCTGCACCACCAGGTTGGGCAGGGGATTGCCTTGTCGTTTCCAGCTGGGGATGGCCACCAGGATCGAGCCACCGATCCCCCCGGGTACCTCCGCGGCCAGGGCCTGGGCTAGGCCCCGCAACACCGTCCCTTTCGGCCTTTGGCGCTGGCTGAGCAGCAGCTGCCGATAGGCGTCCGCATAGAGCCCCAGGCCAAGCCAGGGCAGGGGCGTGTCGCCCGTCAGACCCCCCGGGATCAGCTCGAATGTTTCGCGGCAAGAGAGGCAGGGGCCAGGCCCATCCGGGGGATCGGCCCCGCCGCCGCACACGGGGCAGGGGCTGGTGCTGATCAGGTTGAGACTGGCCTGGAGCAGGGCCCTGAGCATGGCCTGACGGTTGGCGAACCCGGCTCAAGGGTTCCCAGGGCCTCGCCGGTTTGCCAAGGCCAACGGCCCAGGGTCAGCTGCTGCTGGCCAGGCCCGGGCTGGCTTCAGGCTTCGTCTGGACGGGGCATGGCCCGCAGCATGGCCACCAGGGTGCGGTGGGCGTCTTCGCTGTCGCTTAAGGGGTGGTCGAAGCGCACCTGCACGGGCTTGCCATCCACCTCCAATTCCATGGCCTCGACGCCCACCTTGCACATTGATGCGGTCTTGGCATCGCTGATGCCGCCGTAGTGACGGGCGTAGGCCACCACCGCGGCGGCGTGGTCCTCGTTCATGTGCTTACAGATTCGGTCGCTCACGGCGGGGCTGAGGGGGTCGGCGGCCATGGCAAGCAGGAATTTGGATTAGGCCGATTCTGGGGGGCTGGGGGCTGGGGGTGGTGGTGGTGGTGGTTGTTGGCGGCGCTTGCGGCCCTGGCCTCAGCCGGCGCCGAAGCGCTGCCAGAGCAACAGGGCCAACCGCAGGCCGCTGAAGCCCACATAGCCGGCCAGGACCACGAACAGGCCCATCGACAACACCGTGCGCACGCGCTCGTTCATGGGGTTGGGGCGGCCAGGGCCTTAGGTTCGCTTGCCATTGTCGCTCCAGGCTCCTGCTGGAGGGCCCTGAGCGCCAGTCGCGCCATCCCAGCGGCGGCAGACAGGTTCGGCCGATTTGCCACCGGCATCCCGAGGAACCGTTCCCGGATCCGTCGCCACTGGGGGTTGCGGGCGCCGCCCCCCAGGCTGATCACCCGCCCGATTGGCGGTGCTCCCAGCGCCTGCAGCCGCTGCCAGCCGTCCCGTTCGATGGCCGCTAGGCCCTCAAGCAACCCCTGCAGAAACAGGGCATCACTCACGGGACGCGGGCCCAGCAGCGGCTCAAGATCTGGGTCGTCGATGGGAAACCGTTCGCCTCGCCGGGGCAAGGGGCGCAGCTGCAGGCCACTGGGCTGGTCGGGGTTGATCTGGCGGCTGAGTTGTTCGAGGTCCTGATCGGTGAAGAACTGGCGTAACACCCCGCCACCGGCGTTTGAGGCGCCGCCCACCAGCCAGTGGCCGCCCAGGCGATGGCAGCTGATCCCCGGCCCCTGGATGGGCGCGGGACTGAATTGCTTCAGCACCAAGGTGGTGCCCAGCACCGTGATGCCATCGCCCGGTTGGGGATCTGCGGCCAGCACGGCCGCATTGGCGTCGGTGGTGCCCGCTACCACCAGGCATCCCGGCTCCAGATCCAACTCGGCACGGGCGCCGGCTCCCAGGGACCCCAGGCGGGTGCCGCTGGCCACCACCTCGGGCAGTTCGTGGGCCCAGGTCTGGCGGCTGAGCGTGCCGCTCCAGCGGCCCTCGATCAAGTCCCAGCCCAGCTTGAGGTTGTTGCCCTCCTCGCCCCAGCGCCAGTCGCCCAGGAGCCAGCCCATCAGCCAATCGGCCTGATGGCGCAGCAGGCCGGGGCCTAGGCCGTGTTGGCGTTGGCGTAGCTCAAGGGCCCGGGCCAAGCTGCCGCTGGCGCTTGCTGCCGGGCTCCCCGGGGCCACAAGGGCCGTGCAGGCAGCGAGCTGCTCGGGGCAGGCCTGGTGATAGGGCAAGGCGTCGCCCAGGGGACTGCCGAGCGGGTCGCAGCGCAGCAGCGTGCCCGAGGTGCCATCGAGGCTGATCGCCCCGATCTGCCGGCGCAGGCCTGGCTCCAGGCTGGCCACTAGCGCGATCAGGCCATAGCGCCAACTGGCGGCGGTCTCAAAGGCTCCCGGATAGGCAGCCTGGCGATCGCTGACCAGCTGGCCCCGACCGTTAACCAGGGCCAGCCTCAGGCCGCTCGTGCCGAGATCGACTCCCAGGGCCAGGGGCCCGTCAGGGGCATTCTGCGGCGGCTCAGGCAGGGCTTGGGACAGGGCTCAGGCTGCGCCGAGTTGCGCCGCTGTCACCTGCTTCAAGGTGGTGGCGATCACGTCCACATTTTCCCAGGGCAGGTCGAGGTCGCTGCGGCCGAAGTGGCCGTAGGCGGCCAAATCCTGATAGAAGCGTCCGCCCCGCTGCTGGGGCAGGTCGCGCAGGCTGAAGATCTCGATGATGGCGCCGGGGCGCAGGTCGAAGTGCTCCTGCACTAGGGCGGTGAGGCTGTCGTTGTCGAGGCGGCCGGTGCCGAAGCTTTCCACCAGGATGCTCACGGGCTTGGCCACGCCGATCGCGTAGCTGAGCTGCACTTCGACCTTGCGGGCTAGCCCGGCGGCCACCAGGGCCTTGGCCACGTAGCGGGCGGCGTAGGCGGCTGAGCGGTCCACCTTGGTGGGGTCCTTGCCGGAAAAGGCGCCGCCGCCGTGACGGGCGTAGCCGCCGTAGGTGTCCACGATGATCTTGCGGCCGGTGAGCCCGGCGTCGCCCTGGGGTCCGCCTACCACGAACTTGCCGGTGGGGTTGACCAGGAAGCGGGTGGCTGGGGTGGCCCCCACGGCCTCAAGGCTGGGCTTGAGCGGTAGGTCGGCTGTGGCGGGGAGCACCACGTGGGTCCAGAGGTCGGCGGCAATGCGCTCGCGCATCGCCTTCTCTTCCGACACACCATCGATCTCGGCGGTGTGCTGGGTGGAGATCAGGATCGTGTCGATCGCCACGGGCTGGTTGTTGTCATAGACCACGCTCACCTGGGTCTTGCCGTCGGGCAGCAGGTACTCGAGGCTGCCGTTATGGCGCACCTCGGCCAGGCGCCTAGCCAGCCGGTGGGCCAGGCTGATCGGCAGGGGCATCAGCTCCGGCGTTTCATCGCAGGCGTAGCCAAACATGATCCCCTGGTCGCCGGCGCCGATGCGATCGAGGGGGTCACCATCGTGGTCGTCGGCCTCGTTCACGCCCTGGGCGATGTCGGGGGATTGCTGGTCGAGGGCAACCAGCACGGCGCAGCTGTGGGCATCGAAGCCGCCAGCGCGGGCGCCGTTGTAGCCGATGCGCGCGATCACGCCGCGCACCAGGGTGTTGAAGTCGACCCGGGCCGTGGTGGTGACCTCGCCCGTGATCAGGCATAGGCCCGTGTTCACCACGGTTTCGCAGGCCACCCGGCTGGCGGGATCCTGCTCCAGCAGGGCATCCAGCACCGCATCACTGACCTGATCGCAGATCTTGTCGGGATGGCCCTCGGTGACCGATTCCGAGGTGAAGACGTAACGAGCCATCCCGCATGGAGCCAAATTAAGTCGCCCAGCTTATGTGCCGGCCGCTGGCCTGCCTGGGGGGTGGCGCGGCTGGCAACCCCCCCACTTGCTGCCAACTCCAAGCTCAACCAGCCGCCTGCACCCTGAGCTCCGACCAGTGGTGGATGAGGGGATGGGGCTCCCCGAGGGGCGGCGGGCTGCTCCAGCCGTCCATGTAGCCGATGCAGAGTTGGGTTGGGATGCCAGCGGCTCTGGCCATCTGCAGGTCGCTGTTGGCATCGCCGATCAGGGCGCAGCGGCCCACGGCCAGCCCTAGTTCGGCGCAGAGGCCATGCACGGCGGCGGGATCGGGTTTGCGCGGCCGGTGTTCGGCGCTCCAGTAGCCGGCAAACAGTCCGCCCAGGTTGTGGCTGGCGAGGAAATGCTCGATGCCGGCCCGGTCGTCGTTGCTGATCACGGCGCAGGCCACCCCGGCGCTGTGAAGCTCCTCTATTAGGGGGCGCAAGCCGGCGGTGAGGTTGCTGGTGCTGCCCGGTTCGCCGCTGCGGCGCCGGTCGCCCTGGTCGCTGGCGGCAAATACCGCCTCGCTGATCGCCAGGGCTTCCGGCCAGCCCAGGCCCACCTGGGCCAGGGCCGTGGCCGTGGCGATCAAATTGTGGTCGCGGGCGGCCACGGCGGTGACCCCGGCCGGATGGATGGCGCCCGCCTGGAGGCCGTAGGCCCGCTTGAGCAGGTCCTGTAGGGGCGCCCGCTGGGCAACGGCCACCTGCTCTAAACAGGCCAAAACCCTGGCCTGAGCCAGGCTGAGCAGGTTGGGTTCGCTATGGCTCAAGGTGCCGTCCTTATCGAACAGCACCGCCTCAACGTCGCCGAGATCGGCGCCGCGCAGCAGTAGGCGGGGCATGGCGGAAGGAACCCGAGGGAACGCAATGGACCGATGGTCAGCTTGGCAGGGCTTGCCAAGCGATCCGCATGGAACCGTTCTTGGCAGAAAGGCGCCGTTCTTGGCAGATGTCCCCCGTTAGAAAACCGTAAAAAAGCCCCTGCGGAAAGCTTGTGCTTTCCGCAGGGGCCCTGATGGCTCGCGCCGGAGGATCAGTCGAGGGTCACGCCCATGGGCTCGTTCTCCTCGGCCTGCTCCAGCAGCATTTGCTTGTAGCGGGCGGCCATCTCCTCGGCCTTGTCGAACACCTTCTGGGGATCGGTGAGCATGTCGCCGGGCTCGGGCTCGAGCGCCTTGGTCGAGAGGGAGATGCGGCCCCGTTCGGCATCGAGGTCGATGATCATCACCTTCATCTGGTCGTTGACATTGAGCACCGTGTGGGGCGTCTCGATGTGCTCGTGGCTGATTTCGGAGATGTGCAGCAGGCCGCTGACGCCACCGATGTCGATGAAGGCGCCGTAGGGCTTGATGCCGCGCACGGTGCCGATCACCACTTCGCCCACTTCGAGGCGATTCATCTTGCGCTCCACCAGGGCGCGGCGATGGCTGAGCACCAGGCGGTTGCGCTCCTCGTCCACCTCCAGGAACTTGAGGGGCAGGAAGTCGGCCACCAGGTCTTCCTTCGGCTTGCGGGTGCTGATGTGGCTGCCGGGAATGAAGCCGCGCAGACCTTCGACCCGCACCAGGGCACCACCACGGTTGGTGGCAAACACTTCTGAGTAGATGGTGGCGTCTTCCTTCTGCAGCTGGCGGACCCGTTCCCAGGCCCGCTGGTATTCGATCCGGCGGATCGAGAGGGTGAGCTGGCCGTCTTCGTTCTCTTCGCTGAGGATGAAGAACTCGCGCACCTCACCGGGCTCAAGCACGTCGGAGATGCTTTCGACCCTGTTGATCGACACCTCCTGCATGGGCATGAAGGCGGCGGTTTTGGCGCCGATGTCGATCATGGCGCCCTTGGGCTCCATGGCGAACACGGTGCCCTTCACGACGTCGCCGGGCTTGAAGTTGTAGTCGTACTTGCTGAGGAGGGAGGCAAATTCCTCCAGGGTGAAGCCCACCCCATCCATGTCGCGCACGGCCGCCCGGCTGCCGGGGTCATCGGCGGTGGGCACCTCTTCCGGGATGGCTAGGTCGAGGAGATCGAGCTCTGCGGCGATCTCCTGTTCCAGGTCAATGGGGCTGCCTGTCTCTAGGAGACTGACGTCGGAAGGGGTCACGGTCATGGGGGAGGTGGCGGACTGCCAGGGGCAGGGTGAAGGAATCGGCGCCAACGTCCGCCGACGTCAAGCGCAGAATCGATCACTATACAAAAGGCTGATTTGGGGTCTTGAACTGGCACGGGATCTGGGCTCCCAGGCTCCAGAGCCCATCGTCGGCTAGAGCCAGTGGGGTAGCGATCCGCTAATCCACTGGCTCTAGCCCGGCCAAGCCCGAACCGAAAAGCCAGAGCGCGCGTTGCCCAGCCCTCAGCCCACCGCTGCCGCCAACTTGGCGGCCCGGCTACGGGGACGCCGGCTCAGGCCTTCGAGGGTGGCGACAAAATCGCTGATTCCCTGGAACTGGCGATACACGGAGGCAAAGCGCACGTAGGCCACCTCGCTGATTTCGCTGAGCTGCTGCAACACCAGCTCACCGATCTCATTGCTGCTCACTTCGCGGCCACTGCGGCCCTGCAGTTGCAGTTCGATTTCATCAACTACCCCTTCGAGCCGGGCTGGTTCGAGGCCGGTTTTTTCGCAGGCCCGCAGCAGGCCATGCAGCAACTTGCTGCGACTGAAGGTTTCGCGGCTGCCGTTGCGTTTCACCACCGTCACGGGCACGGTTTCGACCCGTTCATAGGTCGTGAAGCGAAATTCGCAATTGAGGCATTCACGGCGCCGCCGCACACTGCGCCCGGAGTCCGCCGCCCGGGACTCCAGCACGCGGCTGTCGGTGTGTTGGCAGGAGGGGCACTGCATGCCCTAATCACCGCATCTGCGATCGATGCAAGTTTAGACACAAAATGGCCCGTTGAGAAGGGCTACGCCGCAATGGGTCTCAACGCCAGCCGGGATTAGCCCCCCAAGATGGGCCCTTGGCCCCGCTTGATTAACCGCAAAGGTGCCGCGCCCGGACGCTGCCTGCGCCAATGCAACGCATTTGCAGCCATGAAAAAGCCCCCACCGTGGGGTGGGGGCTGGCTGGATCAACTGGGTCCCGGTGGGATCACTTGCCGATCTTCGGGGGATCGCGGAAGGCGATGGCGAAGAACAACGTGGCGATCGCCAAGGTGAGGATCAGGATGTAGGCGAAGCTCTCCATGGGTTACCTCGAGGGTCTGGCGGTCAGCGAAGCGTGCTGCCAGCGGGGGGCACGTAGCCCTCCGGCAGCCTGCGGGTGGTGCGGTCGCCCAGTTTCGCGAACAGACCGAATTCCACCTGTTCGCCCAGATCGGGGTCAATACCAGCGAACACGTCGCGGTACAGGGTGCGGGCACCGTGCCAGATGTGGCCGAAGAAGAACAGCAGGGCGAACACGGCGTGGCCGAAGGTGAACCAGCCGCGGGGTGAACTGCGGAAGGTGCCATCGGAGTGGTACTTCTCGCGATCAAACTCAAACCCTTCACCCAGCTGGGCCTTACGGGCGAGGCGCTTCACGTCTGCAGGATCGGTGAAGGTCTGGCCGGCCAGGGCGCCGCCGTAGATGGTGGCGGTTACGCCGGTCTGTTCGAAGGAGTACTTCGCCTCAGCCCGACGGAAGGGGATGTCAGCCCGCACCACACCCTGGGCATCTTCGAGAATCACAGGGAAGTTCTCGAAGAAGTTGGGCAGGCGACGCACCTGCAGGTCGCGGCCCTCCTTATCGGTGAAGGAGATGTGGCCAATCCAGCTGGTGGGTAGGCCATCGCCATTCACCATCGGACCCACCCGGAACAGGCCGCCCTTGGCGGGACTGTTGCCGACGTAGTCGTAGAAGGCCAGTTTCTCGGGGATGGCGGCGTAGGCCTCAGCCTTGGTGGCGCCGTTGTCGAGGGCCGTCTGCACGCGGCGGTTGATCTCGGTTTTGAAGTAGCTCTGGTCCCACTGGAAACGGGTGGGGCCGAACAGTTCAACCGGGGTGGCAGCAGCGCCGTACCACATGGTGCCAGCCACAATGAAGGCCGCGAAGAACACAGCGGCAATGGCGCTGGCCAGCACGGTTTCGATGTTGCCCATGCGCAGAGCCTTGTAGAGGCGCTCCGGCGGACGGCTGGTGATGTGGAAGATGCCGGCGATGATCCCCACAATGCCGGCGGCAATGTGGTGGGCCACGATCCCGCCTGGGTTGAAGGGGTTGAAACCTTCAGGCCCCCAGGAGGGTTGCACCGGTTCTAAGTGTCCTGAGAGGCCATAGGCATCGGACACCCACATCCCCGGACCAAACACCCCAGTGAGGTGGAAGGCGCCGAAGCCGAAGCAGCCGAGGCCGGCGAGCAGTAGGTGGATGCCGAAGATCTTGGGCAGATCAAGGGCGGGTTCCCCAGTGCGGGGGTCCTGCCAGATCTCCAGATCCCAGAAGGTCCAGTGCCAAATGGCGGCTAGGAAAAGTAGGCCGCTGAAAATGATGTGGGCTGCTGCCACACCTTCGAAGCTCCAGAAGCCTGGGTCAACACCGGTTTCACCGGTGATGCTCCAGCCGCCCCAGCTACCCGTGACGCCGAGGCGTGCCATGAAAGGCATCACGAACATGCCCTGGCGCCACATCGGGTTGAGCACCTGGTCGGAGGGATCGAAAATGGCCAGTTCGTAGAGCGCCATGGAGCCGGCCCAGCCGGCAACCAGAGCGGTGTGCATGAGGTGCACGGCCAGAAGACGGCCTGGGTCGTTGATGACGACCGTGTGCACCCGATACCAGGGCAATCCCATGGGGTTCAGGTCCGGGGAAACAACCAGCCGTCGTGTCCAGGGGTTGCCTGGAACCTGACGGCAGAACGATCGAAACCGACGAAGGCTCGATCCGTGCTGGCGATCGTAAGGGGTTCCGCCGGCCCCGCGTTCCCGATGGCGCCCAGCTGAAACGTGCCGTGATGGGGCAGCGGGTTTGGCCCCGGGCGGGCGTTTACAAAACGCAATTATTGGCGCCGTTCCACAATGGTTGCCACCCCGCAGTGAGCTGGCCATGCCCGTGATTCGATTTGTGCGTGAGGGCCAGGATGTGGAGTGTTATCCGGGCGAAAACCTGCGCGAGGTGGCCCTGCGCGAGGGCATTGAGCTGTATGGCCTCAAGGGCAAGCTCGGCAATTGCGGCGGCTGCGGCCAGTGCATCACTTGCTTTGTCGAGGTCGTTGGCGAAAGTTCGCCCAGCAGCCTCTCGCCTCGCACCGGCGTGGAGGAGCGCAAGCTGGAGCGCCGGCCCGAGGGCTGGCGCCTGGCCTGTCAGGCCCTGGTGCAGGAGTCGGTCTTGGTCTTGACCCGGCCCCAGGTGGGTCTGGCCGATGCCGAAGCCCTGTTGGCGGCCGCCAGCCAGGCACCCCTGCCCGCGGGCCCCACGGCCTGGCCGGTGCTGGAGCCAGACCCAGGTGAAGAGGAGGCCGGCGATGGCGAAGCCGATCCCCAGGGCCCGGCTTAATTAGGGCGCTAGGGCTAGTTCGCGCCTGTCCCTCAACAGAAGGCAAATCCGGGGCAAAGCGGGGTCTGGCGCGGTAGGGCTGGGTTTCGCTTGGCTTGGCTGGGGGCGACCAACCACAACGGGCGATGAAGCTGGCGGGTTCGGGCCCGGCAGTGGTGATACGGTCTCTCAGCTCCAGCGATCTGTAATGGAAACCAACGATCTCGGCTTCGTGGCCAGCCTGATGTTCGTGCTGGTTCCAGCGGTCTTTTTGATCATTCTTTACATCCAGACCAACAGCCGCCAAGGCTGAGGTTCGCCAAGCTGTCTGGTTGGTGCTCTGGCCCGATCGGGCTGGTGGCTTGGCCCCGCCCAATTTTGTTGCGGCCGTCCTCCTTGGTGACAAGGCGCCAGGGGGCTCTTGCTGCCCGGCTGGGTTGGCTTGCCAGCTCCTGGGTTGGGGAGCGGCCAGGGGGGGCAGCCTGTCTTCGATCTACCCCGAGCCGCTGGCCCTCAGGCTCGGCTCCCCTCCGGTTCGCGCACCAGCAGCACCGGCGCCGGGGCATGGACGCGGATGTAGTCGCTCACCGAACTGCCCAGCAGGCGGTCAATATCCACCAGGGCCCGGGCCACCAGGGGCCGGCGGTCCTGGGAGGCAATTACCAGCAGGTCGGCCTTTTCTGCTTCGGCGGCCGCGCACACGCCCCGGCCGATGTCGCCGGTGGTGTGGATGGTTTTGAGCTCAACGCCAAGGTTGCGGGCCCGCAGCACCGCCTTTTGGAGCGCCTCATCGGCGGGGGAGAGGCCGCCGCGGGAGGGGGTGATGTCCTGGCGGCTGATGTGGATGCCGGTGAGGCTGCCGCCCGGGATTTCGCGCACCAGTTCGCAGGCAATTTTGAGGGCGTCATCGCCCACACCGGTGCCGTCGATCGTCACCATCACCCGATTGATGTGGCGCACGTAAAGGTCGTCGCGCACCAGCAGCATCGGCCGGGTCGAAAGCTGGAAGATGTACTGGCTGGTGCTGTTGCTCAGGATCGATTGCAGCCGGCTCAAGCCCCGCGATCCCATCAGAATCAGATCGGCATCGAGCTCATCGGCCACCTTGAGCACGGTCTGCTTGGTGTCGCCCTGGCGAATGATCGTATTGATCTCGCTGGGGTTAAGGCCGAGGCGTTGCACGGATTCGGCCACCCTGCCGGCGGCCTTCTCCCAATTCTCCTGGAAGTTATTACCCACCTGTTCCGGCACCACGTGCAGGAGGTTGAGCCGGGCCTGGCGTAGCGCTGGGATGGCGCGCAGCATGCGCACCATCTCTTCGACATGACCCTTGCCGGAATCGGCGATCAGCAGGTTGCGAAACACGGTCAGTCGGTGGCTGCACTCAGCCTATGGCTGCTGTCAGCCTGTGTCTGCTTTTGATGGCGCCGGTGGATAGCAAAAATGCCGTAATGGAACGGGTTTGGCGCTTGCGCCGCCGTGTGTTGCCCCAGCACACCGACCATGCGGGCGTGATGTGGCACGGCGCCTACCTGGCCTGGCTGGAGGAGGCCCGGGTCGAGGCCCTTCAAGAGGTGGGCCTGGCCTACAGCGAGCTCTCGGCCCGGGGACTGGAGCTGCCGGTGGTGTCGTTGGCGATCAACTACCGCCAGGCCTTGCTCCATGGCGACCAGGTGGAGCTGTTGAGTCGGGTGGAGCGCCGTTCGGGGCTGCGCCTGCCCTGGTTGAGCCAGTTCATCGCGCCCAATGGGGCCGTGGCGGCGGAGGCACGGGTGGAGCTGGTGCTGGTGGAGCTTTCAGGGGGAGACGCCCTGCGCCGCCTGATCCGCCACCCTCCCGCCGACCTAGCCGCTGCGATCGAGCAGTTGAACGCAGGGCCAAACCAGGACCAAACCAGGGCCAAGGGGGCCGTATAGTACAAAGCTACTGCTGATTGGGGAGTGGCGGATCGTCCTCTGGGGTCCCGAGCCGGGGCTGGTGTGGTGGTTGGGGTTGGTCGCTTTGGGGCGCATCTACCAGGGGAGGCGGAACCAGGGGACTCCCTGGCCGTTATGGCGTCCCATTCCCCACGCCAACTTCCGGCGCCCCAGGGCCAGCCCATCCCACCCCTGGCGCCCTTGCTGCTCGTGCCCAGCCCGGGCCTGTTCCCGCCCCCAGGCCCCTGGCACCAGGCCCAGCGCCTCTGGTGGTTGCTCTGGTGCGGCTGCCCCGGCATCGGCTGGCAGCGGCTGGCCCGCCTGCAGGCGGCCTTTGGCGGCCTGGATCACGCCTGGCAGGCCCCTGGCGATGCCCTGGCCCAGCGGGCCGGTTTCCGTGGACGCTTGCTGGAGCAGGTGGGGGCCTACCGCCAGCGCTGGGGGGCCGAACCCTTCAGCCAGCCGGCGATCGCTGATCGCTTGGCCGCCCGTGGTCCCTACCGGCGCCTACTGCCTGGCGATCCGGCCTGGCCCGGAGCCCTCACCCGCCTGGCCCGGCCGCCCCTGCAGCTCCACTGGCAGGGCCAGGGCCAGCTTTGGGCGCCCCTGCGCCAACGCCGGGCCGTGGCCGTGGTGGGCACCCGGCGTCCATCCCGCCACGGCCTAGCCATGGCCAGGGCCCTGGGGGTGGCCCTGGCGGAGGCTGGCTGGCCGGTGGTGAGTGGCCTGGCCGAGGGCATTGACGGGGCCGTTCACCAGGGCTGCCTGGCCGCGGGAGGCGCCCCGGTGGCCGTGCTGGGCACCCCCTTGGAACGGGTTTATCCCAGGCACCACCACAGCCTCCAGGCCCAGGTGGCTGCTGCAGGGCTGCTCATCAGCGAGCACCCCCCCGGCACGCCGGTGCGCCCAGGCCACTTCGCCAGCCGCAACCGGCTCCAGGTGGGCTTGGCCCAGGCCGTAGTGGTGGTCGAGTGCCCCGAGTCGAGCGGTGCCCTGCATTCGGCTTCCCTGGCGTGGGACCAGGGCCTGCCGCTCTGGGCGGTGCCGGCCGATGCGGGCAAGCTCTCGGCTGCCGGCAGCAATCGCCTGCTCGCCTGTGGCGCCAGCGTGCTGCTCGATCCCGGAGACCTGGTGCGCCAGCTGGGGCCGGGTCCCCTGGCGGCAAGCCCAGGCCCGGCCGCTGGAGCCCCCAGCCAACGTTCAGTGGCCGCTTTCGCCCAAGGCGCCATGGCGGCGGGCCCACCCCGCCCCGGCGTTCCCAACCCCGAGCACTGGGCCCCACCCTTGGCTGGAGCCCAACGGGCCCTGCTGGCGGCGGTGGGCCCCGGCGCCTCCTTGGAGCAGGTCTGCGAGCGCCTCGAGCTGGGTGCCGCCGGTGCATCCCGGGCCCTGTTGGAGCTGGAGCTTCTGGGCCGGCTTCGGGCCGAACCCGGCCTTTGGTGGAGTCCCTGTTAGGGGTCTGGCGGAGCCAGGGAGTTCACCTAGAAGTTGCCTGAGGGTGGGACTTGGCAGCAGCTCAAGCACTGGGCGGCAGATTGGGCAACAGGGAGGACTGCGGAGGGGGCTACGGGTGGGCTAGAGATTTGGCTGATGGCTTGGCTGGGGAGGTCCCCTTCGTGCTGGCAAGGGATGGGGACGCAGGGCGGGAGGACGGGTTGCTGGAAGCCCAGGCGCTGCTTGCCTGGCGCCGGGTCCAATTGCGGCGGGGCGGTAGCTCCGCAGATTTTGATTGGCTATTGGAATTCGCCGGCGGCCTGGGTTGGAGCCAATTGCAGCGCCTGCGCCTTGATCCGGGCCAGCCGGTTGCCCTGCGCTGCAGTCTGGGCGCGATCGCGGCCCTCTGGAGCCAGCATCTGGAGACGGCCACCCCCCTGCAATACCTGGTGGGGATCGCCCCCTGGCGCGACTTCGAGCTGGCTGTGGGTCCTGGCGTGTTGATCCCCCGCCAGGAAACCGAGCTGCTAATCGAGCTGGTCCAGGCCCTGGGGCTGGCGGCTCAGGCCGGCTCGGCCCCCCTGCTCTGGGCCGACCTCGGCACCGGTTCTGGCTGCCTGGCCCTGGCCCTGGCCCAGCTGCTGCCCACCAGCTTTGGGCTGGCCGTGGATGCCAGCGCAACGGCCCTGGCCCAGGCCGGCGCCAA
>Ga0209107_10000419_pt1 | contig 25256 bp, 44 predicted proteins | sample LakErihyJuly2011_2_FD_187460 | JGI IMG/M metagenome (GOLD analysis project Ga0209107, IMG submission 187460) | Freshwater microbial communities from dead zone in Lake Erie, Canada - CCB hypolimnion July 2011 (SPAdes) (version 2) | ecosystem: Environmental > Aquatic > Freshwater > Lentic >...
CTTCTGCTAACATCCGTAAGGCTGTTGCTAAGTTGCGTTCAGGTCTGTCAGTTCCTCGTAAGGGTTCAATGTACTGGGCAGGTATTCACCCAGAAATTTCACACGATCTTCGTGCTGAGACTGGTGCTGGTGGATGGCGCTTGCCTCACGAGTACAACTCAAATGAAAACATTTGGGCTGGAGAAATTGGTTCATATGAAGGAGCCTACTTCGTAGAGTCTGCTCGTATGTTCAATGATACTGACGGTGCTTCAAGCGCCAAGGTATACCGTACAATTCTTTGTGGTAAGGAAGCATTGGCTGAAGCCGTTGCTGAAGAGCCACATGTAGTTATCGGTCCAGTTATTGACCACTTGATGCGTTTCCGCCCAATGGGCTGGTACGGCGTTCTAGGCTTTAAGCGTTATCGCGAAGCAGCCTTGTATCGTATTCTAAATGGTTCATCAGTCGCTTAGTTGATTGACTGGGGGGCAGGAGAAATCCTGCCTCTTAGTAAGTTCACTAAGGAGAACAATGGCAACGTACACACTCGTAACACCAACCCTTGAACAAGGCCCTATTGGTGGACATCGTTTACACACACACTTTAAGCAACGCACAAAAAGTTACACTATCATTTTAGACGGTGGTGTTTACTCACTTATACAATTTCCATCTGAAGATGAGTTAGTAACTTATACTGCTTACTATATGGGTGGATGCAATCATAAGGGAATTACTGAGGCTATCAGAACAGCAATGATTGCTGATGGTATTGTAACTTCGGCTAATTTTACAACAGAGTAGGGACAAATGCACCGACATATTAGTAAGGTAATTGAATGGGGTTTTACCCCTGAACATAATTTTATGGCTTCTCAATACGGTTGTGTTTTATGTGATGAGACTTCTGAAAAACCATTTGAGTATGAAGAAGTTTCTATTGACCATAATGACTGCGATATTGATTGCTTTGGTTGCAAAGCCAAGAACCTTCAGTTAAATGCAGGTGATGCTAGAGGTGATGTAAACGCCAGCGGCACCACACAGAAGAAGTGGAACTCTGAACTCGAAGCATATCGTAGTGCTAGATCACAGGGTATCCAGCCTAACGGTACCAAAAGAAAACAAGTAGAAGCAGCACACGATGCATCTGAAAAATTAGGTGCAGCGTATGATGGCGGTACAATGGTACAAGCACAAAAGATAGACAAACCAACAGCCACAGTAATGAGAGAACTCAAGGAAGCGGGAATACAATAATGCCTCAAGTCGGAAAAAAATCATTTCCATACACAGCAGCAGGTATGCGTGCAGCAAAAAAAGCAGTTAAGAAGACTGGTAAGAAAATGGTAGTTAAGAAAATGGGCAAGAAGAAGTAACTAACAAGGGTGGGGACAATGGCTAAACAAAAGAAAGAAACCTTAGCAGTCGCTTGGTGCGACAATGGTATGGTAGATGGCAAGTTTATGGAAGGTGTTGTAGATACCCTTATAAACTCAGGTGTAGAGTTCTGTGGCTCGTTAAGAGCACACGGTAATCAGATAGCACAGCAGCGAGAGATGTTAGTTAATCGCTGGTATGACAACAATAAATCTGATTGGTTACTCTGGCTTGACTCGGACATTATGATTACTCCAGAAAAGTTTTTAAAACTCTGGAATCGTAGAGATGCTAAAGATATACCGTTGCTTACTGGTGTTTACTTTACAAGTAACGAACCAGAGCAACCATTGATGAAGCCATTAGCAACTGTATATGAGTTTGCTCAGGCTGAGTTTGGTATTGGGATTAGAAGGCTAGACCCACTACCAAAAAATACCTTTATGAAAGTAAGCGCGGCTGGTATGGGATTTTGCCTGATGCACCGTAGCGTAATAACAAGAATTAAAGAAGCGCTGCCAAATGTTCCGTTCTTTACAGAGGTGGGTGCTAACAAGCAGTTCACTGGTGAAGACATTTATTTCTTTGCAGTAGTAAACAAAGCAGAGATTCCACTTTGGTGTGACACTGGTGCAACCGTGGGACATATGAAACGATTCAATATGGACGAAAACTACTATGACGCTTTTGGTAGGGGTAAAGGTTATGCAGACTAAATATCCTAATTGGTTTGAAATGACTGCAAAGCAAAACTTTGAGTCACAACTACTACCGCTTGCCGGCAAGTTTGGTCTAAGGTTTTTGCAAATCGGCGCTTTTACAGGCGATGCATCTGTCTGGCTAGTAGATAATGTACTTGTCACAAAGAACTCTGTGCTAGAGGACGTAGATATCTGGACTGGTTCGGATGAGACAGAGCACAAAGAGATGAACTGGTTAGACGTAGAACGTGTATACGATTCACGGATTGCTTTCCGTCCCAATGTAATTAAGTACAAGATGGATAGCAAAGAGTTTCTTCGCTCTGTTGAAGAACCAACGTATGATTTTATCTATATAGATGGAGATCACACCGCAGAAGGTGTGCTACAAGATGCTGTGCTTGCTTGGAGATTACTCAAGCCAGGTGGGATTATGGCATTTGATGACTATCTATGGGAAGACCCTAGAGGTATCCAGTTCCAGCCAGGCTGGTCAATAGATACCTTTGTGGGAGCAGTCAAAGAAGAATCAGAAGTTTTACTATCAAACTCTCAAGTATGGCTAAGGAAAAATAATGACAGCAGCCTGGACACGTAAAGAGGGCAAGAACCCTAAAGGCGGACTTAATGCCAAGGGCAGGGCATCTTATACTGGTGGCACGCTAAGAGCCCCTGTAAAGTCTGGAGATAACCCGCGTAGGGCATCTTTCTTGGCACGCATGGGCAGTATGCCAGGACCAGAACGCAAACCAAACGGTGAGCCAACAAGATTACTTTTATCCCTACAGGCTTGGGGTGCATCTTCTAAGGCTGATGCAAAAGCAAAGGCTGCTGCTATATCTAAAAGAAACCAAAGGAAAATAAAATGACAAACAGAAACAGTGCAGGTATTAGCGGTTCTGGTGGCAGAAACGTTGCAAAAATTTACAAGCCAGAAGGCCCAAGTAATTATAATCCAAATACTTCATATAAATTCCCAATGACACATAGTCAATCAATAGCATTTGGCAAATTAGCACGCAGTCCTAAGACTGCTGATACGCTTTTTACTCTTCCTAAAGGTGCAAAAAATTTACCTGATAAAGAAACAAAACAAATGCAGGCACGTAGAATTGCTGACCGCAAGCGTACATTAGCCCGCGCTGAATCAATTATTCGTCGTACTCGTTAAATAATTTTTTCCTTTAATCGTTAGGACGACAATGAAAAAGAAAGCCAAATCTAAAGTCAACGCTGCTGGTAACTATACCAAACCTGGTATGCGTGCTTCTCTGTTTAAGAAAATTAAGGCTGGCTCTAAGGGCGGAGACCCTGGGGAATGGTCTGCTCGCAAGGCTCAACTACTAGCAGTTCAATATAAAAAGGCAGGCGGAGGTTACAAGTAATGGCGCTTGCTAAATCTCAAAAGTCTTTAAAGGATTGGACTGGACAGAAGTGGAAAACTTCTGATGGCAAACCATCAAGAGGAAAAAAAAGATATTTACCTGCTGCTGCTTGGGCTTCTTTAAGCGCATCAGAAAAAGCAGCAACTAATAAAGCCAAGGCTAGGGGCAATGCCAAAGGTAAACAATTTGTAAAACAACCTAAATCAATTGCAAAGAAAACGGCAGGTTATAGATAATGGCACTAGGTAAAGATGGTAGCAGTCTAACTGCAGAACTTAATCGCCTTGCTGGTACAACTGGCAAAGCAGACCAAGGTGCAGCAAACACTTATGCCAGTACATCTGGTCTAGGAGTTCTTGCAGCACTTAACATCAAGGCTAGCGCAACACGTCAACCTTCTGCATACAAAGGTCTTAATGCTGTCTGTAATGAACTTGCCTCTACTACTGGTAAGTCTGCAATCGCTGCGCTAAGGAGCATAAACGTATAATGACTACTCTAACGGATATGATTAATGAAGTATCAATGAACCTTTCAGGTTATACACTTCAACAAGACCGTGCTACCCACATCACAGCCAACGTAGCAGCAACCGCCTCAACCATTGCTGCACCTATTACTCTATCCCTTGCATCTACCGATAGCGTAGGTAAAGGTATTGTTGAGATTGATGAAGAACTATTCTGGGTAGATAACTATGACCGGGTTGGTAACACAGCAACTATTGCTCCTTATGGTCGAGCATATCTAGGTACTACCCTTGCTGCACACACAGCAGGTACTAAGGTTACTATTGCTCCTACTTTCCCTCGTTTTGCAATTAAGCGAGCAATTAACGATACTATCAACGCTATTAATTCATCTATTTTTGCAGCCAAGACAACTACTATTACATCTAACGCTGCAGTTGCAGCCTTTAGATTGCCTACTACTGGTACTACATTAAATATTACTAAAATTCTTAGTATTGCATATCAAACGCTAGGTGCAAGCAAAGAGTGGACTCCTATTCGTTCTTACCGTTTTGACGGTAATGCTAACTCAACTGCATTTACTAGCGGTCAGACTGTATCTATTTATGATTATATTCCTTCGGGACGTACTATCCAGATCGTGTATGCTACCGACCCAACTCCGTTTACTGCTAACTCAGATGTATTTACAGACACTACTGGATTACCAGAGTCCTGCAAAGACCTAATCGTTCTTGGTGCTATCTACCGTCTGCTATCTAATCTTGACCCAGCACGTGCATCAATGGTTAGCCCACAGGCAGATGAGACAGACTCCAAGCGTCCATACGGTTCATCTCAATCTCTTACCAAGCAAGTTTACGCTTTGTTTAATCAACGATTAAATGAAGAAGTTAGAAACCAGCAAGACAAATATCCTATCCGTGTCCATTATTCTCTTTGATAGGCAGATAAATGACAACTAGAAAATACTCATCCAGAGCACAACAGACCACACTAACTAGCGGTATTACCTCTGGTGATACAACTATGACCGTAGGTTCTGGTGCTAACCTTATGGGTGGCAAAACACCCGCAGTAGGTGAAACCTACACAATTGTTATTGACCCTGATACCGCTCTTGAAGAAATTGTAGATGTAAGTAACTACGCATCTGGTAACACACTTACCATTGCTAGAGGCATTGATGGCTCTACTGCAGTAGCCCACTCTGCTGGTGCCGTTGTCCGACATATGGTTATTGGTCGTGACCTAACTGAGGCTAACACACACATTGAGAATACAACTACAGCACACGGTATTACTCTTGCTAACATAGTCCAGACTGGTACTACTGGCACAGTAACAAGCACAATGATTCTTGACGGAACTATTCTTAACGCCGATGTCAATGCTTCTGCTGCTATTGCTTATAGCAAGTTAGCCCTTGCAGGAACTATTACATCTGCTGATATTGCTAACGATACTATTGTTAATGCAGATATTAATACTGCTGCAGGTATTGCACTTAGCAAATTAGCAACCGACCCATTAGCCCGCGCCAACCATACTGGTACTCAATTAGCAGCAACTGTCTCAGACTTTGATACACAGGTTCGTACATCTCGTCTAGACCAAATGACTGCACCAAGCGCTGCGGTGTCGGTAAACAGTCAGAAAATTACAAATCTTGATACACCAACCGCATCAGCAGATGCAGCAAATAAAGGTTATGTAGATACACAGATTACCGCCTTAATTGGTGGCGCTCCTGGAACACTTGACACTCTTGATGAAATTGCTGCTGCTATCAATGATAGCGGTTCATTTGCTACATCTGTAGTACTGCGCGATGGCACACAGGCTATGACTGGCGCTCTTGCAATGGGAACTAACAAAATTACAGGACTTGGAACACCTACTGTATCTACTGACGCAACCACTAAAGGTTACGTAGATGGCATTACAACTGCACCTAGCAACTTGACTGGCGTTATTACATCTGTTGGTCCAGCAACCTCTATAGCCTCTCAAACAGGTACTGGTACTAAGTTTGTAGTAGATACCAGTCCAACTCTTGTAACCCCTGTACTTGGTGTGGCTACAGCCACATCTATTAATGGAACATCTATTCCGTCAACTAAGACTTTGGTGGTGACTACAGATAAACTATCCATTCTTGCCGCTACAACCTCAGCGGAACTTGCTGGAGTTATCTCTGATGAGACTGGAACTGGCGCTCTTGTTTTTGGAACTAGCCCTACTATTGCAACTCCAGTAATATCTAGTCCTAAAATTTCTAGCACTTATAGTGCTAAGACTGCTGCATATACATTTGCATCTGGTGATGAAGGTCAGTTGTTCTCAATGAACAACGCTGCTACTCAGCAGTTTAATATTCCAACAGATGCCACATTCAACTTTGCAGTAGGTACAGAGATTAACGTCTTCTGGATTACTGGTGCAGGTCAACCTACTATCGGTGCTGTAACTCCTGGAACTACAACTGTAATTTCAACTGGTGCTACCAGTGCAACTCCTAAACTACGTGTAGTCAACTCTGGTGCAACCTGCAAGAAGATTGCAGCCAACTCTTGGATTATTTTTGGAGACCTTGCCTAATGCCAATTCTAGGAATTATGGCTTCATCTATGCAGGGAGCGGTAGGCGATTATGAGTCTATTGCTACTGCAAACGGTACAGGCTCAAGTGGCACTATTACATTCTCTTCAATCCCTGCAACCTATAAACATCTGCAGATTAGATATATTGGACGCAACTCGGCAACAGGTGCCACCCTTGCCACTTTGAGAATGAGAATAAACGGATACACATCAACCTATCCTTTACACAGATTATCTGGCAATGGTTCTACTGTTGCTGCTTACGGTAGTACCGCCGAAGTTTACATTCAAGACATTGCGTCAATGTCAACTAACTTAGCAGCAGCCTCTATTTATGGCGCTGGTATTATTGACATTCTAGATTATGCAGATACTAATAAATATAAAACTGTACGTTCATTAAGTGGAACTGACCTTAATGGCTCTGGTGAAATATATTTAGGCTCAGGTTTATATCAACAGACTACGGCTATCTCCTCAATGACTTTGGAAGCCAACGGCGTAAACTGGCTTACTAACTCCACTTTTGCACTATACGGGATTAAGGGGTAAATAAATGGCTACAACTTATGAACCGATAGCGACTACAACGCTTGGCAGCGCAGCAAGTAGTGTTACCTTCTCAAGCATTTCTGGTACTTACACCGATTTAGTGTTGGTTTCTGTGCCGATAGTCACCGCAGCCACCACCTTTGCGGTGCGCTTTAATAGCGACAGCACTGCTTTATATTCAGCAACTATTTTAGAAGGTAACGGAACGAGTGCGGCATCTACTCGCGTATCTGCCCAAACTGAAATCCGTATTTCCTACGTTGCAACTTCTCGGACAACTAATACATCAAATATAATTACACAGATACAAAACTATTCTAATGCTACAACTTATAAAACTTTGCTTAGTAGGGATAACGCAGCCAGCGATGGCACAGGTGCAATAGTTGGACTATGGCGCAGCACTGCGGCAATTACAAGCCTAACTATTATTCCTCTAACTGGGGGTTCTATCATAAATACTGGCTCAATCTTTACCCTATACGGAATTAAGGCGGCATAATGGCTAACACTTATGTAAAGATTGCATCCGTCACTGTTGGTTCAGGCGGTGCGGCAACTATGGAGTTTACTAGCATCCCTGCAACTTACACAGACTTGCTTGTTAAGGTTTCTGGTCGGACAAATAACGCAGCGACAAGCGACAGCGTTTTGTTTTATTTTAATGGTCTTACAACAAATCAAACTATGAGGCGCTTACAAGGTGACGGTTCAGTTGCTTCATCTTCAACATCAACAGCAAGTCAATTCGTTGTCGTTGGTGCTACGGCAACTGCTAGCACTTTCGGTAACGCTGAAATCTATGTGCCAAATTATGCAGGCTCAACCAATAAATCTTTCTCAATAGATGCTGTGCGCGAGGACAATACAACCGTTACGAATACGCAAATGTGGGCAGGATTATGGTCATCTAGTGCAGCAATAACTCAGATAACTATTGCTGGTCAGTCTACCAATTTTGTTCAGTATTCAACCGCAACCCTTTACGGCATCAAATCATCCTAAGGAGAATAAAATGGCAGACACAAAGATAATCGTAGATTGCTCTACGGGTATTACAACTGAGGTAGAACTAACCGCAGCAGAAATAGAACAGCGTGCAGTTGACGCTGCAGAATATGCGGCACGCAAGGCAGAAGAAGAAGCAGCAGCAGATGCAGCAGCAGCAGCCAAGGCATCAGCACAGGCAAAGTTGGCAGCACTCGGCCTAACTGCTGACGAAATTGCAGCACTGTCTAACTGAAGACATCTTCCCGTTAGCGCGGGATATAGATGATGCAATAGATGAAGCAGAAGAACAAATATACTAAGGAGATACGGTGGCAACTAGAGATATAACCGAAGGTAGAGGTTCTGCAACCGCAAACATAGGTCGTTCTATTGCTATTGACTTAGGTATTGTTTCATCTACTTCTACTTGGCAGAACACCAATGAAGCATATGATGTAGCCGTTGGCGGCTTGCCGTTCTTCTATGCTATTAGTGATTCTCGTCCATATGTCCGTCAGACTGCACCGTTTAATAAAGAACAACAAGATACAAGTGCTGAACCAGGTGAGCAATCGCTTACTGGTTGGTGGCTAAGAAGCCAGTCTTCTTTCCATAATGGCACAGGTATTAAGTTCTATGATCCATCTGCAGGTGAAACAGTTGCTCACCGCTTTACTGACTCAGACAATGTAGATGTGTGGACTAAGGGGCAGGTAACTCTGCTCAAAGAAACAGCCAATATGACTGGTGTTACTAGTGGTATCTATAAACTTATCTCTGTTGTAGATGGTTCAACTGATAAACTTGTTGCTTGGACACCAGCAAATACAACTATTAAAAATTATACTGCTGGTGGAACCGCTGTTACATACAGTGATGTAGTTACTGCTGGCTTAGATACAGCAACACTTGCTATTGCAACTGATGGAGCACACTTATTTGTTGCTGACAACGACCATATCTACTCAGGTGAAATTGCAACACCTACTACTGGGTACACGGAATACTATGCAACTGGTAGTGCACGAGTAGTAATGGCTTGGGTCAAACAACGCCTTGTTGCTGGTGTTGGTGCTGGTATCTATGAATTAACTGGCACTAAGGGCACATCACGTGCCTTGCCTACAGCAACCTACACACACCCTAATGCTGATTGGGTCTGGTCATCTATTTCTGAAGGTGGCTCTGCCATCTATGCGGCTGGTTATCTTGGTGGTAACTCCGCCATCTACAAGTTTGTTCTATCTACTGCTGGTGTTATGCCTACCCTGACATCAGGAATTGTGGCAGCAAAACTTCCTATTGGCGAAATAGTTTACAAGATTGAATCTTACCTTAATTACCTAATGATTGGTACTAATAAAGGTATGCGTGTGGCTGCTATTTCAGATACCACTGGTGACTTACAATACGGTCCACTTATATTTGAAGACACTAATGGTGTCCGTGATTTCACTTTTCGTGATAAGTATGTCTGGGCTGCAGGTACAGTCAATGGTTGCGCTGGTTTATACCGTGTTGACCTAGGTACAGAGATTGAATCTTTACGTTTTGCTTATGCTAAAGATGCTTACCTTAGCACTGCTGCTGGCTATGCTACTAGTGTAGATTTTGTAGGCAATACCAACCAGATAGCCTTTACTACATCAGGTAGCCACGGCATAGCCATTCAATCAACTACAGTCTTGTCAACATCTGGTTCCATAACTACAGGTAAGATTAGATTCTCTACCCTAGAACCTAAGAATTATAAACGTCTTATTGCTCGTGGGTCATTTACATCTGGCACGCTTACACTGTCATCTCTTGCTACAACTGCGGGTGGCTCCGATACCCAATATGACCACATAGGTTATAACTCTGGTGTAGACCCAGTAGAAATAACTACCACTCAGCCTGAAGTAGCACAAGAGTTCCTTGCCTATAAGTTTACATTTGACCGTGATGCTACAGATACTACTGCTGGTCCGACCTTTAAAGGCTATCAGGCTAAGGCAACCATTGCTACTCCGCGTCAACGTATCATTCAGTTTCCTGTTTATTGCTTTGACATAGAAACTGACAGGTTTAATACTGTAGTTGGATTTGAAGGCAGAGCCTTTGAGCGTATCAAACTATTAGAAGAAATTGAAAAAACAGGTGACGTGCTTACTTGGCAAGACCTGACAACAGGAGAATCACAACAAGCAGTAATACAGCAAGTTACATTTAGTCGTATGACTCCACCGGATAAGCGCTTTGATGGCTTTGGTGGGGTTATAGAGATAACTATCAGAACGGTATAACACAATGACACTACAGGATTGGGCTGCATTTGCACTATCAATTACATCTTTAGTAGGAGCATTTGCACTTATGATTCGTTGGATGGTTAAACACTATCTAATTGAACTTAAAAATAACGGGGGATCATCAGTTAAAGACCAAGTTGAAAGGTTGGAATCCCGCGTTGACCAAATTTACCTCCTTCTTTGCGAAAGAGACAAGTAGAAAATTAAGTGTTTTACTTCTAGTATTTGGCACATCTTTTTTATTAAATCCCTCTGCTAGCGCAGTTGCACCAGAGTTAATGGTTAGAAATGTAACAATCATCTGCGCTAACACTGCTGGTGAAACATACACAGCAAATACAGGTTGGGATGCAGACAACTCTTATTTCAATGGTAAAGGCGACATAGCAAGATTATTTTGCGAAGGTGGCTTTATTGGTCAATGGACTATCTATGTAAGTGATAACTACACAGGCGTTGGAAGATACTATAACGGTATAAATCCTAATCCTGCTCCTACTCCAGAACCAACCCCTAGTCCTTCTCCCACTCCAGAACCAAGTCCTTCTCCAACTCCAAGTGAGACTGCAACACCTGTAGTTGAGACAGTAACTCCTGTTTTAACGCCTTCTCCCGAACCTGAGCCATCGCCCAGCCCAGAAGAAACCCAAACAGTAACCATAATAGAAACATCTACTCCTCTTTCCGAGACTTCAACTGCTCCTTCTGAACCCGTTCCAACCGAACCTCAGCCAGAACCAGTAGTAATAATCCAGCCCCAGCCAGTAGTGGTACCGCCACCACCAGAAATTGTTGAACCATCACCTACTCCTGAACCTGAGCCTGAGGTTGCTCCCGAACCCGTTCCTGTTGAAGATCCCAGCCCAGAGCCTGTCCCCGAGCCTGATCCCATTCCTGAACCTGAGCCACTGCCAGACCCAGCACCTGAACCTGCTCCTGAGCCAGAACCCGAAGTCGCTCCTGAGCCTGTTCCAGAGCCTGAATTAATTCCTGAGCCAGCACCCGAACCTCCTGCTGTAGAAGAACCTGCGCCAGAGATAGCGCCTGAGCCTCCTATGGTAGCAGATGAAAACGCTACAGAGGAAGAGAAGGCTGAAGTTGCTGAAGCGATTATTGAAGCAGCACATGGCGAACCAGTAACAGCAGAAGCAATTGCAGATGCTGGACTTACTTATGCAGACCTGCCTCCAGAGACTCCTGTTGAGGTACGCCAAGACGAAGATGGTAACGAAGTAGTTATCACAGCCGAGGTAGCAGCAGCACTTGTGGTGCTTGAAAACCCAGCAGCCCTTGTGGCTGCAATCTTTACTGACCCGGGACAAGCCTTGCTTGCTATTGCAAGTATCGGTGCTGATATGTCAGATGAAGAAAGAACAGAATCAGAAAAAATTATTGTCGCATCAGTTATTGCTGGACAGGCTGCAGTTAACGCAGCAGGTATGGCAGGAGCAGCAGCCTATAGGAGAAAACCATGAAGATACTAAGAGATATGGCTGAACAACTATGGACGCTACTCGGCATGTTTATTGCTTGGGTAGTCCTTGATGGTTCAGCAAAAACTGTAGTCGGTTATGCAATCGGCGGAACATTAATTGCATGGGCTATTACTTACCCACTACGTAACGGAGACGACAAATGACAGTTGAACACAGCCAAAATGGTTGGGTAGCATCTAAAGATAAAGAAGCAATTAACATTAAACATTTCCCGGTTGCTGGAACAAAGATTAGATTACAGTGCAACGAGATATGTGGTCCAGTATTAGCAGCATTTGCCGCTGAATTTCATACAACCGTAGAACCCCTTGAAGAAGGGGTCTTTGATGACTGGTCATATGCATACCGTCAAGTTCGTGGTAAGACAGAAGACTTATCTAACCACTCATCTGGTACTGCTATTGATCTAAATGCTGTCAAGCATCCGCTTGGTAAAGAGAATACTTTTACTGAGGCTCAACGTAAGACATTAGATATTCTTTGCAAGAAGTATGGGCTACGCGCTGGCTATACCTATAAGACTCGCAAAGATGATATGCATTTTGAGATAGTAGAAACACCTGAACAGGTAAAAGCACGTGTAATTAAGATGAAACTAAAGTAAAGGACTCCCTAATGAATCAAGAACAGATTAAGCAAATTGCTCTTTCGTACCTACGCTCAGCAGCCGCTGTTGCCCTAGGACTTTATATGACTGGCGTTCACGACCCTAAGACACTGGCTTCTGCCTTTGTAGCAGGTCTTGTAGGCCCAATCCTCAAGGCGCTAGACAGATCAGCACCTGAGTTCGGCCTCAAGAAGTAGCCATTTAAGGCCCATAGCAGCCCAATAGAGACAAGGAAACCCCCTACCTAAGTAGAAATACTCAGGCTAGGGGGTCTTTTTCTCTTTTACCCACCCGTAGAGTAAAAGCCAGTACCCCTGAACTGTACTGCAGGTGCAGAGTACACCCTTGTAGAGTTCATAGTACACTTTGGACAGGTTATTTCTGTCTCACGTTCCCTATAGGAACGGGTGATTTCAAAGGTATGTTCGCATCCATTACATTTATACTCGTAGGTAGGCAAGGTTATCTCCCTGCTGGGTTGCAGTAGCAACTCCAACACTCATAGGTGATATCGTCGATGATGTGGAAAGCATCTTCTTCGGTATTGATTATCTTGTCGCATGACTGGCATTCATGGGTTTCAATCATTAGTTGTACTCCTTCGGATTGCGAGAACCATAGCACATGTGTTATTCTCGCGCTGCGGGTAACCGTGGGGCAGAAACTTCAATCGACGGGTGACGGGCATAAGCCTAATCCATCGCCTCCCTGAACCACCATAATTTTTTATGGGGGGTAGGGGGGCATTTCTTTATCTTAGGGTTCAGGGCAGTTCCGCCCACATCTCAAGACAAGGTGTGCTATGCTTGCTCCATGAATCAATTACCAGAACATATATCCTATTCCTCTCTAACCACTTGGCAAGAATGCGGTTGGAAATATTATCTTACTAAAATTGAAGGCGAAGAAGAAGATCATGCCGTTTGGTTTACTGGCGGTTCTGCCGTCCACAAGGCTACTGAGGTCTATGATCTTGAAGGCGGCGATGCTGAAAGCATTTGGAACAAAGTATGGTTTGAACAAGTAGCCGAAGATGAACACATCAATGGTGATATGAATACTTGGCAATTCGCCAAGCGAGAAGACATGTCATGGTGGTATGGTGAAGGTCTATGGATGCTTGATAAGTGGATAGCATTTCGTAACAATGGATGGAATGTTTATGAAGATTTTGTTGAAAAGCAATATGAAATACCGATAGAAAATACCGTGGTCAAAATGGCTATTGACCGCGTTATGACTGATTTCGAGGGGAATCGGGTGCTCCTCGACATCAAAACCGGTGCGTCATCTCAGAGGCATCCCTTGCAACTTGCGGTCTACGCTTGGGCTCTTGAGAAGCAAGGAGTTACTGTCGACAAGGCAGGCTTCTGGGATGCACGCACTGGTAACATTTCGTTATGGAACCTTTCTAATTTACATTCAGAACGCATTGAAGATATGCTCAATACCTTTGATAAGGCTCGTAAAGATTCTATCTTCTTGCCTAACCTATCCAACTGTGGACGTTGTGGTGTAATGTCTGCCTGCAAGTATGTCAATTCAAGAGTACAATAGAGTTCAACTACAAACAAAGGAGCAAGAGATGACTGGAAATTTCCAAGTCAGTAGCAAACTCAACGATGGTCGAATCTTCGTTGTTTCCTCAGAAACCTTCACGGGGTTTTGTGAGGCGTTAGAGCAGGTAACAGGAATCGAAGAGTCACAAGATGTACTCAAGACGATGGCTACTTCTCTTTTAGGAGCACCACAAAGCGCAGTACAAGCAGTAAATAATATCCGCGAAGCCTTTGGCAACGTGGTTATCGACCATACTGCACATCCAACACAAACAAACACATCTGGCCCTTCGGGTAAAACCTGTAAGCATGGCCCGATGACACCACGCACAGGCAGCGGTGCCAAGGGTCCTTGGAAGGCATACATGTGTCCTTCTCCAAAGGGAACTCCTGACCAATGTGAACCTGAATGGCTTCGCCGTGGCGAGCCAGCATGGAATAGTTTCTAAGACATGAGAACACTTGCCCGCGCAGTAGGTAGTAAAGACATAGGTGGCGAACCGCTACCAACTGTTTTTCGTACCTTTGAAGTGAACAAAGTTGTTATCCGCAGAGCGGAAGTATCTATGATCGCTGGTACTCCTGGTGCGGGCAAGTCAACTCTTGCCTTGGCAATTGCATTGCGTTCTAAGGTGCCGACACTCTATGTCAGCGCTGATACAAATGCACATACTATGGCTATGCGCTTGCTATCAATGATTACTGGCAAGCCTCAGTCAGAAGCAGAGATGCTTCTTGAATCTGAGGTTGCAACATCTCGTCAATTAATTAACGAAAACTCAGGGCATATCTTTTGGTCGTTTGAATCTTCACCTACATTGGTGGATTTAGACCAAGAGGTACTTGCCTTTGAGGAATTATGGGGTTGTTCTCCCACGCTTATTGTTGTTGATAACCTGATGGATATTGCCAATGATGGTGGGGAAGAATTTGCCAACATGCGTTCAACCTTGAAAGAACTCAAGTATTTAGCACGTGATACTAATGCTGCAGTGCTAGTGCTACATCATACCAAAGAATCATATAGCGGCAATCCATGTCAGCCACGCTCTGCGTTGCAGGGAATGGTTGCACAATTGCCAGCGTTAATATGTACTATCGGAACTAACGCACCGGGCTATATAGCAATAGCCCCTGTTAAGAACCGATACGGCAAAGCCGACCCGTCAGGGGATACGGCTTATTGGTTGCAGTTTAATCCAGAAATTATGGATGTCTCCGACATACCTGAAAGGGCATAAGATGACTACATCACCATGGATAGAACCTGATTCACCTGATTGGGATACTTTCCCATATAGTGATGATGATGAAGACGATGACTAAAGATATATATGATTTATACCCAGATTATACAAGGGCGATGGATATCCGTGGTGAACCAACCTCGGTATGCATCTGTGGATGTTTCATTTGGAATTTAAAAGTATCGTTCGATGAGGACGGTACTATCGGAATGTATTTCAGAGATATGGAGTGTGTTGACTGTGGAACACGGGCAACTGCACCAATTGAGGAGTAATAATGAAACAACTGAAACTGTACGCTTGGCTAATGTCCACTATAGTTTTTGTGGGAACTTTGCCACACACTGCGAGTGCAATACTTATCAAACCTATTACGGAGAAGAAAGAGAAGGTTCCACCATGCGAACCGAGCATTTCTTATATGAAGAAAGCAGCCAAACAAATAGCCAGAGGGAAAGTTTTGGCTACGTACCAAAGCAACTATGAGTGGAAAGCACTCTTTAAGTTATGGGATCGAGAATCTCGTTGGGATTATACAGCAAATAACCCACGATCTAGCGCATTCGGCATTCCCCAGATGCTGACAATGCCTGAGAACACCCCCATGATTAAACAAATTGATTTAGGATTAAAATATATTAAGCATCGTTATGGTTCTCCTTCAAGAGCCTTAGCCTTTCACAATTCAAATGGGTGGTACTAATTGTCTAATCCAGCCAAAGCCAAGGGTTCCAAGGCTGAAAGAGATGTCGTCAATTATCTTATTGAGAATGGTTTCCCATACGCCGAAAGGCGTTTAGCAGGGGCACAAGAAGATAAGGGCGACATCGCTGGAGTCAATGGTGTGTGCATAGAAGTCAAAGATCATGCTAAGATGGCCCTATCGGGTTGGATAGAGGAGATGATACTTGAAACCAAACACGCAAAAGCATGGACTGGTGTGGTTATTCACAAGCGTAAAGGGAAAAGTTCTCCTGCTGATTGGTATGCTAGTATGCCTGTATCTATCTGGCTTGAATTACTCAAGAAAGTTACTTAAAGATGAGAGATAACCCTAACATTGCTGGCATATTAGAGCATTATGGTGCGCTAGTACCTACTCGCCGTGGGTGGGCTAAGATGAAGTGCCCGTTTCATAATGATTCTCACGCTTCCTCTGCAGTCAATTTAGATGAAAATATATTTAAGTGCCATGGCTGTAACTATAAAGGCAACGGATATGCTATCATTATGCTCAAAGAAGGAGTTAATTTTCATGAAGCAATTACAATCGCACAGGGAATCGCTGACTCACGCGGCGAAGTACTACCACAGCGCCCTGCACGAGGCGGAAGACTATCTCGCAGAACGCGGTATAACTATGGAACAAGCGACGAAAGTTCGCTTGGGCGTCGTGCTAGAGCCGTTAACGGGACATGAAGCATACATCAATCGGCTATCTATCCCGTATATCACTAGGTCGGGTGTGGTTGATTTACGGTTTAGGTCATTGGACTTATCGGAACCGAAGTATATGGGTATGGCCGGTGCGTCTACACATCTCTACAACGTCTCGGCGTTCTTTAGGGCGACAACATACATTTGCATTTGCGAAGGTGAGATTGACACGATTACGCTCGATGTTAGTTGTAATATACCTGCCGTGGGGGTTCCAGGCGTGAACAATTGGAAGAAACATTACTCAAGATTATTAGGTGACTTTGATAAAGTATTTCTTTTTGCTGATGGCGACAACGCTGGTGCTGAGTTTGGTAAAACTCTTTCGAGAGAATTAGGCAACTTAGTAGTAGTGCAGATGCCTGATGGCGAAGATGTTAATTCAATGTATCGAATCCACGGTGCAGAGTACTTTAGGAATAAGATTGCGAGTGTGCACTAATGTTAATGCCAGAAGAAGGACACTTTGATTGCACAGAGACTGACTGTAATTTTAGTACTTGTGATCTGTTTGAGTTCATGTACCACTGCGGTGTTGAATACAAGTGGGCAGTGCGTTTAGATAAACGATACTCATTTGACTTATTTGAATTCCTGCAGATACTTAACGATATTGTAGATGCTGGCGATTTAGATGCAGCGTATGACCATATCCAAAGTGCTACATTATTGATGGTAAACGCTAGCGGAGATGACTTACACAAGTTTATTGAGGAAGCAGTTGTTCGATCTGAAATGGATAATGTCATGGCTGGCGTAGAAGGGTTGCTCAAAGAAAATGAATGAGCCAAGTAAATTTGATTTAGATGTATGGGAAACAATGGATTCACTTGCTGAATTACTATTGAGCAAACACCGGGATTACGGCCCAAAGAATATTTCACTATCGCCAGGTGGTCCGCTTAACGGATTACGTGTGCGCATGTGGGATAAATTAGCACGCATAAATAATTTAACTGAAACAAACAATGACCCAAAGCACGAATCCCTTGAGGATTCCTTCAAGGATATGGCAAACTATGCAATCATTGGATTGCTAGTGTTACAAGAAAAGTGGCCTCAAGAATGAAAAAGATATTTGGACCTTATAAAGGGAGCAAGCAAAATGGCGGAAGACCAATCTATGTTTTTAAGCGAAGAGGAAAAGACGGAAGTGTTGAAACTACTTCAAGCAATAAGGCACGGGTTGATTACGAGAAGAAAACAGGAAAATCCCTACCGCGTACCACCGACGTTGACCATAAAGATAACGGCGGAAGGGCCGGACGAGACGGACGTGGCAATCTGCAAACAATGTCTCACTCAGCAAATGTTGCCAAAGAAAACAAACGACGCGCCGTTAAAAAGATTGCGCCTAAGAAAAAAATTATAAAGAAAGCGGTTAAAAAGAAATCATGAAAACTATAGTTTGCATTTCCGATCTTCAAGTACCGTACCACGATGTAGAAGCAGTCAAAGCAATTGCTAAGTTTATCAAGGCATACCAGCCAGATACTGTTGTCTCATGTGGTGATGAGATGGATATGCAGACCATCAGTAAGTGGAGCAAAGGCACAGAGTTAGAGTTTGAACGCTCCATGGGTCGTGACCGCGATCTTACCAAGCAAGTGCTCTATGACTTAACCGTTGAGCATATGGTGCGTAGTAACCACACAGATAGATTATTTAACACCGTAATGATGAGAGCGCCAGGATTACTGGGATTACCCGAGTTAGAGTTAGAAAATTTTTTAGGTTTGAAAGAACTTGGAATTCAATACCACAAAGACCCATATGAATTGGCGCCTGGGTGGTTATTGATGCATGGGGATGAGGGAAATGTTCAGCCAACTGCTGGCGCTACGGCGTTAGGATTGGCTAAACGTTCAGGTATGTCTGTGGTGTGTGGACACACACATCGCATGGGACTTACTCACCACACACAGACTTATCGTGGTGGTAAGCCTAAAACCATCTGGGGCATGGAATTAGGCAACCTGATGAATTACAACAACGCGAAGTATATCAAGGCTGGGTTGTTTACTTGGCAGCAGGGCTTTGGTATACTTCACGTTGATGGTAAGACAGTAGTACCTCAGATCGTACCCATTATAAACAATTCATTTACCGTGGAAGGCAAAACTTGGAAGTGGTAATTGAACAGTACGATAATTTAGTAGCAAATATTGCTTATGAGTTTGGGCGTAAGTTTCAGATGGTGGAAGCCAATGATATACGCCAAGAGTTGTGGGTATGGTTTCTTGAGCATCCTAACAAGGTCAAGACATGGGAAAGCCTAGATGGCAAGCAGGCTACCAAACTAATAGCACGCTCACTTCGCAATTGCGCTAAGGATTACTGTCAGAAAGAGAAGGCTGCGCGTGTGGGTTACCGGGTAGAAGATAACTATTACTACGATAAAGAACTCGTTGAAATGTTGTTGCCTGCTGTGTTGCGTGGTGACATGGTAGCCCCTGCACTAACTGAAATGGGCTATCAATCTACTAAAAAGGTAGCCTCCGAAGGTGGCAACTGGTTTGCTATGGTAGGAGATATTAACCTAGCACTTCATAAGTTAACCAGCGAACAGTACTATGTGATATGCTTGCGCTTTGAAGAAGGAAACGACAATGCGACCATGGCTAAAGAACTTGAGATATCTGAGGATGCTGCTCGCATGAGAGTTAATCGTGCACTTAATAATTTAATTAACTATCTAGGAGGGGAACGCCCAGTGAAAGAAAGAGATTATCCAACCGAACAATTAAATGACGACGATGTATGTGAGCAGCCCGCGGGCGCGCAAGGAATTGATAACGCATGATATGCGAGGTGTGTTCTCAAGCCGGCAAACTGAACTCAATTAAAGAGTACGCTCATGCAACGGCTATGCATTTAGAGTGCGAGTATGCAAACTGTCCCTGTCAGCACAAGGTAGGCGCAGGATGGCACAGGTAACGACTATGTATGTATGCTCCCAACACAAACCTCGCGCGCGTGTGCGCGCGTCCGTGAGCGTGCCACGCTCAGAATCCTCGCGCGTGTGCGCGCAAGCGTACCACGCTTAGGGCAAAAAAAAAGCCCCTCGCACATGGTGTGTGCGAGAGGCGTGTGGGATTATTTTTTAATGTAGCGTGGGCTTGTATATCGGTACGATATTGGCGTTGATTAACTTATCGCCATGCGATATCGCTTCTTCTAGCGTATCAAAGACACCGTAGACGGCGGTAGTCCCATTAGACGCGTTAGTGATGGTTATGTATCCAAGCAACATCATTGAGTCGCTTGCATACTGCACCTCTATTGTTGTAGTCATGATTTCCTTTCGGGTTAAAGCGCTAACGCAAGCATTGTGCCTACGATAACGATCGTAAAGAACGAAGTCCACACGATAAGTCCAATCGAATCACGCACGCTCATAGCGAAGTAATCGTAATCATCATTATCCATTGCGACCTGCCCTCTGTACATATTCCATAAACGGGCGATAACTGTCTGAGAAACTTTCAGGCTTAATGCCCGACTGTTCCTGTAACTCGCGCCGTTCATGTCTATCTAGTCCAGCCCATATTCCGTGTATGTTATCAAAGCGTAAAGAGTAATCTTTACACTCATCAAAGGCGGGGCATGTGGCACAGATTTTTCTTGCCATCATAGCCTCGGGTGTGCGTGACCATGCTTTAGTGCCACCTACCTCAATAGGAAACCACCACTCAGGATCGTGCTGTGCACATGATGCGTCTTTCATAACTTACCCCCACCTAAAAAGAATACACGAAATGTGCACTCAAACTTATCGCCCGAACAGGGCGACTTTCTATTTGCGCCACACGAAGCACATGGGTACTCTTGTGGATTATCCATATCAAAATCCTTCTTGCGAAGGCTCTTGTATTTAATACGCGTAACCTTAGTGAAAGTGTTCCACTTAAGGCTAACGCGTACCGGTCCGTCTATCTCCCATGAATCATCTATGTGTAGATATTCAGCAGGAAATAGATTTGCGTGTGATGAAAATATACCCTGCTTGGTTTCACGCCAAGCAAGGGTATTCCACTCATATTTTCTTATGCGTGTAACTGTCATGGTTTTACGCTCATGTTTGACCATGCGCAAGTCCGACAGTAATTGCGTACTGCTACATCATGCGAAGGCACCATAAGTGGCATATTGCAATCGTAACAATTACGCGTGAGGTATTTCTGTGTAGTCATAGTGACCTTTCTCTAACGGGAGTTGCCCCGCTAATGTCTGAAATTGCGTGGCTCGCAACATCAGTTGTGCGTGTTTCGTTGTATCTCCCTGCAATAACGCTTGCTCAGCGTCATGCAAGAATAACTCGGCGCGTACCCCATAATAGTACGGAGTTGGTGTACCTGTGCGCTTTACCATGTCCAAGCACCACCTTCCGTAGGATACGGCTTTACCTTGTTCGTTGCTCTTTGATAACACAGGCAATCACCCTTACGGCAATAGCATGAGTAGCATGAGGAACATGTCTCACAGTAATTCGGGTCGCTATCGTACCCAATTTCTACGGCAGTATCGCATACCATGCAGTAGTCACCTGTGTCATTGACGCCGAAGTCAATAGGCTTGACGGAGTACCAACTACGAGCACTAGAAGTGGGTAAGTAACACGAGTCGTTAGACCACCATGTACCTGTGGAGTCTTTAGTGCCCTTGTTCTCGTGTATCAGATAGGCTTGCCATTGAGCGCGTGTGTCTACCGTTAAGATAGCAACCTTAGAACCCGAAGTGAAATCCTCAATGAGGTTCATCACTTGTACATTGTCGAGTGCAGATACACCACCTATAGCAGGTAGCAAATCCTCAGCAAAGATACGCGTGTCACTTCGCATATCTCCTGTTGGCTCAATGATAGGCAGTATGCCATTGTGTGCAAGATAGGTACGCTCATCGCCACCTACCTTAAACGGATGACAGTTATCTACTGTCGTTGAGCCATGCGTGGCAAGTCGAGCGTGCCATAGGGCATACCCTTCGAGATACTTGTTACGCATTTCGATGAAGCGGTTGATCGAAGTGTCGGCGTTCATTGTTCGTTCAGCGTGAATACGATTCTCGCTTGGTATAACAATAGCGAACCCGAATCCGTGTGGATTATTGAGAGCAGAGTTTTCCAATTTCTCTCGTGACGGAATTACATAGGGTGGTACTAGGCATAGCATACACATGTCATATCTCCTTAGTTATCATCATCTGATGGGTCTTGGTCACGAGTGAACGATTCGCTCATGATTAACGCTAGGTTGGGGTACTTGACCGACTCATTTGATACATACGCAGCAAAGCGTAACCAAGATAAGGCGGTGTTATTGCCTGTAACTTTAAGATCGCGAGTGTATTCCACACCAGCAGTTACAAACTCTAACGCAGAAAGTATGCGTTCTTTGCGGAGAGAACCCTTAAAGACGCGTATTTCTATCGTTGCGAAGTTTTCCGTATTAACGGCTGCACAATGTCCGTCTCTAGATTGTCCATGCTTGACCTTAGGTACGAGTTTTCCCTTGTCCGAGAAAGACGCGTAACTATTTGATGGACGCCCAGCAATACGCGCTACTTGTCGCTCATTGTCGTAAATGAGTTTCATGAACCGCAGTTGGTGTGCTTGCATGTGCATGATATCTTGTGGGTTACTATCCCACTCAACCCTACCGCCAAAGGCTTCACGAGATACATGGACATGAAGCCCACAAGTAGTCGTATTCCATGAGCGGTGTCCGCTACTCTTTAACTTCCTTAGTACACTCCACTCAAACTTCTTTTGATAGTACTCAAGCGTGTGTGGGTGTGTGACTATCTCAAATCCGTCATTGAGTGAGCCGTCAGATTTCATGTATGCGTGGTTACCCAGTATGTCTTGTGCTATCTGCGCACCTTCATGGCGTGAAATAGAACGAGCCTCAACCTCTAACTCAAAGCCCATGTGATATGAACCTTCGCCAAAGAATATGGGGTTGGGCTTGTATCCGTAACTGTGGATGATATTATTGCGCTCAACTTCCTCGCAGTAATGGGAGTTACCACTCCAAACATCACTCCCACATTCATCACAGTCGTAGACATTATCACTCACACAGTCGCTACAATATCTCTGACCATTGTATATGCTAGTGTTGTTATCGTGAACAGTATTCTCACAATTCTCACAGTAGGTGAAGTTTGCCTCTCCACCATGCGAATCGTAATAAATCGCACAACACATCTCACAACGCCAGTTACCCTCAACCCTATTAAAACTAGAAAATCGAGCGGTATCAACGGTTGATTCGTTGAGATAGAACGACATGTGTGTGCCCCAACTTCTTTGTTGAGTGCTTGCGTAGGAATCACCGCAGTCCTCACAGTCCTCGCTCATTGCGCAAGTTCTGTGAACCCTGATTTCAGATCCGTCTGCTAAGCGTGAATCAGTTAGTGCCCACCTAACCTCATCTGCATACTCAGGCTTGAGACAAGCAACACAGGTATCAACTGTGCTTACGAAGGGGAAGTCCTCTGCCTTTGGAACAGGTACTTCTTCCATGTCGTTGAAGCGTGTTCTAAGACACCTGATACAGAGTTCAGGAGTCTCAAAGCGTGAGAACACGAATAGAAACTCAGGTGAATTACATCTGTGACACATGCCCACTCCTGTAAGTCCGTATGATTCTGTCATGAGGCTACCTTCTTTTCTCCTGTGCAAAAACCGCAGGTTAGTTGGTGTTTGACCCCAAGGTTATGGAGTATCTGTGCAAGGGGTACTCCGCATGAGCGGAATAGGAGACAAGCGAACTCGTCATCTGTCAAACCAGCCTGCGACTCTGAACGGTTATCCGAGAGGCTCATGACTGCACCGCAAGTGGATGTGCGTAGACTGCGATAGGATTAGGGTTAAGCCCTATCTCTTGTAAGTGTGTGTGCAGTACTGTGTGCACACGGTATAGTTCCAACTTGCTCATTTCTTTTCCTTCTAGTGTGTCGTAATGCTTGCGTAATTCGTTAATTGCTGAATCAAGCGTCATTACATCACGCGGTGTGAACTCCACCGTTTTCACCACGAAATACTCAAAGAGTACGCCTGTGATTTCATCTCGTGCTTCATCTGTAGCAAGAAGTCCTCGCTTGTATTGCTCAAGGACTTTCTCGATTCGTGCTTGTGCGTCCATGCTATTTCCTTTCGGGTAAAAGAAAAATCCTTACCACATACAAGTACAGGTAGGGATTTTTTCTTGGGGTCGGCTTTGACCTTGGAGAAAAGATACCATGGCTCTGAGCAGGACTTTTATTAAAATCCTTCTTCACCCGAATGGGATACATGTGCGTATGTGAGTGAGTGACGACTATGTATGTACCGCGCGTGTGTGGGAGTTGTCTGTGCGTGCATACATGCGTGCCGGTGCGTGCGTGTGCGCCGGTGCGTGCGCATGACGACTATGTATGTACCGCGCGTGGGTATGTTCCGCCCGTAAAAGCGTGCGACACGCCCGACCGCGTGGGTGGGTCTGAGCGTGGGAGCGTGAGCGTGTCCGAGCGTGCGCGAGCGCGTACGAGCGCGAGCGTGTCCAAGCGTGGAAAGAAAATCGCCCAGCGTGGAAAGGAAAGAACCAAGCGCCGAGAGCCGAAAGACCGCCAACACAAACTAAAAGAAAGAAACCAGCGATCCACCGAAGGAAAGAGCCGAGACCTCGAAGGAAACCGAGAGCCCTAAAAAAATTACTCCTCCTCAGCTCCCGGTCTTGCTTTACTCCCCGAAATCGAGCGCCGAAACACTAAAAAAAAAGATTCTCCAAATGCTCGGTATTCCCTCGATGTCATGGTTCAATTCTCCCAGAGGGTCAAACCCCCCTCGGAAAAGCAGGAATATCGTGAAGGAAAAAATGGCAGAGTGGGCGAAAGCAAATTGGGGAAATCTCTCAGAAAAGTCCGCTAAATCAGTAATAAACCGCGTAATCGCAGTAATCGAGAAAAACCCAACAACGCTAAAAAGCGCGCTAGTCGGACTCACTCAAAGCCTGAACGCCCTCGGTTCGAAAGAGGACACAACCGAGCAAGACACCGCCGAAGTGTGGTTCATCTCGGAGTTCATAACCGCCATGCTCATCCCTATCGCCGATCACATTGACGCGATCACCAAAGAAAACGCCAACACAAAAGCAAGCGCCAGCCCTAAGAAGCGCAGCGAAGTTTGGGCAGACTCGAAAGAGGAAGCCCAAGCAATAGCCGAAGCGCAGAAGCCAGCCAAGCCAGCACGCAAGCCACGCGGAGCAGAAGCAGAAGCGCCAGCCCTCGAAGTAGGCTCCGACCTACTGAAAGCCCTCGCGGTACTGAAAAGCGCAGGGTTGATCAAATGACCGCCCTCGACATGCTCGCGGTGATAATCGCGCTAGGCGTATCCATGGCGCTCATTATCACCAGCGCAGTTCAAAACGCACGCTTAACACGCTCGCGCGATATGTGGCGCAACTACGCTATCGAAGCATGTCGCGAGTGTGGGAACACGCGGAGCAGATAGTTAGCCAACACAAAACGAAAGCCCTCACGCATCCAGCGTGGGGGTTTTTTTTTCGCCTC
>Ga0209107_10000420_pt1 | contig 25255 bp, 19 predicted proteins | sample LakErihyJuly2011_2_FD_187460 | JGI IMG/M metagenome (GOLD analysis project Ga0209107, IMG submission 187460) | Freshwater microbial communities from dead zone in Lake Erie, Canada - CCB hypolimnion July 2011 (SPAdes) (version 2) | ecosystem: Environmental > Aquatic > Freshwater > Lentic >...
ACATATTAACGAAAATGATATCATGCGAATCAAACAGTTTGGTTTGCTGATATTTATCTTCTTGGTTGGTGGGACATCGGCCCAAGTGAATGACACAAATCTACAGAATGGGGAAAAATATATTCGGATTGCATGTTGTGACGTTCTTGAATTGCTGAGCAAATATCTGCTGAGGTCTACCGGTGATCTGATACAAATTGACAATTGCAAAGAGCAGGAGCGCAAATGTCTGTCATTGAAGCTCATTGAAACATTTGTCAATCACTCTCGTGTACTGATGAACTCAACTGCTGGAATACACAGAGACGACACACACATCGTGATTTCCAAACAGACAATGCTTCAAAACACGGCAAAAATAGTCGTCCTCGCGTTTCTGGGGGGCTCTGTGCCCACCGAGAATGGACTGATAGACGCACACTTAACCTTAGAGTACGATAACACTCTGGAAAAGATTTCAGTGCGAGACTCTACATGTGCAATTAACAAGACAATATACAGTACGATTGTTCTGGCCTCGATAGTTCTTGTAGTTTTTTTTATTGCAATACAAGTGATCCAAATGCAAAAAAAGAAAGAATCACATGAGGATGGAGACGCTGGAAGCGTTTCGTCACAACAAGCGATAATGTTCAGACACAGAGATAGTGGATCAGTGTTGAGGGTGCGTCATTGACCTTTGCGTCTGGGCGCCGTGAGATGATCGAAGGTGACTTCACGTGCTCGCGAGTTCAATGTGGAGAGTACTTCGTGTTTAAAACTATTCAGTTGAGTATCAAATTTTTGTTCGAGTTTCCTTCCGTCAAGCTCGAGTTGTGAAGTTCTGAGATGCAACTCCCGAAGTTTGGCTTCTGTCAAAGGACCGTCTTTTTGGATCCGGAGTTTGACGTTTTCAAAGTCGCGTTTTAGCGCTTGATTTTCCTTCAAACTTTGATGGGTGTCTATTTGTTTTTTGAAGTCCCGAAGTTCAACCTGCTGCTTCGCAAGAATGTCGTTGAATTTGACCTCGGTCTTCTGAGTCTTATTCTCGACTTCTACTAGACAATTTGAATTATGCTGCAATTTTCTTGTGAGTTCTTCGGTCATATTTTTGTTTTGCCTGAGGTCCGTTTCACATTTTACAAGTTTTTTTGCTTGATGCTCGGCAAAGCCGGCAGTGAGTGCAAGTTTCTTGCTCTGGAGCTCCAATAGTCCACAAGACATATCAATTGATGTCTTATGGTTTTGAAGTGCCTCTCTATAAATATTGCTTTCTTGACGAACGCTACGGGTTTCATTCTTACTACTACTGAGTTCTTGATGACACTTATGTATGCTGTCATGACAGTCTTCGATTGCCAGTTTGTGGTTCTCGAGTATCTTGGCATGCATACTTTGCGAGAAATGTTCATCGTGTCGAATAGGAAATAGTGCTTCTGCAAGTTCTTCAGCTGAATGCCAATGAGTGGATGATTTCTGCGTAGACTGCTCATCACCTGTCAACTTTGTGGGAATAATTTTTTCGGTGTTGTTTGCTTCGGATTCAGATATTACATTGATGTGCACAGGTGCCAGTCCTGAAGCCATGGGAACAACTCCAGGCCATGGAACACCACGTGTGTAGTTTTCATAAGAGCACATCTGACTTTCAGGCGCTCCGAGCTGCCACGGACTGGGCGTGGCCGGCGCTCCGAGCTGCCACGGACTGGGCGTGGCCGGCGCTCCGAGCTGCCACGGACTGGGCGTGGCCGGCGCTCCGAGCTGCCACGGACTGGGCGTGGCCGGCGCTCCGAGATGCCACGGACTGGGCGTGGCCGGCGCTCCGAGATGCCACGGACTCATGGTCAATCTCCGTTGATTGTCGTAATTCATTGCATTTATAGATGGGTTACCCTTTTGTTTTGAGAGGGGCGGTATCACACCATCTCCGGTCATTTCAGGAGTTGAGAAAGACATAGTTCAACCTTCTTAAATACGTTTCATATTACAAATTGTATGCATCAAAGCAGCTTCTCTTTCTCCCAGTCATTGTTCTCCAATTCTGAATAAAATTTTCGTTTCAAAGTCATTATCTCCGCAGATTTTTTCTGAAAATGACATGGTAAAATCTGATGAGCGACGCACTCATTGGCGCAATAGGAGATTTTGAACCCTGGCAAGAATGTCTCGATGCAAGCATTCTCAGTATTTGCACATAAAAGGTTCCTCAAGTCCTTGCTCCACTTCAAATACGCGGTAGTCATCAGTGCCTGGCAATACACCCCAGACGCTGTGTTATAAAGTTTTCGCAAGGAGATCTCAAATTCCATCAAGTCCTTCGTGTTCCGAACCATCTTTTTTAGTACCACCACCATATATTATGAATGTTTTATAACTATTCATAATTCACAAGAAGCTCGTGTGTGTCGTGATAGGGCACTGTGACTGCGCTTCTCTGTGTACAAACTTCTACAAAATCGCTAATTTTGTGTAAGAAAGAAGACGTGTATCGCGATTCTATGTCATTATGTCCGGCTTCTACAAACCAAGGATCTGTGTACAATGTTTTCCCGTGGGCTATGATGAGAGAATACGAATTTGAACACGGGACAACTTGGTCTTGTAATCCATGTACAAACTGTATGGGACACTGTACTGCATTAATCTTATCGATATTAGGCAATAGTAAAGCATCTAACTTTTTCAATACGTAAGCCGGCAGGCGGTGGCTGAAGGATAGACATCTTGCTCCACTTGCGATTGGCGAAAGCAAAATAAGTCCACAGAGATTTTTCATGTGTACATTTGAAGCCAGGCTGATTGCGGGCGTGGAGCCAATTGATTTGCCGATGACTATAATCTGATCAGGGGTGTGATTTAATTTGCTCATGGCCAGGTCTAATAAAGCTGATGCCGCATCATGCATCCCTTCTTCTGAAGTCTCTCCGGTACTAAAACCATAACCAGTATAGTCGCAAGTCAAAACGTTCAAATGGGCATGGTTGCAGATCCATTGTCTATAAGTTCTGCTCGAGTTTATGTCTTCATTGTTGCCATGAAGATACAAAAAAATTTTTGTTGTCGGTATGTAATTTTCCAAGGTGGAACATGAGTCCCACGGACACGTCAATTGACAGTGGATCTGCTCGGTAGACAGAGCACGCGCAAACGTGTTTCTGGCATCCCTTGGAAAAATAGACTTCGTCTGCCTCGGCGGCGGTTTAAATAATATTGAATTCGTCACGGCGTGCACAATATAATCCATGAACACAAAACGTCTTTTATAGACACTTACATGCTCATTTTTTTGACAGTAATGTCCCCTTTCTCTATATCGTTGTTTTTCTTGTCAGCGACGATGTTGTTTTGATATGTGACATTGATTTGATATACAGGTTGGTGAAATCAATGTCACATTTATCGTGAGTAATATTAAAGATATTTTCGTCATGCTCATAAACTCAGCTTTGTGTTCTAGATTCATGGTGACCAAAGGCCCCGGCTTTGTTGCTGGCGCTGTTGCTACTGATGGGACTCGGGACATTCCAATGAATGTTAATGAAAGTGTTCAAGACTTTAGAAAAGTCGTCTTGTTCTTCCGACATTTGTGTAATAATGTTGCTAATGCGTGCAAGACAATTGTGCACTCGCATGATGCAAGATTTTACGAATCTGCCAAAAAAGAGTTCGACAAATTAAGTGGTGATGAACACATTGTTGATAAACACAGTCGTCATTACAAGAACGAGAACTTGGCACATTATTTCATTCGAGTATTCCGACATAGTCATGATATGAGGGAACTTGTGTTACATTATTACAGTGCGTGGCACAGATGTCAAGATAAAAAAACTCACCCTCAAGCATTTGATAGTGAGTTGCAATTGCAGTTACAAATTTTTTTAAAAAAAGAGATTGAGATGTATGAAGTTCAAAAAAGATTAGCGTGCGAGAAAGTGATACTTGAACACCTATCAACAAACGAAACAATACGTGAAGGACTACACAAATTTCTGCTTGGGCTAGAAGAAAGCGTGGTCTTGCTCTGCTGGTGTTCTGAATGGAAAAACGAATATTTATTCTTCTTTGACCATTGTGGACCTATTACAAATCTGCTTCGCGTGAAATCCGTCTCAAATATGGAGACAACACCAACGTTCCAACTTGGTGACAAAAAAATTCATATCACAGACATCTTTAGCCAGTCAACGATCAACACTTTGGAACACCTTGAACCTCAGGACTGGATAAAGCTTATCAAAGACGGTTATATGCTGGAACATATGCGGCAACATCACACAGAGTCGTGGGTACAACTCCACAATAGTTTAGACGTCAAGAAACTTAAGAAAGACATGCATTTATATAAATTTTTCTGGAAGAAGAGTATGAAAAAATGGGCATTAGATCATGGCGATAACGATTGGGTCCATTGTCAAGATAGAGACTTAAAAAAAAAGAACACATGGCGTGCAAAATTCTCTGGCTTGGAAATAAAAATTCCTGATGCAGATCTGTTTGTACACTTCACCACCGGTGAAGCCAGAGAAGATGACGATATCGATTTCCAAGATTCTGAAGAATGGTCGGACGACTCGAGAGAGCCTGGAGAAGAAGATGATCGATTTCGGGACGATGCTGAACAGGCTGAGGCCGATGCTGAGATCGCCGCTCAATGCGATGAAAGAGCATATGGAGGTGTAGGTTAATTCTGCTGATAATTTTCACGTTGGAAGAAGGGGAGCGAAAAAACTAAATATATAAAACCTTTGTTTTTGCCCCCCCCAAAAGGGGCAAAAAAAATAATTTTAAGAGCTTTGTTTGTCGTATGCGAGAGGTTCGGCATCGGCGCTGGCGGCGGTGAAGAGGGAGAAGACGAGGAGAAGGAAGGGATACAGCTGCGCCGCGAGGAGGGGGATCAAGGCTGAGAGGAAGGCGATTGCGAAGAGCAGCAGGACGAGGTAAGGGATGAGCAAGTACGCGCTGAGGCCGGCGCAGAAACGCTGGGCGCGGTTAAACTCGGGACCGGCTCTGCGAAGGCCGACGATGTGCGATTTGACCAGGCGATTGAAGTGCGCGTGGTCGAAGAAGGGTACGTGGTGAGATTTGTTGAGGGCATACTGCGTCGTCCGTGGGTCGAGCAACCAGATTTCCGCGAAGCCCCACGCCAGGACGCTCGAAGCGGAGGTGTAGGCGAATGGCGGGTCACGGCAGCTCTTGAGGCACTCGGGGGCAGGGTAGCGGTGGAGAAAGAGACAGGGCGTGGAGGGTAAGCAGCGGCTGTAGTCGCGGCACTCGAGGCCTGTCTTCTTCAGGTCGTCTGGGACGTCGAGGGAGAGAGGTAGCAGAGCATTCACGGACTCTGTGAAGTCCTGCCACGCGCACACCGGGATCATGGGCACGCAAGTCCACGTGTACCCATAGCACAGCTGTGCGAGCACCAGCGGGAACAAGTTGGCCAATAAGATGCTCGAGACAAAGGACAGGCCGGTTGCGCTGATGGAGAGCGCTGCTATGCTGAAGTAGAAGAAGATGATGATAAAGCCGTGCCACAGACGCACACGCCAGCTGCTGCACGTCTGCACCGCCTCGTACGGACATGTGAAGGAGGTGTTTGCGATGCTGGCAGCAGAGAAGACAAGGTCGTAGAATATGCTGGGCGTAATGTTCAGAGCGTCGAGGGTGGCGTTGACGGCGTCGGTTGTCAGGTTGAGGAGCAAGTCGTTGCTTTTTTGGGGCTCGAAGAGGTACGCCGGGAGTGCGTCGGCGCCGGTGGGGTGTATGAGCTTGGGCCACGCCTGCGACAGCGTCTCTGCGGGCTTGCTCTGGAGCTCGTCGCGGCGGTGTGTGAGCGTGAGCCAGCCTTGCAAGATGCCATCGCTGGCACGCATGGTGATGCGGAGCAGCTCGCTCAACTCGTCGCACTTGTCGCCGGACTCCGAGAACCACAGGTCGTTCTCGGAGGGCCTGTCGTTTCTGGAAAGGTGCTGGTACGTGAGTATCTGTGTGACACTCTGCGCAAACGCCTCGTGTAAGCGGTCGGCCTGAAGCCAGCCTTGGCGCACGCGCTCCTCGACAGCGAGGACGAGCTCCTGGAAGAGGAGCAGGCGGCGGGGGTGGCTGTCGCCGCTGGTGTGCTGCGAACGCTCGTGGTGACTCGCATTTGGTTTCGCGTCGCGGGCCTTGGCGCCCGCGTTTCCGGCAGCGCGCGGCTCGCTCTGTAGAACGACCTCGGAGACCCAAGCCTCGAGGGCGCGGGCGACGGGCGGAGGGATCACTGTGTCGTCGACGTGCACCACGACAGAGTCCGCGCCCCGCTCGACGGTAACGAGGCCCGCAGCGTTTGCGGCGCTGATGCGCCCGGCTGCCGTGCGGACGCCGAGGTGCAGGCTGTCGAAGAGTTTATTGAATCGATGCAAGGGGCCGTGGCGGCGCAAGACCGTGCTCAGTGTGTGCGGGTTACTGACGACACTGAAGACGGCGAGTGGATTGCGGCGGGTGGCGTCGAGCGCGTCGTCGAAACTGCAAAGCGCACAAGGCGGGAGCTGGCGGGCGAGGCCGAGGAGCGCAAGCGTGGCGCTGCTGCTATCGAAGAGGGCCTGGCAGCTGGCGCGCGTGTGCGGGAGCGAGTCGGAGACGAGCGCGTCGAGGCACGCTGGATGTACGCTTGTGTAGTTAGTACTGTCGGGTGCGCGGTCGCCGCTGGCAAGCAGGCGTCTCCCCGAGCTGCGGTAGCCGCGCACCAGGTGCACGTTGTAGTCCCACAACAACGCGCAACTGGCTTCGGAGGGCACGAGCTTCTGGCACGCGATCACGCTCGTCTGCGCGAACTCGGCGACGAAGGAGGGGTTTTTGTCGGCCGTGGGCGTGTAAAGGCATAGGTTGTTCAACATCAGGGAGAAAGAGTCTTGCTGTGACGCCTGCTGTGCCGAGCATTGTTGGAAATTGTGCATCTGCACTCCGCACGCGCACACGCCGACGTCGCTAAGGTCGCTGTGGTAGCAGATTCGCAGGGAGTTGCATTCGTCGCACGGGACGGAGGTGCGCGAGGTCAGCAAGTCCTCGTTGAGGAGGCGACAGCTGGAGACAGACTCTTTATGCCAACAGTCCTCGTTCACGAGACACTCCGTACTGGAAAACCTGGGGACGGCACACGTGCACTTTTGTGTGAGGTAGTCGCAGGCGAAGTCGCTGATGCCGGGGTTACTCTGCGGCTCGCACGCGCCGCACTGGACGAGGTCGGAGCCGAGAGAACTGGCCAGACAGGTGTCGGCCCGCGTGCACGATAATCGTTGGTTGTCGCCATAGAAGCTGATGTATGTAGACCAGCAGCGCGTGGGCATGGGCAGCGCGCCTTCCTGTTGGTCGTCCGTCGCGGGGCTCGGCTCTAATGCACACTCAAAATCCTTCTCCTCACATTCATTCAGGGCCTCGCGGACCGTAAATTGTATAAGCTCAACTGCCTTGATAAATGTCTTGATATCGTCCACGGGAATGCCAATACGTTCCATTACATCAACAAGGGATTTCCATATTTGTAGGACGAGGCCTGCAAGTTCCAAAACGAAGACAACAACATGACAGAGAATCTTCGCCCATATGTTATTGTAAATCCACTCTACAATAACACACATCGTGTATATCATTTCCTTCAAGAAACCTCCGACACCCCTGCTCAAGGCAATCTCTGAGACGGCTGAGGCCAGATGATCAATGAAGTTACCTATGACCTGCATGAGCGCGACGATCTCGTTCAGCAAGCGCGAGGCCGCGACTTCGATAGCGTTTGAGGCAGTGTTTGCCGCTATGGATATGCTGTCAGCAAAGCTGGCCACAAACACCTCAGCCAAGCGAAAGCACACGCGGATCCCGTGGTATGCGATGAGAACAGCCATTCTCTTGGCCGTGCGAAACTGCTCGACGATGATCAGTAGTGGCTCTATTTGGGTAGAAGAACACTGATTGAGTCTCGCAATGTTTGTGAGTTTTACGTCCAAAGGCAGCCTCGTGCCCTGTGCGTTTTCGGTCGAAGAACAGATTCTGCCAGCGTCAACTTCGTAGAAGCGCAGGACGGTGGTATGCACAAACTCCTGCTCCTGCATATTGAAGGTGGTTGGAGTGTAGAAGAAGTCCGTCACGGGACAATCTCCCGCAGCTTCGCAAAGAATCTTTTCTGTCTTCTGCTGCCATGTCTTCATGAGACGGCAGAGGTTCTGGGTTTCGGTGTTCAAAAGACAGAAGTTGATGGACACAGCGTCCTCCTGAAAATTTTCTGACACGGCCGCTGCGCATTTCTGCGAGCGTGTTTTGTGGTTCAGCCAATCACTCTTAGGAACAGAGCCCTTGCACAAGTTTGTTCTCTCTGTGGCGTCGGCCGCATCTGCCGCTGACAAATTTTGCTTGTGTGCACAGAACACCCAGTTGCGGTTCCAAAGCAGATCATTGTGTGTCTCTCGTGAGGCAAGAGACTGAGGGGTATGCCGTGTCACGTTGTTTGCAGCCCGCGCAAACAGTGACGTCAAGAATGTTTTGCGGTGTAGGCAGTTGTCTTGCTTGCATGTGCCGTTCATCATGTTTTGAAGGCGAGGGCATGTTCTGTTCGCGCCGCAGATGTCACGGTGCAGCTGCGAGGCGACGAGCCGCGCTGTGCTGATGCGTTGCGGCACTCCGACGCCGAGCTGGCGTTTGGCGGTCTGCAAGATTGGTGACGCGCGCAGGAGACGCGTCATGACGGTGGATACGTGCTTCCGCTCACACGACGAGCACAGGGATTTTCGCCCGTGACTCCTTGTCGTGTCCATGACAGCATCTCCCGGCGTGTCTGCTGTGAAGTGGTGGAGATGTTGCGTGCTCTTGTGTGGCTCCAGGTCATTTTGAGCAAGCATGGCACAGCTGACGTGCGTGTTGTTGCTGCGCGTGCACATTTGTGTCGAGTATGTGGCAATCGGCGTCGGATCCTCTGTCCGCTGAGTCTGTACCCTCGCGAGGCGCGACATGTAGCACGCCGTGCCTGGAAGCAGAGGTGCACGCAAAAATTCCCTCGGGATCTCCCGTGATGCCTTCCGCTTCACGCCGAGGGCAAACAGTGGCAGCCTTTTATTCACTACACAATTTTCAGCCATGGCGTGCACAGCCAAAAGAAGAACAAACAGTACAAGTGCGCTTCTCGGCATGAACATATGGGCCGTAAATAGCAATGTGTGGAACAGTAAATTTATTTTCAAAATAAATGCACTATAGTATCACATAAATCTGTAGAGCGCAGCGCTCTCTTCTCTTTCAAGAGCTCGTGTGCTTCACAAGCATCCGCAGAGAGCATAGGTCGTATGCGTACGGCAATTGCAATGGCGATGGGTTGTGCTTGCTGCACAAGAACACCTGCTGCATGACTCCCAGTCGCTTGTCAAAGACGGAATGCTGTGAGAGGTGCATGCTCCGGAAGCACACAACGCAGTGGCGGCCTTTGCTGTCTGGACGCCGGTACCGACATTGAAAGAACTCACTGCCTATTCCTGTCCATGGGTGCACGTGGCGACAGATGTGGCAGTAGTGGTAGTAGTGTCTGTAGACCTTGACGAGATGTCCGAGAGTATCAGCGACAAACACAAAGGCGCTCGAGTTACACGTCACACATATGGCGTTGAGCTCGTGGTCGAGGCGCATGTTATTGCTCGTGCCCGGATTATCCTGGTTGCACGCAAGACACAAGTACAGCATTGAGCGCCTGTGAATGCCGTTATTGTTTTGTGTCAGAGAGACACTGGTCATGTCGCTGTATTGCATGTGCTGTAGCTTGACAGGAAGGGGGTACTTGCGTATACATGCATTCATATTCCATCGGATGGCTGTTTCGAACATGTTCCCGCTGCTCATTTCGTGCATCAGCTCGGACTGTCTGACAATGTTCGTGCTGAGAAACTGTCGAAACTGCACGCCATTTATGCTCCTGTGTATGTAGGGAACATTTTTCTGCTGTGCGATCACCTGCGACTTGCATGTGCGGTTGCAGCGCTCTATTGCCATCTGTGCCTTGTTTTCACATAGAGCCCAATCCAGATTTTCGTTCTGCAGAGCACTAGTGCGGAAGGTGTCTGTAATGTAGTTCACCAGACGCTCTATCTTCAAGGGCTCGAACTTGGTCCACTTCATGTACATGCATATAACACGTATTTCCTGCGCCATGTGTTGGCTGGTATAGTTCACAAAGTTTTCCATCAACGCCAGACGTAAAAGATAGTTGTGATGTTCACAAAAAACATAGAGATCCTGCAGCGTGCCGCAGGTGTGTAGTTTCGTAAAAAACTTGAAAAGCTTCACACGAATGTTCCATGTAGGCATTTTGCAATCTCGTCGATGTAAGCCGAGACAGGTCAGCGCAATTATTTGCATCAAGTGTCTGAGCAGGTTCATAGAGACGTGGCGCATTGGCGGGAAGTTCAGCCTGTTGTGTTTGATGAACGGCATTGTGTAATGGTATAGTTTGAACATCACTTCGTTGTTGTGTTTCTGAATCATGATGTCGCGGATAATATGCCCAATGTCATCCAGAGAATTTGAACCTAACAAGTGGTGTGCTTCTATCTGGATTTTGTCCAGACATATCTGCTGAATTGAAGGCGGTAAAAGACTGATGGTAATCAACCTGTCCAGCTCTGAGTACACGTATTCTCCATTTCTTTCTCGTGTGAGAAGATCTTGGATCTTCGCATTAATTTTCGGGAGTACAGAATATTCCTCGTATTCTGAAAGCCCACTCAAGACCGCTTTTGTGACAAGACCGTGTTTAAACACGCTGCATTCGGTGCTTTCCACATCATGGAAGATACGGCACTTCTGCCAGTTCCGTTTGCTCGTGTCGTCTTTTTCCGAAAGCGCTCCTTGTGTCGAGAGCAGGCCTAATGAAAATCCTCATGATACACATGCAGCTGCTGCAGGTGTCGTGAGCCGTCTCGCACGACCACGCGGTACTTGCTGCGCTGATGTGCGACGACAGGCAAAGGCATGCTGTGCACAGGACCATGTTTCGGCATTACAAGCATAGCGGAGGGGTGATACTCTCCTGGCCTGCCGCATAGATTGCCGTAAATCTGGACCACCTGAGATGTCTTATAGTTTGTGCTGACAAGTCGATAGAACAGCATCTGCGTCAACTTGCGCAGACACAGGATGCACATGTTGTTGTCCGCGGATCGCAGATCAGGCATCACGAATGCCACGCCCACGAAAGCTTGCTCTTTGTCTACAAAGTTGCATTCGCAAAATTCTCCCAAGCTACACGGCTTGTCCTGAGGCAGCTGACACTCTCTCATGAAGGACTCTTCGTATGCACGTGTCACCAATGGCACTATGTGCTGTTCCTGTTTATTGTTCAAATCGTGCCGAAGCAGAGAGTTCTCGAACGTCGTGTGATCCAGAACGACATGGAGGGCCATCCACACAGAGGTACTCGAAGACTCTTCACAGACATCGGTTGACTTTTCTTGGTGAGCCTTCAAAATGCTCATCAGGTCATTTGGAGTTGCCATGTTCATTTTTGTTTTTTGTCGTTTTGTTGTTCTAGATTCAGCTTGTACATTGCGCTTGCGGCAGTTCTTTTTTTGTATACTAGCCATATGCGCTCCCATTTGCGACTGCCTTCATGTAGATTTTATTCTTTTTTGTCTCAAGTGGCGTCCAAGAAGATTTGTTTAATATCTATACTGTATATAACAATGGTACGTACATGTCCGACTTTTTCGGAGGATTGTCGGGTAACCTAAGGTTCACAGATGCGCGCATCAACGGCGACGGGCCGCTTCCGACCACTCTTGATGGTCCTGAGGGGATCAATGGAGATGCTGACGGTCGGTACAACTTCAATGGTTCCCTGTTGTCGGGTATTGAGCCGTACGCAGGACCCAAGGACGGCCGCATGGGCTCGGACCGCAATTATCAGCAAATTCCTCACCGCAAACAGTTTGTGGTTCCACCTGTTTATTTGCCTGAACCCAACCACAACACGACCGCTCCCTTTATGATGTCACACGGAATTGACATGGGAGATATTGCTTTCATATTGAATGTCAGACACAAGAGGTTCATGCTCTCCCCTGGTCCGCATAACTTTCTGATGCAGACTGAAGATGATAGCATGCCGAATTACAACATTTTCTGTAACATATGCACAGTCAATTATTTGCTGACAGGATTACACAATTATATTGCCTATGTTTGTTTGTCCGAGGGAACTTTCACAAAAGATTCTTGTTCCTGGGGGATGCTTTGCAAGTGCTTCGACATTTACGGCAAAGTAGATGCGGCGAAAAAATATTGTGATAAACTGACAAACACTCATGATCGAATATCTTTTGTCGATACCTTTGTTTATTTGACTTTTCAGCACATGGTGAAAACCAGAATAATTCCCATGGGTATATGTTCGATGTCAGAAAAACAAGGCGGTCAACACGAAGTAGGTTTCAAGCCAGTCCAAGCAGCAAGCAGTTTCTACACGACATTGACAGTCGACGGTCAGAACAGAGATCTCGTGAATATTTGGAGATCCATGAACATCAGTGCTGGCGATATGTTGATTCTGAAACTTGCGCCAGTCACCGTATCCTCAAACGAACACAAACGCGTGTTCACTCTCAATCACTACTACAAAAACACAGTTATGAGAACAATTACGATGCATAAAGACTTAATCTGTGTGATACAGCTGGTACCCGACACGTTCTCTTTTTGTGAAGAGTGTCCTAACTACCTGAAGGAAATGGACAAAGAATTTCAAAATTATTTGCGGCAACATGAGAATGCCGAAGAAATGTTCACATCGGAAAATTTTTTCGAAAAAAACAGAAAGAATGAAGCAAACAGAAGATTGTCAAGTGAAGTAATGTATAAACATTCAATGAATTACAGATTTCATGGATACTGGCACATTGGTCAAACATACACAAAAAAAAATAGTTTTTCGGAAGCTAAAGCACCAATGAACGACTTAGAGCAAATGCAAGGGCAGCTTCTGCAAATAAATTTTGCACCAGTGTGGAAGGGCATCCCTGTTTCCGGAGAACATGAAAATTCAAAGTGTTCGTACTTTAAATGTCAACGTGTGTTGCAAAGTCTTATGCGCGAAAAGGAACATGCAGGGAAAAATCCAATCAAAACGGACAAGAGAGGTTTTCTTGAACAATATGTTCCACAGATTAATCATACGGACAACAAAGGTTTTCTTGAACACTTTATGCCACGGATTAAGCATACGAATGACCAAAAAATTGAAGATGAGCATCCCATTGTGTGTCTAAAAGAACAAAAAAGAGATTATCAAAAATTGACAGGGCTGAAAGCCCGTGTACAGGAATTGAGAAAAATTTGTGATCAAAAACCAACTAGTAATGAAGCAAAAAATAATTACAACCAGGCCCTTGTAGATCAAATGCAAGAAGAGACCAAGCAGTTAGCGAATATGGCAGAAGCACCAAGGAAAAAGAAAGCGGAGTTAGTGAATATGCAACAAAAGGTAGAGAGAGAGAAGCTACTTCTTTCACAGAAGAAGACTCGCCTGGCAGAGGAGCAGCCCGTGACAGTGGAGCAGCCCGTGACAGTGGAGCAGCCCGTGACAGTGGAGCAGCCCGTGGTACAGGCTCCATCGCAACAAGCAACAATTGTAAAAGGGAGCGAAGAAGCGAAGCAGCCCGTGGTACAGGCTCCACCGCAACAACCAACAATTGTAAAAGTGGCAGAAGGAGCGAAGCAGCCCGTGACAGTGAAGCAGTCCGTGGTACAGGCTCCACCGCAACAACCAACAATTGTAAAAGTGGCAGAAGGAGCGAAGCAGCCCGTGACAGTGAAGCAGTCCGTGGTACAGGCTCAACCGCAACAACCAACAATTGTAGTAAAAGGGGCAGAAGCTACATTCTCAAAAGAAGCTGATTTTGGAATGGAATTGTCCGCACTCTTTGCAAAAAAAAAGTGACTTTGAAAGCAGGCAACAAGAAAAGATATATTAATGAGATGTGAGAAAATGTCTCTGTGTGATTCGTCATGCACTGAACAGCGCAGTCTGAATATGACAACCTCTGGAAAAACCTTTTCTCATATGCAGGGGTGTCAGACCAAGTTGCCTACGATGGAAGCATGCCATCGACTCTGGATGAACAGCATGCAGATTCCCCTTGACAGCGTGAAGGAATATGCGGAGGTGCCGGGCGTGGAGATACATGATGCAGCGGAGTCGGATACCAGGGAAGCTCTTGCAAACGGACCTCAGCTCAGCGTGCATTTGCTGCTGAAAGTAGGTGCAAACCCCACAGTCGAGGATACCGTGTGCTGCATGAAGATAGAGATCAGTCCGACCTGTACAAAGGAGTTCGTCTTCACGCCTGGCGTGCTGCCGAATATCCCCGCGAGTGTTCTGAGACCGACGTCAGTCACCGTGACGTGCGAACAGGCGGGCACTACAGTGTCTGTAGAAACCCACCTGATGGACGGTGGAGGTGACCTAATCACTTCACCTGAGAATATCATAATAGAGTGCAAGCCACTGTCCAAAATTCCAAAGCATGCATTATACACAAAATTGGAGACTGATGATAGAACGCTTGTACTCAAATTTCCATGCTTTCAGTACGGCCTGGATGTCAAAACAAGTGTCTCGGACTACGACTTGCGACGCATGAGGGAGGACATGACAGCACTACAAGATCATGCAGCAATCTTGCCCTCGACCCCCGTGACGCATGTTAGCATGAAGGACGCCAAACTTCATCTGGCCAACTTGGAAAAAACATGGCAACAACTGGAAAACACACTACAAGATTGTCAGACTTACACGACAGTGCAAGAGTTAGGCTTTGTCGCCGACGATGCGCAGATCTCGACGGCCAAAGTAAATTGGCAGCTTTCGTATTGCGCGCCCAAAGACAGTTCGATATCGGCAATGTACCCTCTGGCGCGCTCCTTCTATTACCAACTCACCGCTGCCTCCAACATGTCTATTGCCGACGCCCTTGATGACTCCCTCAACAAGGATATTGCAGCGGGTGATGACAGACGCGTCGAGGTGTGCGAAATTGTCAAGAACCTTCTCATGACACGATGTGCCCTGAGTAACGCGTTACAAGCACGCCGTGTGGATCTGGATTCCGTGTTGCGTGTGCGCGTGAATTTCCTCATGCTCGAGGCGATTGACGACGCACTACGGAGAGCTTACGGAGAGGGTGGCGACAGACTTTCGACGAGCAGCAACAGCTCGTTTGTAGCAGACGATATTGCATGCCATGATTATTGGCTGGGACAAATGAAAAGCAACATGCATAACTCGGTCAAAATGCACGACCTCCAATACGACACCGCGCGAGACGTCCTCGACAAATGCAAGCACGTCAGAGACAGTGGTGTGATCCTCGCGCCTTCCTGTGGCGTCCAACTGTCGAGACTGGGGTGTAAGGTATGGCAAAACATGCTGCTTCAGGGAATCACCGTCACTCATTCTTTCAGAGCAGCGAGCGCGCCCCATTTCATGTACAAAAAACAAATGTTCGTCGACTACGAACAGCATCCCATTTTACAAGCTGTGAAAGGACAGCAGTGCACTGCCACCCAAATACAAAGCGCCAAGCTTCTTGCCATCCTCGTGAGTCGCGACGTCGAGCACAGAATCATCACGCCAAACTTGAAAGAAAATATCATATGCGACTTCACACAAGCACTGTCAAGCACTGTCGACGACAACCACGCCAGGGCTAAAGAAAACTTACTCGCCCGGTTTGAGAACCCCTTGCAATCGCTGGTTATGAGTGCTCTTGGGAAATCCCCCGCACCCGATTTGACATTTCTGACCGATGCAGCACTCAGGCCTCCAACATCAGGATATGACATGACGAATGTGACTGAGTTTCTGATGCGTGCAATTGTTTTTCAACAGCCGTGATGCAGGCGAGACGAGGTACCGGTTTTAATGATCATTTTCCGCTGTCTCGTCATACAACAGGACATTGGCCTGCAATAAAATATCTGTAATGGCTTCCATAGCTGTGTTTGCCAATTGCACTTTTCGTTTCTTTTTCCTCTCGTAGCATTCATCTGATTCTATGCTTGCACGTTCCAGAAAGCAGTTCTTCAAATTTTCGATTTTTGAAACACATGTCTGTATGAACTTGCTCTGTGTCATTCCATGTCCAGAGTGTACACTTGATGGTCGCCAAGGGTCGTTTTGAGCAGAAAGAAAATTGCTTGGTTTTATAATATTCACGAGCTCCGGAGGGCCCGTGCACTCCGAATTTACCACACTAGTACGCATAGTAGGCTCGTGCGTGTCAGGTTCAAATTCAGATACAGAATCTTGCTCGGACCTCTGTTCCCGCTCGTCAAGAGTCGCTTTCTGTTTGCCCACATTCACCTTCAACTCCCTGTATGCATGAGCGTTTGCGAAAATCTCATCGTATTGACCCCTGCGTGCAAAGTCTGAGAGTAGGAATTTGACAACATCATATGCATTCATGAAAGGCTTGTACTTTGCCACACACTTTTCTGCATGACATCCAATATCCGCATTGTACTCCACCATTGCCAAACTCTTGTATTTTGTGACACAAAGCTCTGAAGCTGGACTGATGTAATTATGGCCCATCAGAGCTCTGTGAAACCCATATGCGTCCCGGTACGTCGAAGGAGATTGCAACATCCATGTTTGCTGCAAATTGAATTTTATACTGTGTTTCCCATTTATGTCTTCGGCTACAAGAACCTCTATGTCTCTGAGAGTTCTTTTTGTCTGTACATCAAGGGGATTCACAACACGCATCTTTAGGGGGTGGTAGTTTTCTAACACTGTTTTCTGAAGGTGAGCATGCACCTGCATAAAATTCATTTCACGCAAAGTTTCACTGTAATGCGTCATATTGTAGTTGACACACACAAATGCCTTCATTCAAACAAAATATTTTTTTTGTATTTATTAAAAGTGAGCCCCTACTCACGCCACTCTCCCGAAAAAGCTAGCACGATGTCGACAAACTGCTCCAAAGCAGCCAAATGCTCCTCCGTCTGCATGGCGAAAGACGAAAAATTTTCGCACGTAGCTGTTTCCTGCACAGCTACTGTGCCCGTATACAGCGCCGGATCTGACCCCACATCAACCACGGGGTCTTCATTCTTTGCGACAGTGAAGGGATGCCTCCACGGCACATCTTGTGCTGGCCATGGCTCTTCGAGCAATTCCTGGGGGATTGCTTGTCGGATCGTCGTAAAGATGTCCAGCATCGCGCAAGCCGGCGGCGTTGTGGCGCACGAGAGCCACTCGGGATCAGTGTCAGTTCCGAACCGGGAGACGTTGTTGATCTTGGTGTTCATGATCAAGTTCCAAGCGAGGTGCTTGTCATTGCCGGCAGCGAAATCTGTGCCCTCGGTTACCCGCTTGAAGTTCAGGACCAGGAGATCCCAGAACTCCTTACTCGACTGATCCGGGTCTTCCATCACTAGGCCCAACGCACATAAGGCCATGCACGTAGGGCGGTCAAGAGAGAGCAACAACAGAAGTCGCCTGCTGATACGCGACTTTGTTCCCTTTGTTGTCCAAAGCTCCTTCACCAGCAAGACCTTCTTCCACAGTGCCACAGACATCCATGTAGGCTGGTGTGTCCAATTACTAAAGACCTGCGCCAGGGGTCCGTTAACCCGGGAGATGAAAGCTTTTTTATAGGTCGTGAAAAGCTTGTCTGTGGAAAAGAACGGCTGTAGCTGGGCGACGGTAAGATTCACGATCTTCGTGACCATGGGATGCCAAGGTCCGGGCGGACCGGAGCTGCTGGCGGCACTGCCGGCAGCCGACCCAGCGTTCTTGGGGTTCTCCGCTTTGCCTGCCTGCTGCGTCCCGCCCTGGCGATTCGAGGCCTTTCCTGAATTCCCCGCTTTGCCTGAATAATTCCGCGGTTTGCCTTGAGACGTAGTGGCTTGGGCAATGAAGCCTAGCCTTTCGGCTACGCTAGCCACGTTCCAATTCGGCCTCTGAGTGACGAGGTAAGCCTGGAATGTGTAACACTTCTCCCACCTCATATCCTTCTGGAAACCGTCGTTCAACATGTCCTCGCGAAAATGTTCGATAAGGAACTTGGGATCCGCGGCTGCTTTCTTTACAGCGACATCCCACCGAGTGTACATGTTCTGTGTCTTCCCGCCGTCCACCATCACACCCTCGCCGCCGTCCGGCTTCGCCCCGCCCTCCGGCTTCGCCCCGCCCTCCGGCTTCGCCCCGCCCTCCGGCTTCGCCCCGCCCTCCGGCTTCGCCCCGCCCTCCGCAAGCACGTCCTCGCTGTCCTGCACTGCTAAGTCGGGTCCGTCACCTCCGCCGCCGCCGCCACCAGCGGCGGCACCGGCGCCGTGCTGCACAAGCCCCTTCGGCTTCGCCCCGCCCACTCCCAGAATTGGGTCGCTGTTCTGTGGAGCAGTAAACATCTGCAAATACCCATGGCGAACCGCACCAAATATGTTTCCTATCGCCGTAGGAAGGGCGTTGGTGCCGAGTATAGCGGCATCCAGCCACGGGTTGTGGGCTTCTTCAAGCCTTTGGCGCTTCACGCGAGCTTGGTTCCATTTCTCTTCGGCGTCCTTTTCCTCCGCCCGCGCCCTCTTGAGCTCTGCTGTTTCGGTCCTGGCCTCTGCGGCCATGTCGTCGGCCATCTTCTTCTTCGATGGCCTGATTGTAGCATCTTAAATATTAAAATATGAAACTTTTTGTTCTATTTAAGCCATTTTATTTATGAACGAATTGATATACGTGTTGACTGTTGAGGCGCTTGTCTTTGGCCTGCTGTGTGTGGTGTTGGTTGCACAGCGCCTTGACATATTCGACTGGCCTGTTGGCCGCACATGGCCGGTATTTTCAAGCTGTTTGTTGTTCGTGCTGGCATACGTGCAATTGTTGCAAACTCTCTGTTGTTTCATTGCTGTAGGAAGGTTCGGCGTTCTGGCGCGGGGGATAATGGATGCTTGCGCTCGCACAGCCGGACGACTTGCGTCAACTATCTTATTGAGCTTGTGTTACATTGTTTTTTTGTTGTGGTTGCACCACCAAGAAGTCCCAGAGGAACTTCCTTGTTTGATGAATCAGCTTTGGGGCACTCAGTGTGGAGCAAGTGGTGCTGTGCTCTGGTCGTTTGGCGTGTACCTGGCCGTACTGTTGCCCGCTTTCGCAATATTTGGTGGGCTGCAGGTCACCGCTGCAGGTATGTGCAAGAACAGAGAGCGACCGTCGTGTCGTGCACTCGTGTGTGCAAATTGTGTATACGTGCTGGTTCACAACGTGTACTACACATGGGAAATCAACGTCGAGCAGGGGTGTCATTCTGCATGTGGCGTGTCGCCCGTTGTGAAGACAGAGTCGACTTCGACTCTTGACTCGACGGCGGACGAGAATATGGTCTTGAATCACGATTTGTTACGTCTCCTCATTGCTCTGGCCGTCTGTGACATTTGCGCAGAGATTGCCTTAAGCATGAAGAAGCGAACCGTTGTCTCCGTGCTCGTGTTCTGCTTGATACGCATCGGCGAGCTTGTCGCCATCCCACTCTTCAACGAAGTTGCAGTGAGGGGCAAGCTGCCAGCAGAGATTGTGGTCACGCACTTTATTTTGACTTGCATGCTCTGTCTATTTGACATCACCGAAGCCGAACCAGCCGTCGTGTTGAAATTCTTGAAGAATCGCCGTTCTGTTCATCCATTGCCTCAGATTGAAGACGAACCCTCCCAGGCAAACAAGGCATCAGAATCCATGTGCTTGGAAGTCGCTTCAGGGGTCAAGGCCTTCTCGGTTGATAACAGTCGGCGGAGGAAGTTTATGCTCACCTTCAACGGCACGTCGCGCTGGCCGACTAAACTTGTTGTTCCGAGCAAAAAAACGTATTAGACCTCATCCTACTAGACACTGACAGCTTGATCTCGACTCTCTATTTAAGGAAATTATTGTATGTCTAGTCGAACGGAGCTCACTTTTGTAACGCGCACGCAAGAGGGTAATCTAATATTTCAAGCAGACGATGACACGGTGTATGTATGCCGGGAGGCTATGCACGGCGCTGAAGTGTGGAAAAGCAGCCATGGCAAATATCTCAATACAGCAGGTACGCTCATTACCAATCGTGCTGGCTTTGGCTTTGGTTTGAACAAAACTGCGTGTGAATGTTGTGGTCACGCGTACAGTTGTCCAGAATGTCGATGCACCGATCTGGAGTTGGAAACAGACTTTCAAACCTCGGGGACATGGGGAGAGTTCGGAAAGAGGGTCAAAGACAAGGTGGCAGAAATAGCGGTAGCAGGTGCGAAAAAAGTAGGGAACGCTCTTGAAAAGACAAGTGATGCTGTTACAAAGCTTGTAGCAGCAGCACAAGAGGCAGCAGCACAAAGAGCAGCACAAAGAGCAGCAGCAGCAGCAGCACAAGAGGCAGCAGCACAAAGAGCAGCAAAAAAAGCAGCAGCAGCAGCAGCAGCAGCAGCAGCAGCAGCAAACTCTGACAACGCCACGGGGAGTGATCCAATTGCCTCTCCGGATGTGGGTAATTTATTGGTAGACATCTCTCGGTACCCGTCATTTTCCAAAATATAGATCTAAAAAGAAAACAATCTTCCTGAAGGAAGCAATTAAAGCTTTACGAGAACGCATGGAAGAGGCAATGCTTGGTCTTTCCAGTATGCCTGCTGCTGCCAAGCGTCGGCGCACTACCGCAGATGGAGCAACCGATGCAGAAATGGTGTCGAGTTCTCTTGTGCTGATCAAGCCTCACGACACGGAAGATCTGTCGGCGGTGGCCCGGCAGCGTGCTGTAGCAGAGGCGAGAACAATTGTGCGTACTGTGGACAAAGTGCTGGAAAAGATACTGGATGTGCGAGTGATCAGCACGCATCGCAATGGCCAGATTCACAACCACGTAAATTTGCGTGTTGCGAGTGAGTTCTCGACTATGGTGCATCATGAGCGTGCTCAGACTGTGTTTGGAGATGTAATGTTCTGCTTTATGGCATCTAATGAGCTGGAGCCAGTTATAGTGGTTGTGTTGTTGCATGGTGATCAAGGGCGTGTTGTGAATCTTGAAATGGCGCACTTTGTTTTGCTCGAAACAGCGTTGAATCAGTTTCGCGTCAAGTTCGGGATCAAAGGAGAGACATACAGCTACACCCCTCTGCAGGCCAGACTGGAGTGCTCGTGGCACTCCAGACACTTCCACTTAAAGATTAGAGTGCCAACAGAAATGTATTTGCGTGTGTTTCCAGCAATGCAAGTGCTAGGAAGCAACCACGCTTGCAAAAGACACGTGCTCGATGATTATAAAAAAATCTGGGAGCCTATCAAATACAAGTTCAGCGTCAAGACACAGGAGTCGTGGGAGGACATCAAACAGGTGGTTCGACTTGATTGCCTTGAAAAAAAAATAATTTATTAAACATTATCAAAAGAATTTTCTCAAACTGATAGGCGACTTTCGAAAATAGTTTCTCAAATAAAGAGAGGTCGTAGAACGAGTTTGTAATTATCCTCGTTCCCGTCAGAATCTTGTATGCGCAAAATATTGTCCACTTCAAATTGAAGTTGATTCACGAACGTCTTGTTCTTCATGTACGTTAAGAGACTGCCCTCCATACCCACCCAGTGATGCACGATATCTTCAGAAGCGACTTTCGAATCACGCCACAGGTCGAACAAAGCCTTTTGGCGTTCAAAGATTGGATCACTTATGATATCCCTTCCCTGAAGTTTAGTAAGGTCGAATACGCCCATCTTGAGGCGCCCGCAATTATCCTTGTAAACCAAAACCCGACAGGTACTGTCGGGAGGCAGAAAGTTCACAATCGCGCCCCAGGTCCTTTGGAGCACATAGAAGCCCTTGTCCTGTGTACGTACGAAGAGTCCTTTATTAGCGTCAATGTATATTGTGAATATCTCGGCGCCTCGCGGGAAAATCATTGCCGGACTTCCACTCGTCTCGGCGGTGCTGGTGTAGCGGCGTTCATCAAAGGGCGGCACCATTGGAAGAGCATCGCTCAGCAGAGTGTTGCTGTCAAGCCTGAGCAAAATCTGCACGCCCAACACGTCTTTCGCGTGTTTTTCCATTTCATGCGACGTTTGTCTCTTACTGCATACAGAGTATTTATAATAGTTTTTTAGAAGCCAAGATCAGAAGCCAGGATCAGAAGCCAAGATCAGAAGCCAGGATCAGAAGCCAAGATCAGAAGCCAAGATCAGAAGCCAGGATCAGAAGCCAAGATCAGAAGCCAAGATCAGAAGCCAAGATCAGAAGCCAAGATCAGAAGCCAAGATCAGAAGCCAAGATCAGACGCCTATTAAAAAAACAGCTATTCAATTCGAAGATATCTATCACACACCCAGCAAAATTCACGTCAAGAATGCACGCACACGAAGTGTGGGATCTCTTTCGCTTTCAAGAAGGTCTCAGTCCCGAAAATGCTCTCCGCAAGGCTTGGCTCTCGACTCACGGACCTTGCAAGGACGTTCTCGCGCTGGCCTTCATGCTCAAGCCCATTCCCCACAACCTCGACACGTTCAGGCAGAAGATCGCCCTTAGTCCCAAGCCGCAGGACTGGCTCATTGCAAGCTTTCATTTGATCTACGTCGGGAAGGCAGACGGCAAGGAGTGGGGATGGAACAAGGCTCCCTACGACAAACAGAAGACTCTCAGGGATGTTCTCAAGCCTCTTTACACTCTTGACAAGTCAGGGCCAGACATAGACCAGACGCGCTTCTGGAGCTACAAGAAGGTGAGTAACAACATGAACAAAGGACCACGGATCGACGAGCCTGTCGACGGAAATGATCTCAGCTTCGTTCTACCAGCTGGTGTAAGCTTCAACACCTTCCTGCGAGAGGACAACTACGAAGTTGGCAAGTGTCTATTTGAAGAAGGGTGGGCGCAGGGTGATGAGGAAGGAATGATCGACGCATTTCAGCCTGTTATCTTGCAATTGAGCGGTGCAAATGGCGAGCAAAGTGCCAAAGGAAACGGACTGAAGGTCCGCAGGGTCGTTCCGGTGGCCCGCGAGATTCTGAGCAGTTTCTGTAATTGCTTCTTCTCGAACTCCTCTGATCTCAATAGCGTTCAGGAGAAAGCTGGGGAGTTGGTTCCCTTGAAGTCGGTCGCCAAGTCGCAGAGGTGCTTTCCACTCGTTTGCCATGTGAATGAGCGTGCATTTTTGCACAGAGAAAAGGATACTGGAATCATTGAGATTGTCGACAGCGGCCTTGACCAAGAGCTCGGCCGGTGCTTGATTGTCTCTGATAAGATCCTTCTCACGGCCATGCACTCGGAGAACGTCGAGCGCGCCATGCGCATGCTTTCTGTCGCTATCGGACAAAAGGCTGTCAAATGCATCTTCGCAAACGAACAGGATAGAGCGAAGGGATCCAGCGACACCTGCGTTGTTGTCTACCTCCAAGTCGACTTCCAGAAGACTATGCTCTTCAATGTACTGCATTCGAGCAGGAATGAAGAGTCGTCGATCTCTCTTCCTAAGAACGAATGCCTGACAATGTGCTTCGGGCGAGGTATTCAGCAAAAACATTGGGACGGAGATGAAGAACAGCCTTTTTCTTTTCTGCAATGGTATGCTCCAAACGTTCTTGTCCCTGTGGTAGAGAAAGACGGGAATGAGGTTCTGTGTCACGTCGTCTATGAAATGGAAGTCTCCTTAGTGCAGCTCGCGGGCCAGCGTGAAGAGAAGAACAAGCTCTTATTTATGGACGAGGTCGGTGGCTTTCATCACCTCGTGAAGGTCTTTTACAGCAAGAAAGTCAGCTACAAAGAATGCACTGGCCTCGAGTGTTCAAGCCCGCAGTTCGTGATCACATGGCAGTTACGCTCAGGAATGAGCACCTCTTCCACATACAGCCTTCAAGGCCAGTCCAAGCAACGAAAGCGTGTCTCGTTTGAAGCAGACGAGTTAGATCACATCAACGTTGGGCTCAAGAAAAGTTCTTTGGGATCCTTCCAAGAGAAAGTTGACGACTCCGTCGGTCTAGAGACTGACTCCGTCGGTCTAGAGACTGACTCGACATTCAAGAGACCATCGACACCGACACCAAAGAAACAAAAGGTCTAGAGTTGAGAAAATTTGAATGCCTTGCTGGACACGGGAATTTGTCTATGTTCTTCTATATTGCCAACCTCTTTTTGAATTTGTCTTGAGGAATATCATCGATTAGATATTAAGCATCTTTTTGACATGCCAATAAAATTGATAAAGAAAAATTACCAAATTCTCTTCTTCGTTCTTTTAGCCACGTTTTGGAAGTCCATTCATGGAAATGGAGAAGAGATTGTTTTTTTCCGAGATCACACAATCCCAGTAGAATGTTCTTCTCATTGGGATCTGAGCTTGGAGAAAATGTACGGAATTGCTTTCAAGTGGACACACGAGCACAAATTGGAGAAATGGAAATATTTGGAGATCCAAAAAAAAAATTCAAAGATAGATTTTATTGAAAATCAAGACTCAAAGCAAAGGGACTGCGTTCAAGTGTCCTACGAAACTTTCATTGACATTCCTTCTTTTTTTGACAGCTACGTCTCATATCATATGCTTCGAATGAAAGTCTTTAAAGATGTCTGTGCCACTAAATATCACATGAAAGAAAGTATCGAAATCTCTGACGTGTTTCTGATAGGGAGTTTCATCATCGACGTTGAGGCTGTCATAAATCCCAATGATCAACTCGTCTCCTTCACTTCTACTTCTGACATCGAAATCCCTTGGTTGTTCAGTAGCATTCAATATATAGTGTTGGAAAATATAAAGAAGAGTCTCAATGATTACTTTGTTATATTGGCAAAAGATCTCTGCAAATAAATGACTCTTTCAATATATCCAATCAACTACAAAATATACACGCGTTTGAGTTTTGCGATCTCGTGAACTTCAGCGTCGAATTGACCATACATTCTTCTATGCATGTTTTCAGCGCACTGGCAGACAGATGCCTCATTACAGAGACAGAAATTAATGTGTTGGTCCAAATCGTTAAAATACTGTTCAGGAATTGTTCTCCCTGCTGAGATAAGATTAATGACAGCCTCCTCTAAATAAAATGAAGGATTCTCTTTCATGGACGACATGAATGTCTTTGGAATTTTGAAGAGAGAGTTGAGAATTTATTTTATAGAGTTTTGATTTCTAGAAGCCGAAATAAAAAGCAGGAATAAAAAGCCGAAAAGCCGAAAAAAAAATAAAAAAAATGGTCATGGGTCAAAAGGTCATGTCCTTTAATAAAAAAAAAAAAAAAAAAAAAAAAAAAAAAAAAAAAAAA
>Ga0209107_10000422_pt1 | contig 25132 bp, 19 predicted proteins | sample LakErihyJuly2011_2_FD_187460 | JGI IMG/M metagenome (GOLD analysis project Ga0209107, IMG submission 187460) | Freshwater microbial communities from dead zone in Lake Erie, Canada - CCB hypolimnion July 2011 (SPAdes) (version 2) | ecosystem: Environmental > Aquatic > Freshwater > Lentic >...
AACTGCCTTCAAATGCTTACCTTTGACACCCCTTGACTAGTGGCCAAAATGTCATTGGCATACTGATTGATAATAAGGGATTATATAAAATTTATCATAGGACTATGTTGCAATTTATAAGTAAAATATTCGGTGGATCTAAAAGTGAGAAAGATGTTAAAAAAATAGCACATTTAGTGCCTATTATCAATGGACATTTTGCGTCCTACGAACAGCTTTCTAACGATGCTTTAAGAGGTAAAACAACCGAACTAAAAGCGCGTATTACAGCGCATTTGGCAGCTATTGACCAAACTATTCAGGAAGAACAAGCTAAGGCGGAAGCGCTTCCGATGAGTGAGTTTATGGGGCGCGACACGATTTACCAAAATATAGATGAATTAAAAAAAGAGCGTAATAAAGCTTTAGAAACCATTTTAATGGATTTGTTGCCAGAGGCTTTTGCAGTTGTTAAGGAAGTAGCGCGTCGTTTTACTAATAATAGTGAATTAGTGGCTACGGCTACTGAATTAGACCGTCAGTTTTCTGTCACAAAGGAATATGTAAGTATAAAAGGGGAACAATCGGTTTTCCAAACCACTTGGAAGGCGGCAGGGGTGCCTGTTACTTGGAACATGGTCCATTATGATGTACAGTTGATTGGAGGTATCGTTTTACATGAGGGGAAAATTGCCGAAATGTCCACCGGGGAGGGTAAAACTTTGGTATCCACTTTACCTGCATACTTAAATGCATTATCAGGGGAAGGGGTGCACATTGTTACGGTGAATGATTATTTAGCAAAGAGAGATAGTGAGTGGAATGGTACTTTATTTGAGTGGTTGGGTTTAACAGTAGATTGTATTGACAAACATCAGCCGAATTCTGAAGAGCGCCGCGATGCTTATCGTGCTGACATTACTTACGGAACCAACAATGAATTTGGATTTGATTATTTGCGGGATAATATGGTGCATACACCGGAGGAAATGGTACAACGCAAACATCATTTTGCTATGGTGGATGAGGTGGATAGTGTATTGATTGATGATGCTCGTACCCCTCTAATTATTTCTGGTCCAATTGGTCATCCAACAGGAGAACAACAATTTTTTGAATTAAAACCAAGGATTGAAAAATTGGTGGAGATTCAGAAAAAAGTAGTGAATCAATTTTTAATTGAAGCCAAGAAAAAAATAGCAGAAGGAAACGATGATGCTAAAGATGGTGGATTGGCTTTGTATCGTGCTTTTAGAGGCTTACCTAAAAATAGTGCTATTATAAAATATTTAAGTGAGCCAGGTATTCGTGTAAAATTACAAAAAGCAGAGAATCATTATTTGGCGGATCAACAACGCGAGATGCCAACCGTGGATGCGGAGTTGTATTTCCATATTGATGAAAAAAATAATTCAGTGGAATTAACTGAAAAGGGATTACAGTTAATTACAAAGTCAGGGGAGGATCCCAACTTCTTTTTATTGCCAGACATTAGTATTGAATTAAATGCAATTGATCAAAATGCAGCAATTAGTACAGCCGAAAAATTACAAAAAAAGGAAGTCATCATTAATGATTACAGCATTAAGTCCGATCGTATTCATACCGTGAATCAATTATTAAAAGCCTATACTTTATTTGATAATGATGTGGAGTATGTGGTGATTGAAGGACAGGTAAAAATTGTAGATGAACAAACAGGTCGTATTATGGAAGGTCGTCGTTATTCTGACGGCTTGCACCAAGCGATTGAAGCAAAGGAGAATGTAAAAATTGAAGCGGCTAGTCAAACCTATGCGACTATTACTTTGCAAAACTTTTTCAGAATGTACCATAAGTTGGCGGGTATGACCGGTACTGCTGAAACTGAAGCTTCTGAGTTTTGGAGTATTTATAAATTAGATGTGGTATCCATTCCAACAAATATTCCAGCAATACGTATTGATGATCAGGATTTGGTGTACAAAACCAAGCGTGAAAAATTTGGTGCGGTGATTGATGCTATTGTGGACTTGCGTGAAAAAGGCCGTCCGGTTTTATGTGGTACCACCTCAGTAGAAGTAAGTGAATTGTTGAGTAGAATGTTGCGTCAAAAAAATATTCCACACAATGTATTAAATGCGAAACAACATGCACGTGAGGCGCAAGTAGTGGCAGAGGCTGGTTTAACGGGCGCGGTTACGATTGCTACGAATATGGCTGGTCGTGGAACAGATATTAAATTAAGTCCCGAAGTAAAAGCGGCGGGTGGTTTAGCGATATTAGGAACGGAAAGGCATGAATCACGTCGTGTGGACAGGCAGTTACGTGGTCGTGCGGGACGTCAAGGGGATCCAGGATCTTCTTTATTCTTTGTTTCATTGGAAGATGATTTGATGCGCATGTTTGGAAGCGAAAGAATTGCAAAAATCATGGACTTTGCTGGATACAAGGAAGGAGAAGTAATTCAGCACAGCATGATTACAAAATCAATTGAACGTGCGCAGAAAAAGGTAGAGGAAAATAACTTTGGTATCCGTAAGCGTTTGTTGGAATATGATGATGTAATGAACAAACAAAGATCTGTGATTTACAAAAAGAGAAGTCACGCATTATTTGGAGAAAGATTGGCATTGGATTTAGACAACGCTTTTTATCAAGTAGTAGAAGGGCTAGTGGTGAATCATAAAACAATGAATGATTACGAAGCATTCAAGTTGGGACTTATTGTACAGTTTGGGTTAGATAGTAAAATTTCATTTGAACAATTTACTTCCACCAAGGAAAATGATTTAATTGAATTAGTATATCAGGAAACGATTGGGCATTACGAGTACCGTAAAAAGGAAATGATGCAAAATAGTATTCCGGTATTTAAAAATATCAGATTACAACAAGGCAATCATATTGAAAATGTGATCGTACCCGTGAGCGATGGAAAAACAGCCTTTAATGTACTCGTTAATTTGGATAAAAATATTGCTACAAGTGGTTCAGCTTTAGCGGTTCAATCCGAAAGGTCCATTGCATTGAGCTTAGTAGATGATGCATGGAAGGAACATTTGCGCGCAATGGATGATTTAAAACAATCCGTACAAACGGCTACTTATGAGCAAAAGGATCCTTTGGTTATTTATAAAATGGAAGCCTTTGAATTATTTAGAAGAATGGATTTAGAGATAAATCATAAGTTGGTACAATTTTTATGTCATGCACATATACCGATGGAAACCAGTGCTGTTAAGGAAGGGCGTAGACTCAAAACAGATTTAAGCAAATTAAGCGCGAATAGATCAGATGAAGTGGATGGTGAAAAAGCATACAATGATCCAAGTGAGCAAAAGCAAGCACCGGTTCAAGTAGGTCCAAAAATTGGTCGCAATGATGCATGTCCTTGTGGAAGTGGAAAAAAATACAAAGCATGTCATGGAAAAGATGCCGCTTAATAAATACATTGATCATACCATATTAAAACCAACCTGTTTGGTTGCAGATATTGAAAAATTATGTGCAGAAGCGAAGCAATATGATTTTGCTGCGGTTTGTGTGCCACCCAATTTTGTAAAACTAGCGAAGGGTTTTGTGTTAGGTAGTCAAGTAAAAGTGGCAACTGTTATTGGATTTCCTTTTGGCTATAGCGCGACTGAAGCAAAAATCGCTGAAATTATTTTAGCGATGGTGGATGGTGCTGATGAATTAGATGTGGTGGCGAATATAGCTGCCATAAAAAATGGGGATTGGACAGCTATAGCGGATGAAATAAATCATATCCTCCCTATTATTCGATCCAAGGGTAAGCTGATCAAAATAATTATCGAATCAGGGGTACTAACCAATGAAGAAATTATTGCTTGTTGCGATATTTATGGTGCAGCTGGCATTGATTATTTAAAAACCTCAACCGGGTATGCTGAAAAAGGAGCAAGTGTGGAAGCTGTTCGATTATTTAGAAAACATTTACCGGAGTCAGTGCATATTAAAGCGTCTGGTGGAATTCGTGATTATGAAACAGCGAAACAAATGATTGAAGCTGGAGCCTCACGTATTGGTTGTAGTGCTGGTGTAGCCATCGTGTCGGGTGCAAAAACAGATCAGGTGAAAAGTAACTATTAATTGCTAACTTTAATTAGCAATAGCAAACAAATCATCGATAATAAATATTTTCAGCATGAGCTTACTTGAAAAAATAAAAAACTTAGCAAAGCAAAATCAAGCGGACAATGTCGCTACGCGAAGGTACTTGCATGCGCATCCTGAATTAAGTTATCAGGAATTTGAAACAAGTAAATTTATTCAAGCGGAGTTAACAAAAATGGGTATTCCATTTACGGTGATTGCAACTACAGGCGTGTTGGGTATCATTGAAGGAAAAAATCCAACAAAGCGAGTGGTTGCATTAAGGGGGGACATGGATGCACTTCCAATTATCGAAGAAAATAAAGTGGATTATATTTCAACCAATGATGGAGTGATGCATGCTTGTGGACATGATGTACATACCACAATATTATTAGGTGCTGCAAAAATTTTATGGAGTTTGCGTGATGAGTTTGAGGGCACTATAAAATTATTATTTCAACCAGGCGAGGAAAAAAATCCAGGCGGCGCAAGTTATATGATTCGTGATGGTGCATTACAAAACCCAATACCACAAGGGATTGTGGCGTTACATGTGCATCCAGGATTGAATTTAGGAAAATTAAGTTTTAGAAAAGGGCGTGTCATGGCAAGTGCTGATGAATTATATATATCCATTAAAGGTCCAGGCGGACATGCCGCAACGCCACATCAAACAGTGGATACTATTTTAGTGGCATCCCAATTAATTACCAGCTTACAAACCATTATATCTCGTAATCGTAATCCACAAAATCCATCTGTATTATCTATATGTTCCATTCACGGAGGTAACACAACCAATGTAATCCCGAGTGAAGTAAAACTAATGGGGACCTTTAGGGCGATGGATGAAAAATGGCGATTTGATGCACATGCGTTAATGTTGCAACAAGCCAAAGGTTTGGCAATAGCTACAGGCGCTGAAATTGATTTTAGGGTGGATGTAGGATATCCGACAGTGGATAATGAACCCATGATTACTGAAGCGGCTTGGAAATTAGCCGATCAATATATGGGTGCCGAAAATGTGGAAGAAACCGAAAAACGAATGGGTGCAGAGGATTTTGGTTACTATTCACAAATAATACCAGGTTGCTTTTTCAGGTTAGGTGTCAGAAATGAGGCCAAAGGGATTATACATAATGTACATACTCCTCATTTTAATATAGATGAGTCGGCCATTGAACAAGGGGTAGGCATGATGTGCTATTTGGGGGTTAATTTGTATGCTTAAATAGGCAAAAACCCGTTTTAATTTAATTCACTAACTTTGAACTTCAAAACTAACATTCGTTTTAAACCTATTTCATGTCAAAAAAAGATAATTTAAGAAGGGAACAGGCATTAGAATATCACGCTTCGGGAAGACCAGGTAAAATTGAAGTGATACCCACCAAAGAGGCTAAAACACAAAAAGACTTATCCTTGGCCTATAGCCCTGGAGTGGCAATACCTTGTACTGAAATTGTAAATAATCCTAGTGACGTATATAAATACACCGCAAAAGGAAATTTAGTGGGGGTTATAACCAATGGAACGGCGGTGTTGGGTTTGGGAAATATAGGACCATTGGCGAGCAAGCCAGTAATGGAAGGTAAGGCGGTATTATTTAAAATTTTTGCTGACATTGATGTTTTTGATATTGAAATCAATGAAACGGACCCTGATAAATTTATTGAAATTGTAAAAGCTTTAGAACCCACATTTGGAGGCATTAATTTAGAAGATATTAAAGCGCCTGAATGTTTTTATATTGAACAACAGCTGAGGGAAAAAATGAATATCCCTGTAATGCATGATGACCAACACGGTACTGCAATTATTAGTAGTGCAGCTTTGTTAAATGCATTAGAATTACAAAAAAAGAAAATTGATAAAGCAAAATTTGTAGTGAATGGCGCAGGGGCTGCTGCAATGGCTTGTATAAAATTATATGTGGCACTAGGCGCTAGTTATGAAAATTTTATTTTGTTTGATAAGGATGGGGTATTACATCAAGGTCGCACTGATTTGGGGATTGATCGAAAACCATTTGCAATAAAATCCGACAACATTACTTTAGCGCAGGCGATGAAAACGGCTGATGTGTTTTTAGGATTAAGTGTGGGCAATGTAGTTACCCCTGAGATGGTTTTATCCATGCCTAAAAATCCAATCGTATTTGCATTAGCGAATCCTGATCCAGAAATTGATTATGAATCTGCAACCGCTGTGCGTAAGGATATTATTATGGCTACCGGCCGATCCGATTTTCCTAATCAAGTTAATAATGTGTTAGGATTCCCTTATATATTCCGTGGTGCATTGGATGTACGCGCAAAATCAATTAATGAAGCGATGAAGTTAGCGGCGGTGAAAGCGCTAGCGGAACTAGCAAAATCGGCGGTGCCTGATTTAGTGAACATGGCGTATAACCAACAAAGTTTAAGTTTTGGTTCAGAATATATTATTCCAAAGCCATTAGATCCAAGATTGTTAAGCACCTTGGCACCTGCGGTTGCGAAAGCGGCAGTAGCATCGGGCGTTGCGCAACAAATCATCACCAATTGGGAGGAGTATGAAGTACAATTAAACAAGCGACTTGGTTTAGATAATCAATTAATGCGTATCATTAGTAACAAGGCGCGCCGCGATCCAAAACGATTGGTTTTCTCAGATGCAGAAAATATTAAAATATTAAAAGCGGCAAGTATTATATATGATGATGGCATTGCTTATCCAATTTTATTAGGAAATGAAACCCGCATAAAAAATATTGCAGCTGAAAATAATATTGATATTACTGATTTACCAATTATAGATATAAGAAGTGATGAGATGGAAGCGAAGAGAGAATTCTTTGGATCTATCTTATTTCAAAAAAGACAAAGAAAGGGTATCAATAAGTATGAGAGTTTAAAGTTAATGCGCACACAAAATTATTTTGGTGCCATGATGGTAGAAACTGGCGAAGCCGATGCCATGCTTTCAGGATTAACTCGAAATTATGCAGAAGGAATACGACCTGCGGTACAAATTATAGGAACTGAGGAAGGGGTTAAAAAAATTGCAGGGATGTATTTGTTATTAACCAAAAAAGGTCCATTATTTTTAGCAGATACCACTGTGAATATAAAGCCGACAGCAGAGGAAATTGCAGATATTACTTTAATGGTCGCAAAGGAAGTGCGTAATTTTAATATAGAACCTCGCATTGCCATGTTAAGCTATTCTAATTTTGGAAGTAGTGATACCGAGGAAGCAAAAATGATGGCGGAAGCAACAAAAATTGTGAAGCAACGCAACCCATCCTTAATTGTGGATGGTGAAATGCAAGGGATGTTGGCTTTTAATAAAGATATTTTAAAGGAAAATTATCCATTCAGTGATTTGGTGGATGTGGATGTGAACGTATTAATTTTCCCTAATTTAACTGCAGGAAATGTAGCTTATCATTTATTAAAAGAAATTGGCGGCGTGGATATTATTGGCCCCATTTTATTGGGATTGAAAAAACCAGTGAATGTTTTGCAATTAGGATCAGGCGTTCGTAATATAATTAATATGGCAACGGTTGCCGTGGTGGATGCGCAATTAAAATCACGTGTGGATACAAATACGGAAGTACAAAGATCAAGTTGGTGGAAGCGCTTAAAGAAAAGAAAAAAATAAAATGAACTATTTCACCCATTTTGGTAAATACCTTTTGATGTTAAAGGGGATGTTTACTGCCACCGAAAATAAAATGATGTTTTGGCGGGAGTACATCAAACAATGTGTGGATATTGGCATAGGATCCTTGCCCATAGTAGTTATCATTTCCTTTTTTTTAGGTGCGGTAATGACTGTGCAAACTGCAGCACAATTGGTTAGCCCATTAGTACCATTAAGTACCATTGGTATTATTGTGCGTGATGGCATGCTATTGGAATTTGCGCCTACTTTTTTAAGTATCGTATTGGCTGGCGTTGTTGGAAGTAAGATTGCCAGTGAATTAGGAAATATGCGTATTTCAGAGCAAATAGACGCATTGGAGATTATGGGAATTAACACCAAAAATTATTTAATCTTACCAAAAATTTTAGGCGCTTTTACGATGGTCCCTTTGTTAGTAGGTATATCAGCAGTGATTGGTATTTGGGGTGGTTATTTGGTTGGAAATTGGACCGGCTCGGTTCCTGCGGAGGTCTTTTTAACGGGAATTAGAAAAGGGGTAGTCATACATTATATTGCAATTGCATTTTATAAATCATTTATATTCTCATTTATTGTGAGCACAGTGCCTTGTTATTTTGGTTACAATGTAAAAGGGGGTGCACTTGAAATTGGTAAAGCGGGAACCCAGTCGGTGGTGGTAAGTTGTATATTAATCTTAATTGCAGATTATATAGTGGCAGCCATTGCTTTATAGTTTAACTTAGTAGGATAAATTATAGCAATGAAAATAAGCTTTCATGGCGCAGCGCGCACAGTTACAGGGTCAAAGCATTTAGTGCAAATGGATAACAACGAAAGTTTTTTGTTGGATTGTGGATTATTTCAAGGAATGGGCCGAGATACTGATTCTTTAAATGCAAAATTTGGATTTGATGCAGCCACGGTTGATTATGTTATTTTAACTCATGCACATATTGATCATAGCGGATTACTTCCAAAATTAGTAAAGGAAGGATTTGCAGGTGCTATTTATTGCACGCCTGGTACCAAAGCGCTTGCTGAAATTTTATTAGAAGATTCTGCAATGATACAACGTGATGATGCTAAATATGGTAATAAGCGTCGCGCAAAACAAGGGTTGCCTCCAATTGAACCATTATACGATATTGATGATGTGAACCTGACGATACCTTTATTCAAGGCAGTTGATTATAATACGCCTACTAAAATTTCTGATTCGGTGGAAGTATTGTTTACCGATGCTGGCCACATCATTGGAAGCGCTGCAGTAAGTTTGAAAATCAAGAATGGTGAAACTATGGAGTCGCTCACTTTTAGCGGTGACATTGGAAGGTATCGTGACATGATTCTTCGTTCACCTTCTGAATTCCCGCATGCGGATTATATCATCATTGAAAGTACATACGGGGACAAGCTGCATGATTTAATACATACTACTCCAGATGATTTGTTAAAGTGGATTGAATCCACTTGCGTGGCACAAAAAGGAAATTTAATTATTCCTGCATTTAGTGTGGGACGCACACAGGAAATTTTATTTGAATTAAATCAATTGTCACTAGAAAAAAGATTACCTCATATCCCAATATATGTGGACAGCCCTTTAAGTATGGAAGCGACAGAAGTATTAAAAAAATTCCCTAAATATTTTAATAAAAAAATTCAGAAGATATTGGAAGTAGATGATGATCCTTTTGATTTTGAAGGATTGCGTTATATAAAATCAGTGGAGGAGAGTAAGGCATTGAATGAGGATTTGCATCCCAAGGTAATTATCTCCGCATCTGGTATGGCGGATGCGGGAAGGGTGAAGCACCACATTAAAAATAATATCAGCAATGCAAAAAATACCATTTTATTAGTAGGTTATTGTGAGCCACATTCCTTAGGTGGTCGCTTAATGAATGGCGCTAAGGAAGTGAAAATTTATAGTGAGCAATATGAGGTGGTGGCAAAAGTAGGGTCTATTCGAAGTATGAGTGCCCATGGCGATTATGAGGACTTAATGCAATTTTTAGCATGTCAAACCCCTGATTTAGTAAAACAAGTTTTTGTGGTACATGGTGAGGCCGAAGTACAGGACCATTTTGCGGAAAGATTACGCAAAAAAGGATTCAAAGAAGTGCATGCCCCTGAAATGCATGAAAGTTTTGAGTTGAAGTAGTTAAAACAAACTTTGTGGTGTAAATATTTTGTATTCAAATTTTTCGCAAGGATTGTTGCTTTGCTGAAAACTTTTTGCAACCGTATGGGCGCTCATTTTATTTGTATCAAACTGACATGTTGCGATTTCAGTAATCTGCTTTTCGTTTAAATTTTCATTTACCCAACTATTTGCCAAAAAATCATTTAAAATAGTCGGCATTCTATTTTTTACATTGTGCACTTTACGCATCAATTCATTCGCCTCTGTAGTTATTATTCCAAAGCTGTTTTTTATTTCACCATTTTGATGGTTGGTCCAAGTGTTCCAAACCCCTGCCATATAAAAAATGGGCGCATCGTTCACTGAAACGCAATGCGGGTATTTTTCTTTATTAATTTCCTGCCATTCAAAAAAGTGGGAGGCTACTACCAGGCATCTATTAGTATGAATTGTTGCAGCCGCTACTTTATTGGTAAGCAGGGTTTCGGCCTTGATATTGAGGGTGGTGTATTTTTTTCTTGATTCTATTAATTCCTTTTCATTACGCGCCCAATTGGGGATTAATTCCCAATGCATTAAGCCGGGTCTTAAAATTGGCTGGTTTACCTTACCGCTTGGTTCATTGAATATAACTGGCCATTGGTAATAAGCAAATCCAGATTGAACTGGAATATCTATGGCATCCAAGTCCAATACTTTGTCGCCTATTTTTATAGCTTGCTTTTTAGGAATTTTGATGCCAATGACGTAACACATGGGGTAAAAATAAGGATAAAATACCTTGAATTATAGTGAACTAAAAATAAAAAGTAATTGTTATAGAGGTAAAGAAATCCATGAAATCACTATCTATAATATTACTTCTTGCTGCTATCTACTTTGTATTTCAATCATTTATCTCTAAATATGTGATTGATACTGAAAAGCAGGTATATCGGGTTGTTAAAAAAGAGGCTGATTTTGAAATCAGGTATTACCCTGAAGCTTTAATGGCAACCGTTTATACAAAAGCAACCAATTATAAATCAGTTTCCAGTTCTGGTTTTAATAAATTAGCAAAATATATATTTGGCGGAAATCAGCAAAAGGAAAGTATTTCGATGACTGCTCCGGTGAGAATGAGTATAACAGAAAATGGATCAAGTATGAGTTTCGTTATGCCCCAAAAATATAACAATCAATCTTTACCCACCCCGAATGATCCAAATATCGAAATAAAAAAATCGCTACCAGAATATGTTGCCGTTATTAGTTTTGGAGGGTATGCGACAGATGAAAAAATTGCCGTTGCTTATCAAAACCTAGTTAAAATTTTATCCGAGAAAAAAATTATTACTAAAGGTGGGTATAAGCTTTTAGGATATAACGCACCCTATCAATTTATGGGGAGGACCAACGAGGTAATCATACCAATAGAATGGACAGAATAGCTTTAATTTACCTATTCAATATTGGGTATCATTTTAGGTAAATTTCAAACAATTTTAGTGGTAATTTTGTTAATCACTTAAACGAAGAATTTATGCAATTGGAAGTTGAAAATTTAAAAGAAAAAATAAAAGAAGCAAGGGTTCAATTACTACTACATCCGGTGTATGCACAGATTAATAATTTAGACGGGCTAAAAAATTTCACCCAATTTCATGTATTTGCTGTTTGGGACTTTATGAGCTTATTAAAGTCGCTTCAAATAGGTTTGACATGTGTTACCCTGCCTTGGGTACCGGTGGGTTCCGCCAATACAAGGTATTTGATCAATGAAATAGTTTTAGGAGAGGAGTCGGATGTGGATGAGCATAATAATAGAATTAGCCATTTTGAATTGTATTTAAAGGCGATGCGTCAAATGGGTACGCCAACAAATTTGATTGATGCATTGATCAATGAAATTAATCATGGACATTCCATTGAACAGGCCATTCAACTTGCACCATTACCTGACAAAGTAAAAAAGTTTTTATTGTATACTTTTGAAATAGCCCAACATGCGCCCTTGCATGTAAAAGCAGCTGTATTTACATTTGGTAGGGAGGATTTAATTCCAGATATGTTTACTGCGATTTTAAATAAAATTTATAAGGATCATCCCGATCAAGTAGCCACTTTCAAATATTATATTGAAAGACATATTGAAGTGGATGGCGGTCATCATAGCCAATTAGCCTTGGAAATGGTCAATGAACTATGCGGAACTGATGCTGCAAAATGGGAACAGGCAACCAGCGCATCATTAAAAGCCTTGGAAGTGAGGTCTCAACTGTGGGATGCAATTAATGAAAACAAAGCCCAATAGTTATTTTTCGATACTCGAAAAAACCAAGTCATTTAAAAATACAATAATCTGATCTTCATTTTTTGATTTACTAAAATCAGTTAAAGAAGGAAGATTGTTCATAAAGAAGTTCTGTAAATGGGCTACTTCAATGATGGTAGATGCCAGAGAATGTGGGTATTTGTATTTTGAATTACATTCTAAAATTATCTCTCCAACCGTATTACACAAGTCCTTATAGGGTTTAAAGTATTCTTGCTTATTGTCTTGACTTACTTGTTTGGTTAAGAAGGCTTTTGAACCTTCTGATATTAAAATTTGGTGTAAAATGGATTCATCCACATGTCCGGTCATTATATCATCTTCAACGGTAGTGGCTAATATGGTGATTACTTTTTTTAGCTTGGACACCGGATTCGTTACGTTTTTAGTTTGGTATCCAATCTGAAATTCCAACCATCCCCAATACCAGGAAATAATGTAAACCAATAACTTATGCTTGTTTTCAAAGTATCTATATACCCCCGCTTCGGTAGTTCCTATTGCTTCCGCTAATTTTTTGAAGGTAAAGGCCTCAAACCCATGCTTATGAATGAGTTCAATACTAAATTTGATAATATTTTTCCCTAATTCGGACTGTTCAGGGTCTCTTAAGTAAAGAGACGCGTTCATTTTTATCTGCACTTCTAGTTTCATAAAGGTGGGCGCCCCCATTTTTTACAAAAGTAGTAAAAATATTTTTACAATTATTTATGATAGTAATACTATTATTTAAAATATTATTACTATTTTTGACTTATAAACTTAAAATTCATCCAAAATGAGTCTATTTAAACACATTAAAAACGATTTACCAGCAAGTATTGTGGTATTTTTTGTCGCTGTTCCCTTATGTTTAGGCATTGCACTTGCTTCTGGGGCCCCTTTATTTGCAGGTATCATAGCAGGTATCGTAGGGGGTATAGTTTGCGGAATGGCTAGTGGCTCTGCTTTAGGGGTTAGTGGCCCCGCTGCTGGCTTAGCAGTAATTGTATTAACCTCTATTGCTACTTTGGGGGGTTCTTACCAGGCATTTTTAACCGCTGTAGTTATTGCAGGTGTGATACAATTGGCTTTGGGATATGCGAAGGCAGGGTTTATCGCCTACTTTTTTCCAAGTTCGGTGATCAAGGGCATGTTAACGGGTATCGGTTTATTAATTATATTGAAACAAATACCTCATGCACTGGGTTGGGATAAGGACGTTGAAGGAGATGATGCTTTTTTACAAGCAGATGGTCAAAATACTTTTTCTGAAATAGCTAGGGCATTTGAATTTATCACACCGGGGGCGCTATTAATTGCTGGGGTTTCACTTGCCATATTAATTTTATGGGATACGGTGCTTACCAAAAAACATAAAATATTTCAACTCCTTCAAGGGCCTATCGTCGTAGTGGTATTAGGTATATTTTTTAACCTTGCTTATACTAATGGAATTTTACCATTTAGTTTGAATGCGCAACAAATTGTATCTGTTCCAGTGCCAAATTCAATGGCTGATTTTATTGGTCAGTTTACATTTCCGGATTTTTCAGCAATAACCAATTTGGAGGTTTGGAAAATTGCGATTGTATTAGCAATTGTGGCTAGTTTGGAAACTTTATTAAGTGTGGAGGCAACAGATAAGTTGGATCCAGATAAAAGAGTGACCCCTACCAATAGAGAATTAAAAGCGCAAGGCTTGGGGAATATTGTATCAGGATTAATTGGAGGTTTGCCAGTGACGCAAGTTATTGTAAGAAGTTCAGCAAATATAAATTTTGGTGGTAAAACTAAAATGTCTACCATATTACACGGTATATTTTTATTAATCAGTGCTATATTTATAGCGAGCTTATTAAATTTAATTCCTTTGGCTTCCTTAGCTGCTATTTTATTAATGGTAGGTTATAAATTAGCGAAGCCAAGTTTATTTCAACAAATGTATAAGCTGGGTTGGGAGCAATTTATTCCATTTACGGCAACTGTTGTTGCGATTATTGCCACTGACTTGTTAAAAGGCATAACTGTGGGTATCCTATTTGGAATTTTTTATACCCTAAGACATAGTTACCGTAACTCGCACTATGTTAAGGATAATGTAAGTGACCAAAATGGAAAAACAGTGCATCATATGGTACTTGCAGAAGAGGTATCCTTTTTTAACAAGGCAAGTTTGTTAAATACTTTTGAATCCATTCCTAATAATAGTAAGGTGATTATTGATTGTACTAATTCTAAATCAATTGCCTATGATGTGATAGAGATTATTAAAGATTTCGAATACAATGCAAAAACAAAATCAATTGAAGTAGAGAAAATAAATTTTAAGCCATAGTATGATACTGTTAAAGCGGACTATTTTATTGCTTGGGTTTTTGGGTATGATCCAGATTACAGTCATTGGGCAATCAAATAATGTAGGAACTTGGTTTGTTTATTTTGGAAATCAAAAAATAAATGACAAGTGGAACATACAATCTGATTTTCAGTATCGTGATTATCGATTTTTGGGTCAAAGAAACCAATTTTTAGCTAGGGCTGGCTTGGGTTATAATTTAAAACCGCAAAATCATAATTTGCTTTTAGGGTATGCTTATATAGCCACTGACAGCTATGATGAATTTGATTTAAATACTAGTACTAAAATTGAAAACAGAATTTATCAACAGTATTTGTATAAAAATAAGGTAGGTTCAAATTCATTAACGCATCGATTTAGATTGGAAGAGCGTTTTTTCCCAAATGAATTTGGATTAAGAGCAAGGTATTTTATTTCAGTGCAAAGACCATTATGGAGTAAAAATATCGCCAAAGGCAATACCTACCTATCGGCATATAATGAATTGTTTGTCGATATAAAAGATCCAAAATTTGATCGAAATCGATTATATGCTGGCTTGGGTGTTGGTATTAATGAGTCAATAAGAGTGGAGACTGGTTACATGATTCAGGCACAAAAAAATATTACCAGGGGTCAGCTGCAATTAATACTCGTTAATAATTTGCCTTTTAAAAAATAGGGCATTACCAAAAAAAGAAATTGATAAACCAATAAAAAATATTTAATATGAAAACATTAACTAAAGAAATGCAATCTGCGATAACGCCTTCGGTTGCATTAGAAATATTAAAAGATGGAAATAAAAGATTTGTAAGTAATCTCAAAATAAACAGAAACCTTTTACAACAAGCCAATGAAACATCTGACGGACAGCATCCATTTGCTGTAATCCTAAGCTGTATCGATAGTAGAACCTCGGCTGAATTAATTTTTGATCAGGGTTTAGGGGATGTATTCAGCGTAAGGATAGCAGGTAATATTGTCAATGAGGACATTTTAGGCAGTATGGAGTTTGGCTGTAAGGTGGCGGGCGCTAAAATCATTGTAGTACTTGGTCATACCAAGTGTGGTGCGGTGAAAGGAGCATGTGATAATGTTGCACTAGGTAATCTAACTGGATTAATCGCTAAAATAAAGCAAGCAGTGGAGCAAGAATCAGTCACTGCTGAAAATAGGAATTCAAGTAATGGAGTTTTTGTTGAAAATGTTGCAGAATTAAATGTGAGTTTATCTGTAAAAAATATTTTGTTAAAAAGTCCAATCATCGCCGACATGGTGAAAACCGGGGACATTGGAATTATTGGAGGCATACATGATATCACAACAGGCGAAGTGAAATTTTTTGAGTAAGGGTTGATTTAGTTTAATGCGACACGGGCCATCATTCTTGATGGCCCTTTTGTTGTTAACAATTGTATACATTAGTAATTACATGTAAACAAAACTGTTAAATCTTAACAAGATATTATTGATTAAGTAACTAGTAAATTTGTACCTTTGCAAATGCTTTTTATGAATAGAAAATTTATTTTACTCCTCTTTGTAGGAATAGTAGGAATCATCCATCAAATCAAGGCCCAAGAAATTACTACCGTAAATGGCACTGTAAAAGATAAGCTTACTGGTGAGTCAATTATTGGTGCTGTAATTAAAATTGATCAGTTAGCTAATGTGGTAGTTACGTCAAATGAGTATGGTTTTTATGCAATTTCCTTACCTAAGGGTAAATATGATTTAAGAATTAGTTTTGTAGGGTATGAAGAAAAAAGAATTCCAATTTTATTGAATGCCCCTTTAATCACCAATGTTTTTTTAGAAAGCAAAAATCAACTTGCCGAAGTGGTAGTATCATCTAAGCGAAAGGATGATAACTTAACTAAAGCGCAGATAGGAACAGAAACGCTAAATATGCAGTCCATTAGTAAGGTGCCTGTAATTTTTGGCGAGAAAGATGTTTTAAAAACGATCCAGTTGCTCCCTGGCGTGAAGTCGGCAGGGGAGGGGAATAGTGGATTTTATGTAAGGGGCGGTGCTGCAGATCAAAATTTAATATTACTTGACGAAGCCCCTGTCTATAATGCGTCGCATTTACTGGGTTTTTTTAGTACGTTTAACAGTGACGCAATAAAGGACGCTACTTTAATAAAAGGGAATGGACCGGCACAATATGGGGGGAGATTATCCTCTGTGCTAGATGTAAAGATGAAAGAGGGGAATAATAAAAATTATACAGTTAATGGCGGGCTTGGTTTAATCAGTAGTAGATTAAGTATTGAAGGACCCATTCAAGAAGATAAATCTTCCTTTATTTTATCAGGACGAAGAACATACGCGGATGTATTTTTAAAAGCTTCCGAAAAATTCAAGGATAATATATTGTACTTCTATGATTTGAATGCAAAAGCAAATTATAAATTAGATGATAAGAATAGAATCTATTTTTCTGGTTATTTTGGTCAAGATGAATTAGGATTAGGAAGTAGTTTTAGGATTAATTGGGGCAACAAAACGGGAACAATACGTTGGAATAGGATTGTTAACAGTAAATTATTTTTAAATACATCATTTATTTATAGTGACTATAGCTATAATGTAGGTTTGAAAAATGGAGAAACTAATTTTAATGTAAATTCAAACATTAAGGATATTAATCTTAAGCAAGATTATACTTATTACCTAAATCCAAAAAATACGATTCGTTTTGGGTTTAATTCAATTTTACATACCATTACGCCGAGTGTTTTTAGCGGTACTGTTAACAATAATATTAATAAAGTAGGAAGGAATGGACTTGAAAACGCATTGTATTTTAATAATAATTTCAAAGCAAACCAACAGCTCACCTTTGATTATGGTTTAAGAATATCCGCCTATTCAATAATGGGAGGGGATCAATATAATATTTATAATAACAATGCAATAATCCAATCTATTTTATTACAAAAAAATGAATTCGGAAAAACATACATTAATGCTGAACCAAGATTCACCAGTAATTATAGAATTAATGACTTAAGTAGTGTTAAAATTGCCTATGCGCGTAATGTACAGCATTTACATTTATTAAGTAATGCAACAGCAGCAAGTCCTTCGGATCAATGGATAGGAAATTCGTATAATATTAAACCTGAATTAGCGGATCAAACAAGTATTGGTTACGCAAGAAATTTCAAAAATAATACCTATGAATTGGGTGCGGAGCTATATTATAAGCGTATGCAAAATCAATTAGATTATAAGGACGGGACCAATATCAACACAATTGCTGATGTGGAAAGTTCATTGTTATATGGGGTTGGACGCGCGTATGGCTTTGAGTTTTTAGCAAAAAAGAAAATTGGCTTACTTTCAGGATGGATAAGTTATACACTGTCAAAAACCGAAAGAAAGATAGATGGCATCAATGATGGAAACTGGTATAATGCAAAGCAAGATAGAACCCATGATGTTTCGATTGTTACTATTTTGGAACTCAATTCAAAATGGACTGTTTCCGGTGTTTTTGTTTATAGTACTGGAAATGCAGTCACCTTTCCTACTGGAAAATATGCTTTAGGTGAACAAACCATTTACCAATATGCGAATCGTAACGCAAATAGAATGCCTGATTATCATCGTCTTGATTTAAGTGCAACCTATGAAAACAAGAATAAAAAGAAAAATGCAGGTTCATGGAATTTTAGTTTGTATAATGTTTACGGAAGGGAAAATGCGTATCAAATATCATTCCAAGATGATCCTTCAGATAATTCAAAAACGCAAATTATACAAACAGCTTTATTTAGATGGGTGCCAAGCATAACCTATAATTTTAAATTCTAATGATGATGAACTTCAAATTTTTTAAATACTTATATTTTATATTATTTCTATTTACAAGCTGTGAAAAAGTAATCACGCTCCCGATAGAAAATAATGATACAAAGGTTATCATTGAGGCTAACATTACGGATCAGCCTGGCCCTTATTTTGTAAAGCTTTCCAAGTCAATCAGCATTAACCAGCCTAATATTTACCCAATAGTTAGTAATGGCAATATTATTATTTCTGATAATATGGGTAGTAAGGATACGCTTAAACATACAAGTGGAGGTATTTACAAAACAAATAGGATTCGTGGTGTTTATGGTAACACTTATTCTTTAGAAGTCAAGCTAGATGGTAAAATATATACGGCTCAAACTACGATGCCGATGAAAGTTAATTTAGATAGTCTTAGGATTAATTCATTTCCTGTAAACGGTGAAAATAGGTATAGTATTATTCCTGTTTACCAAGATCCAGTAATGCTTGGTAATAGTTATCGGTTTATTCAAAAAATAAACGATACACTGGATGGTATCTATAATATTTTTAACGATAACCTAAATAATGGAAAAATTAATCAACGCCCATTAAATAATGGTACCGAAAAAATTTCTGTAAAATTATTTGATAGTATTTCAGTTGAAATGCAATGCATAAGTCCGGTTGCTCATTTATATTTTTATTCGCTTTCGCAACAAAGTGGTGCAGGTCCTGGCGGAGGTACTGCGCCATCTAATCCGCCTAATAACATTATTGGTGGTGCCCTTGGGCTTTTCTCAGCGCACACTTCTCAAACCAAAGTGATTAAAATTTTAAATAAGTAACAAATTCAACTGCCGAGGATTACTCGTTAGTTCAAACGGAAGCAATTAGACAAAATCATTTGTCAAGGAATCCTTTACAACTGAAACAACTTAATTAATGATTTCTTAATTTGGTGAATCTGCTAAATTTATGATCGAGGCTTTTCGAATCATATAATATTCGACTATGCAAATAAGTTATATCTAATGATACAATAAATGGCCCTAAAACCATCTTTCCAATTAATCTTTTTTCCTTCCGCATAGGTTCTGCCATAATAAGAAATACCAACTTCGTAAATGCGAATATTTTTAATTCTAGCAATTTTTGTAGTTATTTCTGGTTCAAATCCGAAACGCTTTTCATTTAATGTTATATTTTTTATGATACTTGTTTTGAATAGCTTATAACATGTTTCCATGTCAGTTAAGTTTAAATTCGTAAAAAGGTTCGATAAAAAAGTCAAAAATTTATTTCCTATTGTATGCCAAAAAAATAATATTCGATGTGGCGATCCTCCAATAAATCTTGATCCGTAAACTACATCTGCATAACCATCAATAACAGGTTTTAAAAGTTTGTTGATTTCATTGGGGTCGTATTCTAAATCGGCATCTTGAATAATTAAATAATCACCTGTCGCATTTTTAATACCAGTATGAATAGCTGCGCCTTTACCTGAATTTTTTTCATGTTTTAAATATACAATTTCCACTCCTTCATTACGCTTTATAATATCTTGTATTAAATTTTCCGTATGATCAATTGAGCAATCATTGACAATTATAATTTCTTTTTTAATATTATTAATAAAAGTTAAATTTAATAATTTGTCAATTACAATGGATATAGTAGCTTCCTCATTGTAAGCTGGAACAATAATTGATATTTTATTAATAATCATTTGTATATTTAGGTTACTTTATTTAAATTTAAGTCAATTAAGTAATTTTAGCCTTTTAATGAATAAATATTACGCCAACAATAATAATTATCACCATGTTTCTTAATAGAGAAAAAAGCTATACAAATATATACATATTCTATATTGTTTTATGTATAATTATATACATTTTAGGAAGCCTTTTTATTCCATTAATGGAAATTGATTCGGTTCAGTATGCAAATATTTCCAGAGAGATGCTTCAAAATAAAAGTTTTCTACAAATTTTTGATCAAGGGAAAGACTATTTAGATAAGCCACCCATGCTATTTTGGCTAAGTTCATTAAGCATGTATTTTTTTGGTATAAATGATTTTGCTTTCAGATTGCCATCTATCCTTATGGCCATTTTAGCTATTTACAGCACCTACAAATTTACGCTACTTTATTATAGCAATGAAATAGCAATATTGGCTGCTTTGGTTTTAGCTAGTACACAAGCCATGTTTCTTATTACACATGATGTAAGAACAGATACAATGTTAATGGCTTGGGTAATATTAGCAATATGGCAATTTGCTAGTTGGTTAAATAATAGAAAATGGCGTTCATTGGTTATTGCTTTTTCTGCCGTTGCATTTGGAATGATGACTAAGGGGCCTATTGCTTTAATGGTGCCAATATTTTCGTTTGCGCCACATATGTTAATACATAGAAATTTTAAAATGCTTTTTAGATGGGAATATCTAGTTGGGCTTATAATTATCATCATTTTATTAATACCTATGGATATTGGATTGTATCAACAATTTGATTTACACCCGGAAAAAGTAATGTATGAGAAAACTGGAACTTCGGGTATAAGATTTTTTTATTGGACACAAAGTTTTGGCAGAATAACAGGAGAGAGTGTGTGGCATGAAAATGATGATTTCTTTTTTCTATTTCAAAACTTACTGTGGGGATTTTTACCTTGGACCTTATTTTTAATTTCTGGACTAATTTCTGAATGCACCAGAATAATTAGAACTAAATTTATTGTAAACAAAAATGAAGAATGGATAGTTCTCCCTGGCTTTTTGATCACCTATACTGCACTTGGTATTAGTAATTATCAATTGCCGCATTATATATATGTAGTATTGCCATTTACGGCTATCATCGCCGCTAAAAGTTTATATAGTCTTGTCATTAACTGGGAAAATAAATTTTTCAAAAATGTTATCAATGGCATTAATATATTTATTTATATTTTAGTATTGGCCATATTATTAGTTCTTTTACTTTTTACATTTAATACAAATATTTATTTTGTCATAGCAAGTTTGTCTGTAATGAGTATTTTTTTCCTTATTTTAATGCTTAAAAAAATAGGAGCTATCCCTAAGGTGATTCAATTTGCCTTGTTTACAATCATCACTACCAATTTATTATTAACCATATTCTTTTATCCTACATTACTGGAATTCCAGTTGGGGAATGAAGTTTCCAAGGTGATTCGTCAAAAAAATATAGACAAAACCAAATTTTATTTATACCAAGTTTATTACGAAAGAAGCTTGGATTTTTACAGCAATCACAGCTTTCAACAAGTTGAAAGTTTAAATAGTCTAAAATCCAATGATTATGTTTTAGTAAAAAATGAACTTATTAATCAGGAGCTATTAACTAATTTTAATAAAATAGAACAAGTTTCAACATTTCATGTGAGCACTTTGAATGCCGAATTTTTAAATCCGAAAACAAGAGAAAGCGCACTTACAATTTATTCTATTTTCCAAAAAAAATAGTTATTGATTTGTCAGCTTCGAATTCAAATATTTATTGCGTATTAAGATAAGTCCAAAAACTGTTCCAATGATAGCGCCCAAAATTGCACCTCTCAATACATCCATAGGGTAATGAACACCGTTATATATCCTTGAGTAGGAAACTAAAATGGAGCAAATAAATAAAGCTACCTTGAATTCATTATATTTTTTGGGTAATAAAATAGTTAAAAATAAAGTAAAGGTGAAAAAGTTAGATGCGTGTGACGAAACATATCCATATAATCCCCCAGGCCCAGCTTTACTCAAATGAACTATATTTTTCAAGTAAATTTCATGTGACGGACGTAATACTTTTGTTACATATTTAAAATAAGTTGAAATTTGATCACTTAATGTTATCATTATGATTGCAGTTAAGATGCAAATCCAGCTTTTGCTTTTATATATTTTGTAAAAGATATAAATGATATAAATGTAAAGTGGAATCCAAATGTTTGTACTACTCAATAAATACATCACTTGGTCCCAAAATGTGTTGTGATGACTATTGATGTATAAAAATAATTCTACATTCTTTGTATCTAAAATTTTGTTCATAGAACTACATCAGTATTTACTTTGAAATTAAATTATTATAATCATTTTACCTAAATATTAATTTAACAATGAAAAATAATCATATCTTAACGGATATTCCATTGGATGGTTAAATTAACTGCTCTCCCCACTCCATAAACACCTGATCCATGCGTTTTGTATTGCACATTTGAAATGTTTATTAAACTTGTATTTAAACTTAAGTTTTTCACTTGCCATCCTGCATCAATATTAAATATATTCCATCCCGGAGTCCCTAGTTTACCTATTCTATTATCGTCCTTATCTCCTTGAGCAAGCCTATCTTGTTTTCCAGCAAATTGATGTGAAATAGCTAATGTCTTATTTTTTTTAACAAAGGATATTTTATTTTGACCAAATAGGGGAGGTATTCTCCTCATCGGCTCATTTTTAGTTTCATTTTGTCCATAGGTATAAGTTGCATTGGTATACCAAGTTAAATATTTACTTAATAAATAAGTATAATTGACTTCTGCACCATTGATATAGGAGGATTCTATATTTTTTTTATTATAAACATTATACCCATTTATCACTTGCCCATCTACCAGAACCCTTGCAATAATATCCTTCAACTTCATTTTAAATGCTGCAATTGAAAAATCAATTTTATTCGAGCGGTATTTATAACCTATTTCTGTATTTAATGATTTTTCTGGTCTTAAATCATAACTTGGAATTTCATACCTAAAATCAACAATACCCAAACTACCTAAATCATCAATATTGGGTGCCCTATATCCGGTTGTAATAGAACCAAACAAAAAACCGTGTTGGTTAAGCTGGTAATTAAAGCCGTAATTGGATACTAAGGCAGCGGGGTTTATTGCTATATTACCTAACGTAAGTTCATTCATTTGAATATGTAAAAAATTATAACGCAGTCCTGCAACTATATTCAATTTATTAAAATTTAAATTATGTATATTAAATAGGGAGCTGTTTTTATATATCGATCCATTGGGATATAATCCTCTTTTAATTACTTGGGTATTTATATCACTACTCGTTTCAATGGCTTCGCTAAAAATTTCATCTTTGTAATAATCAAAACCAGTATTCATGGTCCAGTTTTTATTTGGCTTTGATACTATTTCTGCTGTTAAGCCAATATTTTTAACAGTATCGGCTTCATTCCTAAATATACTTGAATTATTTTTTTGATTAGATCGCTGTTCAATGGTTCTTTGTGTGGATGCATTTATAATTATTTCGGAAATCCATCTCTTATTACTAATATACTTGTATTTTAAATAGTTTAAATAACGAATTTGATAATCGATTTGATTTGTTTTAAAATTTTCTAAAGCTATTTTATGATAAATAGGAACATTTTTTTGAATGGTGTTTTGACTTGAATAAATAAGTTCACTTTGGGTACTTATTTTTATTCTAGTTTTTAAATCATAATTAATTTCATTGTATCCCGTAGGAGTTTGTTTCCCTATATTTTCACCACCTACTAAATCACCATACTTCTTTAATGAAATTCCTCCTATAAAATCCCATTTATTTGTAGCATATTGAATAGCTGTTCTATTTGTTTTTTCCATATCACTTGAAATAAATTTGCTCGTATTATTTAAGCTTATTTTATTCAATTCTTGCGAAGTGTTTTCTTTGGTTTTTACATGTATCACACCACCCATTGCGTCAGATCCATATTCTACCGAACCGATACCTTTTAATACATCAATTTTATCAACGGTAAACATATCGATAGTATTCAGGTATTGGTTGGGCCCATATCTATAAATTGCATTATTAAGTCTTATTCCATCTAATACGATAAGTGTTTGATTTCCTGTAAGTCCTCTTATAAAAGCGGAGCCACCGCCATGGTTTGTTTTCTGAATAAAAACACCAGATACGCCCATTAAGGCTTCTGGAGTTGTTCTTGCACCCTTTTCAATTATTTGATGATTTGTAATTGAACTTATTACAAATGAATTTTTTGTATCCAATATTTTAATAGATCTGCTAGTAACTATAGCGGAGTCAAGATTAACATAAGAAGAATCTTCTTTTTGTGCAGAAACGTTAATTGAAAAAATAATGGAAAGTAAAAAATAAAACTTCTTCATGCTTTCGCAAATTTATTATTAATTTTCTTTAATTGTTCCTGGTGTTTTATGCCGCAAGGATTGCCGGCTACACCTTGTTTCGCCGTCATCCCAAGAGGGTTCCTTACCAAAGCCTTTCACTTTGTGCCAGGCTTTGTAGCCTCCTTAGGAGCTAGTTTGGAGGTATTTGCTGGGGATATTAGGGCGATTTTGGATGCTAAGCTTAAGAATGGTCATTAAATACTTATGATTCAGATTTCATCTATTTTGACACCTATTTTTACGACATAAGTCAAAAATCGCGTTTTCTGACTTATGTTTTGATACCAAACTATAATTTAGTTTATAAATTTGTATTTTTTGGTAGTAATACTACTTAAATTATAAAAAATGTTAACAATATCATTAATTTAGTTTAAATTTATCATTAAAATGGTAGTATGCTTACTGAAAATAGAACAAAAATAAACCAATTATTGTCAACAATCCCGCAGGATGTTGTGCTACAATCTTCATGGCTAATAAATGTGGGATACAGCCTTGACTTACAAAAATATTATCGAAATAGTGGATGGTTAAAAGCGTTGGGAAATGGGGCAATGTATCGCAGTAACAACCAGCCTAGTTATGAAGGTGGTGTTTATGCATTACAAAAGCAATCAGGACTT
>Ga0209107_10000425_pt1 | contig 24980 bp, 20 predicted proteins | sample LakErihyJuly2011_2_FD_187460 | JGI IMG/M metagenome (GOLD analysis project Ga0209107, IMG submission 187460) | Freshwater microbial communities from dead zone in Lake Erie, Canada - CCB hypolimnion July 2011 (SPAdes) (version 2) | ecosystem: Environmental > Aquatic > Freshwater > Lentic >...
CCCCCGCCAGCTCCAGCGCGCCCACGCCTTGGTGGACCTGCTGGCGCGCGGTGCGCAGCACGGCCGGGTCGAGCGCATCGACGTCGGACTGCTCGGCCGATTGCCGGTCCTTGAGAGCGCGGTGCAGCGCCTTGTGCGCGGCGTCCAGCGACTTGCGCAACTCCTCCTGCACCCAGGCCAGGGCGCTGAGGTCGTCGGCATGCAGGTCTGACTCGGACATATCAGCGGCGTCGGGGTGGAGGCTGTCCATGGCGTTGGTGTCCCTTGTTCGGGGTCAGGCCGAAATCTTGAAGCGGGCCACCGATTGCTGCAGCTCATCGGCGGTCTTGGCCAACTCGCGCACCAGTTGGGCGGTGGAGCGCGTGCCCTCGCCCGTCTGCTCGGTCACGGCAAAAATGTGCTGGATGTTCGACACCACCACGTTGGCCGATGCGGCCTCGCGCAGAGCCTGCGAGGAAATCTGCTCGATCAGCTCGGCCAGGCGGCGCGACACGCGGTCGATGTCGCCCAGCGCGGAACCGGCGGCGTCCGACAGGCGGGCCCCTTCGACCACACCCTGCGTGGAGCGCTCCATGGCGGCCACGGCGTCCTGGGTGTCGGTCTGAATGGTGCGCACCAGCGCGGCAATTTCGCGGGTCGCGTCGGCCGAGCGTTCGGCCAGGCGCTGCACTTCCTCGGCCACCACCGAGAAACCGCGGCCGGCTTCCCCTGCCGACGCGGCCTGGATGGCGGCGTTCAAAGCCAGCACGTTGGTCTGCTCGGTGATGTCCGAGATCAGTTCGGTGATTTCGCCGATTTCCTGCGACGACTCGCCCAGCCGCTTGATGCGCTTGGAGGTTTCCTGGATCTGCTCGCGGATGGTGTTCATGCCGCCGATGGCGTTCTGCACGGCGGCCAGGCCGGAGTCGGCCGCGGCCAGCGACTGGCGCGCCACGTCGGCCGTGTGCTGGGCTTGCGCCGACACCTCGTTGATTCGGCCCGCCATCTGCAGCACGGACTCACCGGTTTCGCGGATCTCGCGCAGCTGCTCGTCGGAGGCGGCCAGCAGCTCGGTCGAGGTGGACTCCACCTGGCCGGTCGTGTCCGACACCCGCGACACCGCGCCCTGCACCTGGGCCACCAGGGTGCGCAGCTCTTCCACCGTGAAGTTCACCGAGTCGGCGATGGCGCCGGTGATGTCTTCCGTCACCGTGGCCTGTTGCGTCAAGTCGCCTTCGGCCACCATCTGCAGTTCGTTCATCAGCCGCAGAATGGCCGCCTGGGTCGCGTCGTTGACGCGCTTGGCCTCGCGCTCCTGGCGTTCGGCTTCCTGGCGCTGGGCTTCGGCCACCAGGGCACGCTGGCGCTGGTCGGTCAGGAAGACGCGCAGCAGGCCATACGCGGCAGCCGCCGTCACCAGCAGGAAGACCAGGATCAGCGCCACGTTCAGGCCACCGATGCCGGCACCTTCGGTCAGCTTGCGCTGCACATCCTCAAGACCCTTGCGCAGGGGTTCCGAGTCGTCGATCACGGCCACCTGTGCGTCGCGCGCGGCCACCAGGCCTTGCAGCGAACCCAGGATGAAGGTGGACTGCGTGCGCGTGCGCTCGAAAATCTTCAGCAGCGCGTCCAGCTGCTCACGCACCACCGGGTCGCGGGAGGCCACGAGCTTGAGCTCCTGGTTGCCGTTGAGCAGGCCTTCGGCGATTTCCTTGAAGGCGTTGAGGTCCTTGCCCAGCAGGAACACGGCCTCGGTGGACACGCCTTCCACGGTCAGGAATTCGTTGGCCGATTTGCCGATGCGCTGGGTCAGCATGACCAGCTGGTTCAGCGACAAGGACTCGGCGGGGCTCACGCCGCCCTTCTCGATGCGGGCCGAGGCGATGCCTTCGGCCAGGTCCAGCAGCTCGGAGGACTGCCCGTTGACCTCGCGCAGTGCCGAGCTCACCTGGGTCAGCGTCTGCTTCTGCGAGAGCACGAAGTTGGCGTTCTTCTCGGCGCGGTCCACCAGCGGGATCAGGCCATTGAGCGCCTCTTGCGCCCCGCCCTGCACCTGGTTGAGGCCCATGCCACTGTCGCCCTGGGCCAGGCCGCGCACGTTGCTGGCCAGCACCTTGGCGCTGTCCGACACCTCGGCGAAAGCCTGCGCGCGGCCGATCAAGGCCTGCGAGACCGACTTGGCCAAGCGTTGCGACTGCATCAGCGCCTGACCGGTGGCGCCGGTCTGCGCGGCGCGGCGGTCTGCGGAGTTCACCGACAGGAAGGCGCTGAGCATCAGGCCCAGCACGCCCACGGCCAGCGTGGCACCCAGCACGCGCTGCTGGCGGTCCAAGCGCAGGTGGCCGATCAGGGGCAGGCCGGAGCGGGCCTCGTTGGCGGGCAGGCCGTCGGCATCGGGGTGCAGGCGGGTTTCGTTGTAGTCGTCGGGGAACTGCGAGGGCGCGGCTTCCGAGATGATCGAGTCCGAGGTGGTGGTCGCGCCGCCCTGGAGGGTCGAGGGCGAGGCCTGCGTGTCCACCATCTGCACACCCGCGGCGGTCACCATGCCTTCCGTGCTCAGGGCCTCAGGCTGGACCTCGTCACGGTCCTGTGATTTGCCCAGTTCCTTGAAACGGCTCAGGAAACTCATGCTCGCTCTCCAATGACTTCAGAATGATTCGGTGTGCAGGCCACGGGGCTCAGTGCGCATCAATGCGCGTCAATGCGCGCGAAGGCTTCGTCGGCGGCCAGTGCCGCCAAGTCCAGCTCGTACCAGATGCGGCCCTGGGCGTCGGCCATCTGCTGGCCAATGAAATGGGGTTTGCCGGACTCTTCGGCGGCGGGCGCGGGCTGCAGCGCGCTGGCATTGCGCAGGCCCAGCAGGCGGTCGATCAGCAAGGCCGCGTTGACCTGCAGCTTGCCGTTGAACGCCACCAGGCGGGCACCTTCGCGGGCCTCGCGGGTGTCGCGGGCGGGGGCTGCCAGCTGGGCGCGCGGTGTGCTGCGGGAGGGGTCGCGCGGCAAGCCAACGAAGCCCGCCAGGTCGATCACGCCATGCAGCTGGCCGCGCAGGTTGGCCACGCCCAGGAACCAGGGCTGGCTGTGCGGCACAGCGTGCACCGCCGACAGCGGGAAGATTTCACCGGCCTGGTCCAGCGGCAGCAAGAAGCCGTGGCCGGCCATCTCCACGGCCAGCCAGTTGCGGGTCGGGGCTTGTTCGCGCACCGTCTGCAGGCGCTGGGCCAGCCGTTGCTGCAGCTCCCTCAGGGCGTCCTTGTTGGCCATCTGCGTGCCCCCGGATCAGCCGAAGGCCTTGATCTTGGACAGCAGCTCTTCGGGGTTGACGGGCTTGACGACGTAGTCGCGTGCGCCCTGGCGCATGCCCCAGACCCGGTCGGTTTCCTGGTTCTTGCTGGAGCAAATGATCACCGGCACGCTGGCGAACAGCGGGTCGCGGGTGATGGCACGGGTCAGCTGGAAGCCGTTCTGGCCGGGCATCACCACGTCCATGATGATGAGGTCGGGCTTCTCTTCTGCCAAGCGGCGCTGCGCCTCTTCGCCGTTTTCGGCGGTGCGCACTTTGTAGCCGCGCTTGGTCAGCAACTCCGACAGCACATGCAGTTCGGTCTTGGAGTCGTCAACGAGCAGAATCTTCTGGATTGGCATAGGAACCTCATGAAACGCCGCCCTGCGTCATCCCCGGGCTCCGCCTGCGGCGTGGAACTCACATTCTGGCTGCAATGGGCGACACCCACGGACACCGTTGAACCCAGGTCATCCCTGATTCTGAGCGGTGCATTGGGCGACAGCCTGCAGCAACTGGTCTTTGGTGAAGGGCTTGGTCAGGTAGTCCTGAGAGCCCACCATGCGGCCTCGGGCCTTGTCGAACAGGCCATCTTTGGACGACAGCATGATCACGGGCGTGCGGGCGAAACGCGGGTTGCGTTTGATGATGGCGCAGGTCTGGTAGCCGTCCAGGCGGGGCATCAAGATGTCACAAAAAATAACATCTGGGGCGTGATCGTTGACCTTTGACAACGCATCGAAGCCATCTTCGGCCAGCACCACCTCGTATCCGCCCTGCTTGAGGAAGATTTCGGCGCTGCGCCGGATGGTGTTGCTGTCGTCGATGACGAGGACTTTGGTGGTTGCGGGCTCTTGCGGCTTGTCGAAATCAGACACGGACACCTTCCTCCATCCCTTGAGGGGAGCGCGCAGCGGCCATCAGACCGGCACCATCTCGAAATCGTCCTTGCGCGCACCGCATTCGGGGCACACCCAGTTCATGGGAACGTCGGCCCAACGCGTGCCGGGGGCGATGCCTTCTTCGGGCAGGCCCGCGGCTTCGTCGTAAATCCAGCCACAGATCAGGCACATCCAGGTACGAAAGTCGCTCACGTCGCTTGGGTTCACTTGAATACAATGAACCCATTGTAGCCACGGGCCTGAGGCGCGATTCCTGGGAATTTCGCAGGGAGTCGCCCCCATCTCGGGCACTGGCTCACGCTTCTTACATTGCTTACCTCACGCATGAACGCCCCCCAGACCGGCCCCCAGAACGTCTCTGAAGAGACCCTCGACCCCGCAGACCAGGACGCGGGCGCCCCGGCCTGTGTCTTGAGCTTCAACGCCAACGACCCCAGCGGGGCCTCCGGCATCGCCGCCGACATCGCCACCATCGCGGCCATGGGCGCCCACGCCCTGCCCGTGATCACCAGCCTGCTGATCCGCGACACCGCCGAGGTGTTCGAGTCGGTCGAGATCGACGCCGACGCCATCGCCGAGCAGGCGCGCTCCATCCTGGAAGACGCCACCATCGCGTCGTGGAAGGTCGGCTTCCTGGGCAGCGCCGAGGGCGTGAGCGTGGTCGCCGAGATCATCTCGGACTACCCCGATGTGCCGCTGGTGTCCTACCTGCCCAACCTGTCGTGGATGGAAGAGGACGCGCAAAGCGCCTACCTGGAGGCCTTCCGCGAGCTGATCGTGCCGTCCAGCCACGTGCTGGTGGGCAACCACACCACGCTGACCGATTTCCTGCTGCCCGATTGGGAGTCCGAGCGCCCGCCTTCGGCGCGCGAGCTGGCCGTGGCCGCCGCCGAACTGGGCGCGGGCTATGTGCTGGTGACGGGCGTGCAGTTGCCCGACCAGTTCATCGACAACGTGCTGGCGACAGCGCAAGGCGCGGTGGCCGGTGAGCGCTTCGAGCGTTTCGAGGCCAGCTTCGTCGGCGCGGGCGACACGCTGTCGGCGGCCCTGGCGGCCATCATTTCCAGTGGCACCGAGCTGGACGTGGCGGTCTCCGAGGCCCTGAGCTTCCTGGACCAGTCGCTGGACGCGGGCTTCCGACCCGGCATGGGCGGCGTGGTGCCCGACCGCTTCTTCTGGGCCCTGCCCCCCGGCGAGCCGCCTGCCGAAGGCGAAGAAGCCACCGAGTCCGGCCACCCCGCGCTGGACGATTCCGTTCCCCCCCCGAGTTCCCGCAATGTCCACTGACACCTCGCGCAACGCCGCCCTGTTCGAACGCGCCCAGCGCGTCATCCCGGGCGGTGTGAACTCGCCCGTGCGCGCCTTCAAGGCCGTGGGCGGCACACCCCGCTTCGTCCAGCGCGCCCAAGGTCCCTACTTCTGGGACGCCGAAGGCACGCGCTACACCGACTACATCGGCTCCTGGGGCCCGATGATCCTGGGCCACGGCCACCCCGAGGTGCTGGAAGCGGTGCAAAAGGCCGCGCTCGATGGCTTCAGCTTCGGCGCCCCGACCGAGCGCGAGGTCGAGCTGGCCGAGGAAATCCTCAAGCTCGTGCCGAGTGCCGAGCAGGTGCGCCTGGTCAGCTCCGGCACCGAAGCCGGCATGAGCGCCATCCGCCTGGCGCGCGGCTTCACGGGCCGCAACAAGCTCATCAAGTTCGAAGGCTGCTACCACGGCCATGCCGACGCCCTGCTGGTCAAGGCCGGCTCGGGCCTGGCCACCTTCGGCCACCCGACCAGCGCGGGCGTGCCCGCCGAGGTGGTGCAGCACACGCTCGTGCTGGAGTACAACAACATCGCGCAAATCGAAGAAGCATTTGCCAGCCAGGGCAGCGAGATCGCCTGCGTGATGATCGAGCCCATCGCCGGCAACATGAACTTCGTGCGCGCCAGCGTGCCCTTCATGCAGCGCCTGCGCGAGCTGTGCACGCAGCACGGCGCCATGCTGGTGTTCGACGAGGTCATGAGCGGCTTCCGCGTGGCCCTGGGCAGCGCGCAAAGCATTTACGCGAAGGCCATCCCCGGCTTCGCGCCCGACCTCAGCGTGTTCGGCAAGGTCATTGGCGGCGGCATGCCGCTGGCGGCCTTCGCGTCCTCGCGCGAGGTGATGGCCAAGCTGGCGCCGCTGGGCCCGGTCTACCAGGCCGGCACGCTGTCGGGCAACCCGGTGGCCACGGCCTGTGGCCTGACGACGCTGAAAATCATCCAGCGCGCGGGCTTTTTCGAGCAGCTCGGCCAGCGCACCCGCAGCCTGATGGACGGCTTCGTGAAGGTCGCAGGCGATGCCGGCGTGACGCTCACGGCCGACTGCGAAGGCGGCATGTTCGGCTTCTTCTTCGCCGACAGCCTGCCGCAGAACTACCAGACCGTGATGGCCAAGGGCACCGACACCTTCAACCGCTTCTTCCACCTCATGCTGGACCAGGGCGTGTACCTGGCGCCGGCCATGTACGAAGCCGGTTTCGTCAGTGCCGCCCACACCGAGCAGGACATCGCCGACACCGTGGCCGCGGCCGCGAACGCGTTCCGCCAGCTCTGACACGGGGGCCTGCCCCCGTCTTTCGGAAGTCCCCATGCACATCCACATCCTCGGCATCTGCGGCACCTTCATGGGTGGCGTGGCCGCCCTTGCCCGTGAAGCGGGCCACCGCGTGACCGGCTGCGACGCGGGCGTCTACCCGCCGATGTCCGACCAGCTGCGCGCCCTCGGCATCGACCTGATCGAAGGTTACGGCGTGGACCAGATCGCGCTGAAGCCCGACCTGTTCGTCATCGGCAACGTGGTCAGCCGCGGCAACCCGCTGATGGAAGCCATCCTCGACGCCGGCCTGCCCTACACCAGCGGCCCGCAATGGCTGAGCGAGCACGTGCTGCAAGGCCGCCATGTGCTGGCCGTGGCCGGCACGCATGGCAAGACGACGACGACGTCCATGCTGGCCTGGATCCTGGAGGCTGCTGGCCTGCAGCCGGGCTTCCTGGTGGGCGGCGTGCCGGAGAACTTCGGGGTGTCGGCGCGGCTGGGGCGCACCGATGAGGCTGCGCGCCCTGCCGGTGGCCATCCCTTCGTCATCGAAGCGGACGAGTACGACACCGCCTTCTTCGACAAGCGCAGCAAGTTCGTGCACTACCGCCCGCGCACCGCCGTGCTCAACAACCTCGAGTTCGACCACGCCGACATCTTTGCCGACCTGGCCGCCATCGAGACGCAGTTCCACCACCTCGTGCGCACCGTGCCGGCCTCGGGCCGCCTGGTGGTGAATGCGCGCGAAGAAGCCCTGGAGCGCGTGCTGACACGCGGCTGCTGGAGCGATGTGGCGCGCTTCGGCGTGCGCGGCGACGTGCCGGGCTTCCGCGCCCGCGGCGAGCCCCATGCCTTCGACGTGCTGAAAGCCGGCGTGCTCGTGGGGCGCGTGGAATGGGCGCTGCTGGGCGAGCACAACCAGATGAACGCGCTGGCGGCCATCGCGGCGGCCGAGCACGTCGGTGTGGCGCCCCAGGTGGCCTGCGAGGCCCTGGCCCGCTTCGGCAACGTCAAGCGCCGCATGGAAATCAAGGGCGAGGTGCGCGGCATCACCGTCTATGACGACTTCGCCCACCACCCCACGGCCATCCGCACGACGGTGGACGGCCTGCGCCGCAAGGTCGGCCCCGATGCCCGCATCCTGGCGGTGTTCGAGCCGCGCTCTAATACCATGAAGCTGGGCACGATGAAGGCCCTGCTGCCCTGGTCGCTGGAAGACGCCGACCTGGCCTTCTGCCACTCGGGCGGCCTGGGTTGGGACGCCCACGAGGCGCTGGTGGAGATGGGCGAGCGCGCCATCGTGGCCGACACCATCGAGGCCATCGTGGCCAAGGTGGTCAAGGTCGCCAAGCCGGGCGACCATGTCCTGTGCATGAGCAACGGCGGCTTTGGCGGCATCCACGCCAAGCTGCTGGCGGCGCTGGGCTGAACACCCGGCACCGTCCAAGCCTGAGCCAAGCCACCCTGGCTCAGGCCATGGATCAGGCCATGGATCAGGCCTGAATGGCCCGCTTCTGGCGACGCGACACCGCGCCCACCAGACCCAGACCGGCCAGCACCAGGGCCACGCCCTCGGGCTCAGGCACGGCGGCCGTGACGTTGGACAGCACGATCAACTGCGATGCCGGATTGGGCAGCACATTGCTGCCGTCCTGAATCTGCTCGGCCACCAGGTAGATGGTGCCGTTCTCGTCGATCGTCACGCCTTCGATGCCGTTGTGCGGCAGCACATTGGACAGGTCGAAGCTGCTCTTGATCACGCCACCGCGGGTGATCTCGATGAGCTTGCGCGAGTCCAGGCTGAGCAACAACAGGTTGTCCGCAGCCGTGCTGCCCACCAAGGCATTGACGCCACCCAACACGGCCACGTCAGACAGGCTGTTCAGGCCGAACAGCGACGTGTAGGTGCTCGCACCCGGGGCCGTGGGCACCGCTGCGAACGACACATTGGGCGTCACGTCGGCGGCCGAGCTGGTCGAGAACGTCAGCGCGTTGTAGATGCTCAGGATGGAGGGGTCGTCCTGCTTGACGGTCACGAAGTTGCCATTGCGTGCGTCGTAGCTGATGCCTTCGATGCCAATGTTGCCGATGGTCGGGCCGAAGGACACGAAGGGCGCGCTGCCCAGGGCCGCGGTGCCGCCGGCGCTGTAGCTGAACTTGTAGCCGTTTTGCAGGCGCTCTTCGGTGACGACGAACTGGCCGTTGCCCAGGTAGGTCAGGCCTTCGGTGTCGTTCTTGGTGGCGCCGGTGCCGGCCCAATCGAAAGTCATGCTGCCGATGGTCTGGCCGGTGCGCGAGATCTCGATGATGCCCGTGCCTTCGTCGCCGACGAAGAACAGCGTGCCGCGGTCGCGGGCGTAGGCGATGGCCGAGCCTTCGAGGCCGGACAGGCCGCCGCTGGTGCCGTTGAAGATGGGGAGGCTGTAGGTGCCGGTGACCTGGTAGTTGGCCAGGTTGAGCGCATCAGCGGCTTGCGCGGAGACGCAGCCAGCCGCCGCCAGGGCGAGGACGAGGTGTTGGATTTTCATGGTGTGAGCCTGTTCGGGAATGCCAAAGACGATCAGGCCTGACGCTTGCGCGCCACCAGACCGACCACGGCCAGGGCGGCCAGCACCAGGGCGGCGCTTTCGGGCTCGGGCACGGCCGAGATGCGGCCAGGCGAGCCGATTTCAGCGGCATCGTTGGCGGCCACGAAAGCACCGTTGACACCCACCACGCTCAGTTGCGAGATCGTGACGCCGTTCAGGCCGGCGGCGTTGTCGAAGGTCTGGTAAGGCGAGGTGGCATCGGCAGTGCCGAAGCTGACATTGGCTTGCAGCACGCCGCTGGCGTTGAAGATGTTGACCGCGTCACCGCTGGTGCTGAGGCCCACGCCCGCGCCGGTGTAGGTGCCGATCTTCAGGCTGGCAGGCGCATTGGCACCGAACCAGGCGCTCAGGAAGGAGGCCGCAGCGGCGGTCTCGGTGAAGATGACGGACTCGCCAGCGGCGATGCTGGTGATGCCGGCCAGGGCCACCTTGGCCGAGCCGTTGGAGCTGTCGTCCATCGTCCAGCCGCTGAGGCTCACGGCGGTGCTGCCGAAGTTGGTCAGCTCGAACCAGTCGGTGGCGTAAGGCGCATTGCCGCTGGCCCAGGGCGCCACTTCGGTGATGCGGACTTGGGCCTGGGCACCGGTGGCGGCCAGGGTGAGGACGCCGGCAGCGGCGGCCAGCAGGGAAGTCTTCAGCTTGTTCATGGTTGTACTCCTGTGTTGGATGTGCCACCAGACACATCTCGAAACAGGTGACCATGCGGGGGCCACATGACCCTCCCGTGACAAGCCCCACACCTCCCCCCTCAAGCGCGGGGAGGTGCCAGCGCCGGCTCTGCTGCAGCGATCAGTTCAGCGCGCTGGTCGGCACCACGGGCAGCACGACGCTGGAGGGGTGCGCCGGGTCGCTCAGGATGGTGCTGACATTGCCATTCGCCTTGAGCTGCTGTGGCGTGGGCCACACGCCCTGCGCCTGGTTGCTGGCGCTGATGGCGATGCGCAGCTTGTGGCCCTTGCGGACCAACGCCGCGGCCGGGAAGACCTCCACCGGCACCAGCATGGCCTGGCCCGGCACCACGGGCAGCTTCGAGGCCTCCGTGAAGGGGTGCCAGGGCTGAACCATCACGCCCTTGACGAAGCGCGAGCGGCTGGCGTCCACCGCGCGGAAGCTGGCCGACATCAAACCCGTGCTGATGGGCGTGGCCACGCCGAAGGCATCGACGTCATCGACGCGCACGGCCACGGCCGCCTCGGTGTTCGTGGCGCTCATCCAGATGTCGGCCTGGATGGGGCCGTTGAGGTAGAGGTCGCTGGTGAGCGTGTCGGTCTGGTAGATCAACGCCTTCTGGGTGTTCTCCACCGTGGCGCTGTTGGTGTAGCAGGGCTTGGGCAGCAGGCCCGCCATGCCCAGTGACCACTGCACGAAGCTGCTGGAGCAGTCGCTGCCGTCGTTGATGGCGATGCTGGCCTTGACCGTCGTGCCGTCGCTGCTCTTCTCGTAGGTGACGACCGGGGCTGCGGGTTCGCGCAGGGTGCGCACGGCGTCGGCGGTGGTGGGCTTTTGCGTGCTCAGGGCCAGGTTGCCGCGCAGGTACAGGCGCTGCGGCGCCATCTGCGGGTGCGGCCAGTCGGTGGCGCGGGCGAAACGGGTGCTGCCCAGCAGGCCATAGCCCTCGACGAACTGCGTGACGTTGGGCAAGGCGGCCGCGCCCGTGTCGATGCCCTTGAGGTACTGGTCGAACCACTGCAGCATCAGCGAGGCCGAGCCCGGCGCGCCATGGGCCAAGGCGTTGTCGGCGCCGGCCGAGGCCGACAGCACCGCCTGGATGTGCGAGCCCTTGAGCACCACCAGCTTGGTGTTGACGCGGCGCTTGAGCTGCTCGTAGAGCAGCGGCTCGTCGCGCTGGAAGATGTCGTTGCTGCTGCCCACGAGGAAGGTCGGCACCTGGACCTTGGCGGCGCCCTCCACCGGCGAGCGCACGGCCCAGAAGTCGCCATCGTCGCTGGCGTAGCCGGTCTTGCCCGACAGCGAATTGGCCACGGTGGGCAGGTACCAGCTGTCGATGGCAGCGATGTGCTGCTGGTTGGCCGCCTGGATCTGGTCGGCGTAAGCCGGGTTGTTGTTGATGGCCAGCGCGTTGCCCACGCTCAGCGACTGCGTCAACGGCAGCCACAGGCTGATGAACTTGGCGTTGAGCAAGCCGCCCACGCCCACGGTGCCGCGGTAGGCATCGCCCATGGGCACTTGCGCGAACACCGCCTTCACGGCCGGGTGCTGTTGCTGCGCCGTCAGCAGGCTGGTGATGCCCAGGTAGGAGGTGCCGGCCAGGCCGAGCTGCCCGTTGAACCAGGGCTGGCGGGTGATCCAGTCCACCGCCTCGCCGTAGCCGGCCTGCTCGGGCGCCCCCAGCAGCTGGCCTTCGTCGCTGGACATGCCCGAACCCAGCACGTCCACGGCCACGGAGATGTAGCCGCGCTTGTTCATGTAGCGGTCCTGGCCGCCCACCAGCAGGGTGTTGCCCGTGCCCAGCACCGTGCCGAGCAGCTGGCCCAGGTCGATGCGGTAGGCCGTCTGCGTGAGGATGACGGGGAAGGCGCCAGGCACGGCCTTGCCATTCGCATCGGCCGGCACGGACACCAGCACCGCCAGCTTCTGCCCCGACTTCGTGGTGATGAACTGCAGCGGCAAGGTGACCGAGCCGGGGTGGTCTTCGGCCCGCGCATAGGCCTGCCAGGTGCTGCCCGCGTTGCTGGTGATGGCGGTGTTGGGCTGGGCCAGGCTGCCGCGCGTGCCCAGGGTGGTGGTTTGCGCCGAGGCGCCCACGCCCAGGCTGAGGGCGCACAAGGCCGCCATGGCGGCGGCCACGCCGCGCAGGGCCAAGGTGGCGGGTCGCGCCTGGCGGGTCAAGGTGACGTGGGTCATGGGGTCTCCGTGGGTGATGGGATGCTGACGTTGGGATGCGGACGATGGGGTGTGGGTGGGCGCAGACCGGCGGGTTCAGAAGTCGCGCTGCAGGATGTGTTCGATGTTGCGTTCCGCCAGGGCGGCCACGGTCAAGGCCGGGTTGGCCACCAGCGCACCGGGGATGAGCGCGCCGTCCATGACGTAGAGCCGCTCATGGCCGGCCACGCGGCCGAACAGGTCGGTGGCCTTGCCCAGCGGGCAGCCACCCACCGGGTGGTAGGTGGTGCTGTCGGCGAAGGTCTTGCCGCTGAACAGGTCGCTGCGGTAGTGGGTGCCAGCGGCCTGGTTGACGCGGTCGAAGATGAACTTGGCGCTGCGCACCGCGGGTGCGTTCTGGCCGTTCCACTTCAGCACCGCGCGGCCCGTGGCGGCGTCGTAGCCGAAGCTGCCCAGCTCGGGGTTTTGCGTCATGACGATGTTCATGTTCGCCCACGACTCCAGCACCAGCGGCAGCGGGATGTTCATGGAGAACACCGGGCGGCCGTCCTGGTCGCGCGTGCGGAAGCCCGTGGCCGGCACCAGCGACTGCTGGGTGCCGGTGGGGTTCCACACCGGGTTGCCACGCACCACGAAGATGTCGCTGTTGGCGCTCCACTGCGTGCCGATGGCGCTGTTCAGGCGGGGCAAGGTGCCGGTCTCGCGGGCACGCACCAGCATCTCGGAGGTGCCCATGCTGCCGCCGGCCAGGAAGAGGTGGTCGCAGCCCAGCTCGTAGCGCTGCACGGTGTTGCCCATCACGTCGATTTCCTCGACGGTGACAACGTAGGTCCCATCGGGCGCCTGCTCGATGCGCTTGACCGAGGACATCGCGCGGATGCTCACCAGGCCCGTGCCCACGGCGTCGGCCAGGTAGTTCTTCGTCAGGTTGCGCTTGCCGTGGTTGTTGCCGTAGCCGCCTTCCATGCCCAGCGCAGACTTGGGCACCAGGCCGGCCTCTTCCTGCTCCATGTAGTTGAAGTCGTAGCCCGAGGGCAGGAAGTCCGTGGTGTAGCCGGCTCGGGCCAGGGCCGCGCGGTTGACGCGGGCGTAGCGGTGGTAGGCGCTGCCCTCGAAGTAGGCCGGTCGGATGAGGTTGGCGCCCAGCTGGCCCAGGGCCTTGGGGCACTGGCGGCGCAGGAAGTCATCGACATCGAAGCCGGTCGGCATCAGGCCTTGCAGCACCTCGCGCTGCGGCGTGATCAGCATGGCCATGTTGACCAGCGAGCCACCGCCCACGCCCCGGCCGCAATAGACGTCCATGGCGCCATTGGGTGCGCGCAGCACGTCGAGCACACCCGCCGAGTACGGCACCTTGATCTTGATGGGGATGTTGAAGAGGCTGGTGGCCACCGCCGCGGCCTGGGTGGAGAACCACATGGCGCGCTCGTCGGGCTTGAGGCTGTTGCAGAAGATGTTGCCGTCCTTGCCCGGCTTGTTCCACAGCTGGCCCATCTCCAGCAGGGTGACGGGGATGCCGCGCTGGGCCAGGCGCATGGCGGTGACGGCGCCGCCGTAGCCCGTGCCCACGACCAGGGCGCGCACGTGCTGGGTGGTGGCGCTGGCCTGGGCGGCACCGGCCACCGACGCGGCCAGCCCGCCCGCGGCCAGGGACCGGCCCACCGCGCTCATGGCGCCCACGGCGCCCACGCTCTGCAGGCCGAGGCCGGCGGCGGTGTGCAAGATTTGCTGGCCGAACTGGCGGCGCATCGGGTTCATGGCGGGCTCCTGAGGGGGTGCAATGCGGTTGGGGGTGTGAGCCCCGATGCTAGGCAGCCCCTCGTCCGACACCAATGGCCGGACTGACCAACTCATTGCCCCTGCGGGCCCAGGCTTTCCCCAATGGCGATGCCCTGATCGCGCCAGGCCGAAGGCGTCACGCCCGACCAGCGCCGAAAGGCCCGGTGGAAGCTGTGCACCGACAGGAAGCCCAGCGCCTCGGCGATCTGCTTGAGCGGCATCCGCCCCTCGGCCAGCAGGCGCTCGGCCACCAGTTGCTGGCACTCCTGCATCAGGGCGGCGTGCGAGGTGCCCAGCAGCAGCAGGTGGCGGCGCAAGGCCCGCTCCTGCAGGCCCAGGTGGGCGGCGGTCTCGGCCACCGTGGGCTGGCGCGGGATGGCCTGCAGCAGCCACTGCCGCACGCGCTCGGCCACGTCGGTGCCGGCGCGCATGGCGGCCAACACCGCCTCCGCCCGGGTGCGCGCCGACACGTAGGCCACCGGGTCGTGCATGGGCATGCGCGCGTCCAGCAAGGCGGGGTTGAAGGCGATGCCGCAGTCCTTGCACCCGAAGGCGATGCGCGGCCCGAAAGTGGCTTCGTAGCGTGGCAGCTGACCTGGCGGCGCCGCGTAGGGGAGGTCCACCTGGAGGATGTCGGCGGTGCAGGCACCGGCGAACTTCAGCATCTGCACGGCGCTGGTGGCCACCAGCTCCATGCGGAAGTGGCCGCTGCGGCCGTTGCGCACCACGGGGCTCACCTGCAGGCGCGCACCGCGGGCGGATTCCACCAGCTCGATCTCGCTGTGCTCGACCGTCAGGCCGGCGAAACGGCGCAGGTCATCGAGCAGCTGGCGCAGGCTGGGCGTGGACAGCACCAAGGGCGTGATGGTGCCGTGGCGCATCAACGCGATGCTCTTGCCGGCCACCAGGCCGAAGGCCGCATCCCCGGTGGCCTCGATGGCGGCGGCCATCATGCGGTCGAACAGCGCCACCGGCAACCACTCGCCATCGTCCTGCAGCGCGTCGGCCGACGCGATGCCGCACTGCCGCAGCACCTCGCTGGGGTCGAAGCCTTCGACGTCGAGGGTGTAGGCCAGGATCTTCAGGTTGATGGGGGAGACGCGCATGGGGACAGGGCAAAACACAGGACCGAACGGCTTGCGGGCAATGCAGGCCGGAGGATGGACCCTGTGATGGCGCTGTCAGGCTGGGGGTTTCCATGCGACGGCCGGGCCGTCCACGGGGTTGGGGGGTGTTTCACGACCAGCGGCCAGTGCGCCAGCAGCACCCGGTAGCGCGAGATGGAGGCCAGCAGCCGCGCATGGGCGTGGTGGGACGTGGCCAACCCACTCAAGGCGCGCATGGCCGCTTGCTGGGCGTCCTGCAGGGCCTCGCCCACGACCGGCCCCAAGGGCCACCATGGCCCGTTCAAGAGCAGCGCACGCTGGTGGCGCATGGCCTGGTGCTGCGCCAGGATGTCGGCCAGCACGGCCCTGGGCGGTGGGCAAGGGCCGGCGGCCGCGCGCGCCATCGGGGCCAGCAAGGCGTCCAGGGCGTGCAGCAGCGCCTGCCTGTCCTGCTCGGCCGCCGAGGTGCGCGGCCCGGGCGTCATGCCGCTGCCGTCATCGCGGGGATGTGGCTCTGGCGGTTGGCCTGGCGGGCCAGTTCGCGCTCGGCCGCCGAGGCGTGGTCGCGGTCCCAGGCCAGCACCTTGGGCGTCATCAGCTTGTGCCACAGCGGCGGGACCATGGCCACGGCGATGGTGGTGAGGTAGCCGCCGACCATCATCGGGGCGTCGGGGAAGGGCTTGAGGTCCTGGTAAGGCACCTCGCCCTGGGCGTGGTGGTGCGAGTGGCGGGTCAGGTTGAACATGGTCCAGGAGCTGATGCGCTTGTTCGTGTTCCACGAGTGGCGCGGCTGCACCGGGGTGGCCGGGTCGCGCACCATGCCGTAGTGCTCCATGTAGTTGACGATTTCCAGCAGCGCCTTGCCCCACAGCGCACAGGCAACGAACCAGGCGGCGGCTTGCACGCCACCCAGCCAGGCGGCACCGGCCACCAGCAGCACGCTCATGAGGTGGCCGCGGATGACGGCGTTGAAGGGCGTGAACACGCCATGGCCTTCGCGCTTGAGGCGCTTCTTTTCGATCTTCCAGGCGCTGATGTTGCCCTTGATGGTCGAGGCCAGCACGTGGAAGTACACATTGCGGCCGCGCGGTGCGGTGGCCGGGTCTTCGGTGGTGGAGACGTAGCGGTGGTGGCCGTACACGTGCTCGATGGCGAACACCGTGTCGAAGCTGAAGGCCAGCAGCCAACGCCCGATCAGCATGGAGACCGGGTCCCAGGTGCGGTGGGTCAGCTCGTGCGCGGGGATGGTACCGATCATGCCGATCATCAGGCCGGTGAGCACCACGCCCGAGACGTGGTGGCCCCAGTGCGCCGCATCGCGCACGGCGATGGCGTCGTGGCCGGTGAACTGCTGCACCAGGGCGCCCAGGCCCAGGGCGTCACCGGGGCTGACCGACCAGACGAAGGCCAGCACGATGGCCGACAGCAGGGGCAAGGCCATCCAGAGCTGGACGGTCAGGATGCCGGGGTGCTGGAGCTTGGGCGTGGAGGTGTCGTCGCCACAGACGGCGTCGCCCACCATGTAGATGGCGAGCACGGCGACCAGGCCAACCGTGACCCAGACGCCGCCGGCCATCAGCATGGTCAGGGCCAGCAGGCCGATGGCGTGGAACAGGAAGTACTTGAGGTAGTGGAACAGCGTCATGGGGGTGTCTCCTCGGTGGCGATCAGGCGTCGCTTGTCATGTGGATCAGGAAGGGGCGCAGCAAGCGCTCCGGCAGAGGCTCAGTCAGTGGTTCAGGCCGCCGCGGCCAGGTCGTGCTGCGTGGTGAAGCGGTCGGCATGGATGTGCGCGCTGGGCAGGCCGCGCTGCAGGAGCAAGGCGCGGGCGCTGTCCACCATGGGCGGCGGGCCGCAGAGGTAGGCGTGGCTGTCGGGCAGGGCGTGCTCTGCCAGGACGTCCACCACCATGCCGCGCAGGCCTTGCCAGGACGAGCCCTCGGGTTCTTGCGAGAGCACGGGCACGAAGGCGAAGTGGCGCGGCCATTGGCGTGCCAGCTCGGTGAGGGTGTCCAGGGCGTAGAGGTCGGCCTGGGTGCGCGCGCCGAACAGCAGCGTGACCGGCCGCTTCACGCCCGCACACAGGGCCTCTTCCAGGATGGCCAGCACCGGCGCCAGGCCGCTGCCACCGGCCACCATCAGCATCGGCGTCTCGGCGGTGCGCAGCCAGAAGTCGCCCATCGGGCCTTCGACGCTGACGGTCTGGCCGACCAGCGCTTGCGCGTGGATGTGCGACGAAAACGCCCCGCCCGGCACCTTGCGCACGAAAAAGCTCACCTGGGCGTCGGGCTGCATGCGCGTGGCGAAGGAGTAGCTGCGCGAGACCCCGGGCAAGCCTGCGATCGCCAGCTGCGCGAACTGGCCGGCCTTGTAGGGCAGCGTGCCGTCGAGCTGGATGCGCAGCCGCACGATGTCGTGGGTGAGGTGGTCTTGCGCGATGACGCGGCCAGCCACCTGCTTGCGCGCGGCGGCGCCCTGGGTGTCCACCGTGACCTTGACGTCGCCCCGGGGCACGCTCTGGCAGGCCAGGATGTAGCCTTGGTCCAGCTCGGCGTCGGACAGGATGTAGCCGGCCTGGGTGAGCTCCTTGACCTGGCCTTCGACCAAGCGGCACTTGCAAGTGGCGCAACCGCCCACGCGGCAGCTGTGGGGGAAGTCGATGCCCTGGCGCAAGGCGGCCTGCAGCAGCGTCTCCTTGGGCTGGACGGTGATGGCGACGTCGTTGACCATGGCGGTCACGGGCTTGTCGGCCTGGAATTTGGACAGCAACCAGCGCATGCACGCTCCCTTCGATCAGGCAATTGGCAGGGGCCCAGGCACGGGGCCAGGGATGCGTTCATCGTAGGAAACGGGGCCTGGGTGCGGGAGGGCCCGCGTTGACATCGACAGGTCATTTATTGACAATCGCGGCCCTGGACACCGCCCCATGGCCGACACCGACTTCTTCCTCCCCTCCCAGTACGTGCAGCAGATCGCCGGGCAGATGACGCGCATGGGCGTGCGCCTGCCGGACTGGCTGCTGCAGCTGCAGCGCCCCGGCCTGAACGGCGAGCTGGAGGTCCAGCACCTGTCCTTCGCCGACTTCCAGCGCCTGGTGCGCGAGGCCATCGCGCTGACGGGCGAGCCGGCCTTTGGCCTGCTGGTGGGCGAGCGCCTGCTGGTGCACAGCCACGGCATCCTGGGTTATGCGGCCGTCAACAGCCTCAGCCTGCGCCAGGCCCTGCAGCTCATGGAGCGCTACTTCCTGGTGCGCACCTCCCTGCTCAGCGTGCAGGTGGTGACCGACGGGGCGCTCACCCGCCTGGTGTTCTCGGAGCCGCACCCGCTGGGCGACATCCGCATGCCGGTGATGGAAGCCGTCATCCTGACGATCAAGAACCTCGTCGATTACGTGACCCTGGGCGTGTGCCAGGTGGCCACGGTGAGCTTCCCCTTCGAGGCCCCGGCCCATGCCGACCTGGCCCGCGAGCTGTTCGGCTGCGAGGTGCGCTACGGCGGCGACTGGACGGGCTTTGCGCTGAGCTCCGAGCACCTGGACCAGCCGCTGCGCTCGGGCAACCCGGAGGCCCTGCGCGAGGCCGAGCAGCTGTGCCAGCAGGAGCTGGCCAAACTGACGCGCCAGCAGACCCTGTCAGCCCGGGTGCGCCGCCTGATGCTGGAAAAACAAGGCGGCTTCCCCACGCTGCAGGTGAGCGCGCGCCTGCTCAACATGACGCCGCGCACCCTGCACCGGCGCCTGCAGGACGAGGGCACGTCCTACCGCGACATCCTGGAAGACATCCGCCACCACCTGGCGGTGGAACACATCAAGGCCGGCAAGCTGACGCTGCAGGAAGTGGCCTACATGCTGGGCTACGACGACCTCTCCAACTTCCGGCGCGCCTTCAAGCGCTGGGAGGGGGTGGCGCCGAGCGCTTTCCGCGCTTGAGGGGCGGCCCGCCGCCCTCGGCGAGCGATGCGCCGCCCACTTGCCGCGGCACGTCGGGCACCTCACCCCCATGCGCCGCGCTTTGTGCGACAAGCGCCGCGCAATTTGCGACAAAACTTCCGTCAGCGCGGGCCATCGGCCGCGCGCGGAGGGCCGCGCTCCGCGCTTTTCGCGACACGCTCGGCGCGCCCAGTGCGGCGCTCGGCCCGCGAAGTGCCACGCACGGCACAGCCCGACGCAAAAGATGACTTGCCGACCGCGGTCGATGGCACTGCCCGTGCGGTGCATGGCACCTTGAGCGCGGCGGTCGGCACTTTCAGCGCGGCACGCCGCCCCGCTCAGGCGGCTTTGGCGCCCAAACGGCGGTACAGCGTCGCCCGGCCGATGCCCAGCAGCTTGGCCGCGGCGGTGACGTTGCCTTCGCAGCGGGCCAGCGCGGCTTCGATGGCCTCGTCCTGCGCTTTTTGCATCAGGTTCGGCACCGCATTCGGCGCCAAAGCCCCACCCACCCCGCCCTCCGGCATGGCCTGGCGCAGCGCCGCCACGCTGACCGCGCCCTGCGGCTCGGCCAAAGCCAGCACGCGCTTGAGCACCTGGCGCAGCTGGCGCACATTGCCCGGCCAGGGCTGGGCGGCCAGCCAGGCGCGGGCCTCGGTGTCCAGGCGGCCCAGGGGGCAGGCCATGTCGGCCAGCAAGGCCTGGAGCAAGGCGTCGAAGGCGCTGCGCTCGCGCAGGGGCTTGATGTGGAACTCATAGCCGGCCAGGCGGTAGTACAGGTCCTCGCGGAAGCGGCCTTGCGCCACCAGGGCACGCAGGTCCTGGTGGGTCGCGCTGACGATGCGCACGTCCACCTTGCGGGATTGCGCGGCGCCCAGGCGCACCACCTCGCGGCTGTCGAGCACGCGCAGCAGCGTGGCCTGCACGCCCAGGGGCATGTCGCCGATCTCATCGAGGAACAGGGTGCCGCCGTGCGCGGCCTCGACCTTGCCGCAGGCGCCGCCCTTGCGTGAGCCGGTGAAAGCGCCATCGACGTGGCCGAACATCTCGCCGGCCAGCAACTCGGCCGGCAGGCCCGCGCAGTTCACGGCCACGAAAGGTGACTTGGGGTTGTGGCGCAGGCGGTGGCTGTGCGCGTGCAGCGCCTGCGCCACCACGTCCTTGCCGCAACCCGTCTCGCCGGTGATCAGCACTGGCAGGTCGGCGGCGTAGGCGCGGCTGGCCAGGGCGAAGGTCTGGCCCAGGTCGGCATCGCCCAGCTCCAGGGCAGTGACCTTGGCGGTCACCTTGGCGGTCACATTGGCGGGCCAGGGACCGCCGGCCGGCGTGTCCGTGGCGTCGCCCAGGGTGCCCACAGAGCCCATGGCTCCCACCCCACCCATGGCCCCCATTGCGCCCATGGCCCCGAAGGCACGCTGCCGGCGCCCTGCCGCGCCATTGAGCACGCGGGCGCGCAGCTGGATGCCGCCGCGCAGGCGCAAAGCCAGGCGCTCGGGGGCGGCCAGGGCCTGGTCCATCCAGTGCTGGAAGCCGCCTTCGAAGACGTCGTCGAAGTGGATGCCATCGACCTCGGCCGCCAGGCTCATGAGCTGGCGCGCGCTGCGGCTGATGGCCATGAGCTCGCCGTCCTCGCCGATGGCCAGCAAAGCCTGGGAGCCGCCACTGCCACCACCGTCCAGGCCCTGGGCCAGGTCCAGCTCGACGTGCAGGAAGGCGGGGCGGGACTCGAACAGCCCGCGCTCGATGCGGTTGGCGCAGCGCTGGGCCAGCCACAGCGAGCTCTCCAGCATGCCGGGCATGTCGCGGCTGATGTCCACCGTGGCCACGATGCGCCCGCAGGGGTCGAACACCGGCACAGCGCAGCAATGGAAGATCTGTGTGGCCGACAGGAAGTGCTCGGGCCCGAAGATGCGCACCGCCTGGTTCTCGGCCAGGGCCACGCTCATGGCGCTGCTGCCGATGGCCTGCTCGGAGACGTCCACCCCCGGGCGGAAGGCGCGGCGGAAAAACACGTTCTGCGAAGGCGCGGCGCCCTCGGCCAGCAGCACCACGCCACTGGCGTCGGTCAGCATGACGGCGTAACCCGCATCGGCCACGGCCCCGGCCAGCGTTTCCACGGCGGGGCGGGCCGCGCTCAGCAGCATGGCGTGGCGCTCCAGCAGGGTGCCGAGTGCGGGGCGGTCGAGCTGGCAGAAGTCGATGGCCTCGTCCGGGCGGCGACCCAGCGACTGGCAGCGCTGCCAGGACCGCAGCACCGCGTCCGACACCAGGCCGTGCGGCGCGCGCCCTTCGTCGAAGAAGCTGCGTCGGGCAGACCAGATCTGCTCGGGTCGGTAAGCGGCAACCGCCTGGAAAGAGCGCGTGGGGGACATGGGTGCAAAGCGGAACAACAGTGAGCCGCGACAGTACCCAGCCCGGGGCGAACGCGCAATCGGTGACGGCCCGGTGGGGCCCAGGGTGAGGTCCTCGGTGCGCTCTCGGGGGCGCCCAGGGCATGCCTTGGGCGTGCCTCGGGATGGCCTCGGGCGTGCCTGTCCGGGCCAGCCGCGCGTTCGCATGCCGCACACCGCGCCGCGCCGTTCGTGCCGCCGTCTCAAAGTGAGACGGCCACTGCGCCATGAGACACCCCCTGAGACGAGACGGGCCGAGACAGCGGCATGCCAGACCCTGCCGACACGCTCGGTGTTAACCCGACACCTTCCCTGGGAAGGCGGGCCGTGCGGCGCCGCATGGGCATGAGCTGGATCAATTTGTGCGCTCTGTCAGGCATGGCCAGCGTGGCCCACCGACCACCGACCTGGCCACCCAAGCTGTCCGCCCAGCTGGCGACAGACCACAGCACACCGCAAGAAGCCGCGACCGACCGCGTCAGACCGTGACTCAAAGGAGACGAAGTGAATAACCCCGCCAACAACGCGTCCATTTCAAACACCGCCCCGGCCTGGGAGGCCCGCATCTTCAGCCCCGGCTGGCGCGCCTCCGAAGGCGGCCACGTGCCCGTGATGGAGCCCGCCACGGGCGAGACCATCGGCGCCATCGGCGTGGCCAACCAGGCCGATGTGCAGCGCGCCGTGCAGGTGGCCGCGCAGGCCAACGCCGGCTGGGCCGCCACGCCCTTCGACCAGCGCGCCGAGGTGATGCGCCGCGCCGCCACCCTGCTGCGCGAACGCGCCACCGAGTTCCACCATTGGAACGTGCGCGAATGCGGCTCCATCGGCCCGAAGGCCGAGTGGGAGCTGCACGCCACCGACGAGCAGCTGCAGATGTGCGCCGCCCTGCCCATGCAGCCCATCGGCGAGATCTACCCCTCCACCCTGCCCGGCCGCATCAACCACGTGCAGCGCGTGCCGCTGGGCACCGTCGCCGTGATCACGCCCTGGAACTTCCCGCTGCTGCTGGCCATGCGCTCGGTGGCCCCGGCCCTGGCCATGGGCAACACCGTCATCCTCAAGCCCGACCTGCAGGCCGCCGTCACGGGGGGCGCCTTGATCGCCCAGCTGTTCGCCGATGCCGGCCTGCCCGAAGGCGTGCTGCAGGTGCTGCCCGGCGGCCCCGAGGCGGGTGAGGCGCTGGTGCAGCACCCGGACGTGGCCATGGTGTCCTTCACCGGCTCGACCGCCGTGGGCCGCCACATCGGCGAAGTCTGCGGGCGCATGCTCAAGAAGTGCATCCTGGAGCTGGGCGGCAACAACGTGCTGATGGTGCTCGAAGACGCCGACCTCGACGCTGCCGCCTCCAGCGGTGCCTGGGGCGCCTTCCTGCACCAGGGCCAGATCTGCATGCAGGCCGGCCGCCACCTCGTGCACCGCAGCGTGGCCGTGGCCTATGCCGACAAGCTGCGCGCCCGTGCCGAAGCACTGGTCGTGGGCGACCCGCACCGCGCTCAGGTCCACCTGGGCCCGGTCATCAACCGCCGCCAGCACGAGCGCATCGACGAGATCGTGCAGGACGCCGTGCGCGCCGGTGCGCGCCTGCTGACGGGTGGCCCCGTGAGCGGCCCGAACGCAGGCCTGTTCTACCGCCCCACCGTGCTGGCCGACGTCGGCACCGAGATGCGCGCCTTCAAGGAAGAGATCTTCGGCCCGGTGGCGCCCATCACCGTCTTCGACACGGAAGACGAAGCCATCGCCCTGACCAACGCTTCGCCCTATGGCCTGGCCGCCGGCATCCACACCCGCCAGCCGCACCGCGCCCAGCAAATCGCGCAGCGCCTGCACACCGGCATGGTCCACATCAACGACCAGACCGTGAACAACGAGTTCCACGTGCCCTTCGGCGGCATGGGCGCCTCGTCCGGCAACGGCAGCCGCTTCGGTGGCCCGGCCAACCTGCACGAGTTCACCCAGACCCAGTGGGTGAGCGTGATGGCCCAGGGCATCCAGTACCCGTTCTGAGCCCCGTCCCCCCTGTTCCGAGCTTTCCCCCACCCCTGCCCATTCCAAAAGGAGACACCCATGAGCCTGTTCAAATCCCTGTTCACACCCCTGCGCGCATCGGCCCTGGCCGCCCTCGCCACCTTCGGGCTTGGCGCCCTCACCAGCCAGAGCGCCCACGCCATCGACATCGACGCCGGTGACTACACCGCCCTGCCCGAAGGCACCAACGTCGTCGCCCTGTACGGCCAGCACGCGCAACGCAACAGCCTGTATGCCCGCGGCGACCAGGTCAACGGCAACTACGGCCTGGACTCCAACATCGGCGTGCTGCGCATCATCCATTTCACCAAGATCGCCGGCTACATCGTGGACCCGCAGATCCTGCTGCCCTTCGGTGAACTGAAAGCCAAGGGCGATGTGGCCCCCGTGCTCGGCAAGGGCAGCGGCGTGGCCGACGCCATCTTCGCGGCCACGGTCTGGACCATCAACGACCCCGCCAACCGCCGCTACCTGGGCATCACGCCCTTCGTCTATGCCCCGATTGGCAACTACGACCGCAACAAGGCCCTGAACCTCGGCGAAAACCGCTGGAAGTACGCGCTGCAGGTTGGCTACATCCAGGGCATCAGCGAGAAGTTCACCGTGGACCTGGCCGCCGACGTCACGGCCTATGGCAAAAACAACCGGGCCAACACCGCTGGACAATCGCTGGAACAGAACCAAAGCTACCAACTGCAGGCCTTCCTGCGCTACGACCTGCGCCCGGGCATCGACCTGCGCGCCGGCCTGTCGCGCGGGTACAGCGGCAGCACCAAGCTGGACGGCGTCAGCCAGGCCAACACGGGCAACCGCGTGGACAAGTTCCAGTTGGGCTCGTCGGCCTTCATCACCCCCACCACGCAGGTCATGGCGCTGTGGGGCAAGGACCTGACGGTGAGCAACGGTTTCAAGGAAAACTCGCGCATCAACGTCCGCCTGCTGCAACTGTTCTGACCTGCGGCGCTGCCCGAACCCACCGGGCAGCGCCAGACACCGCCCCACACCCCCACGAGGAGACCCCATGAGCACGTCGATGCCCTCCACCGAGATCGCCGAGATCGCCCAGGCCGCCGCGGCCCTGCGCCAGCTGCCACGGCGCCAGTTCCTGCGCGCGGCCACCGCCGCCGCAGCCGCCGCCACGGCCGCCTTGTCCCTGGGCCCCACGCTGGCCTTCGCCGCACAGACCACCGCCTCTTTGCCCGCGCTGAAGTTCATGAACGCCGACGAGGCCGCCGTGATGCAGCGCCTGCTGGAGGTGATGTTGCCCACCGCGGGCACGCCCCTGCTGCCGCTGGCCCAGGTGCCGGTGCTGCAAACCCTGGACGCGGCCCTGCTGGCCACCATGGCGCCGCACATCCTCGCGGGCCTCAAGGGCGGCATCGGCTATTTCAATGAAGGCCCGCAGGCCACCTTCGGCAAGCGCTTCGTGGACCTCTCCGACGAGCAGGCCATCCGCTTTTGCGACAGCTGGGCCAACGCGCCCGAAGAGCCCAAGCGCGCCCTGAGCATGGGCCTCAAGAAGCTCCTGGCCCTGTCCTACTTCGCCAACCCGCCCACCTGGGCCCCGCTGGGCTACCCCGGCCCCTTCACGCGCCG